>Ga0210393_10003641_pt1 | contig 12361 bp, 7 predicted proteins | sample IncBWC27OmetaG_FD_160068 | JGI IMG/M metagenome (GOLD analysis project Ga0210393, IMG submission 160068) | Forest soil microbial communities from Barre Woods Harvard Forest LTER site, Petersham, Massachusetts, United States - Inc-BW-C-27-O ... | reverse complement strand
AGGGAGCGAGATTTTCCTTGAAGAAGACGTCGAAGACTCCGCCCCCGGCGAACAAGCGTCCAAAATCCGCCAGCGGCACATCGATCGCGCTCCCGGCGGTGAAGGGATAGCGCCCCGACACGATGGCCTCGCAGGGCTTGATGACTTGTTCGCGGTAGCGTTGATCGAGTTCGCCGCGCGCTTGGCCGATCGCGAGGGACTCGCTGCGGCCGCCCAACTCGGCAACCAGCGCCCCTATAGGCTGCGGCAGCGTGGAGGCCTGCAATTTCAACGCCTTCAGCGGCTCCGACTGCCCGGACTTGGCGAGTGCATCGAGCGGATTGGTCTCCCCCACGCCGGTGCCGAGGCCGCTGATGCGCTGCTGGATTTGCAGAACTTGAGTCGTGACGCGATCGATGGGGGTGGCGCCGGGAGGACCGGTCACCAGAGCATTGATGGCAGCAAAGTGCGCGGTGATTTTTTCCGCGGGCGTCAGCGCGCCGGGGGCCTTGTTGCCGCCCATTAATTTGTTGATCGGGTTCATTACCACCGCAGTGGCCTTGCTCATCACGCTGGCGCCGCCCTCCGGCGGCTTGGTCATATTGGTGTTGGCTTCCACCGTCACCAGCAGCCCGCGCAGCGGCGAGGTGGGCCCGCCGATCAGGCCGAGCACGTCCGCGGTCTGCCCCAGGCTATTCAGGGGCACGACTTTTACGTCGTTCAGAATGCCGTCCCAGGTTTTGATGTAGTCGTCGGCATACAGATCCATCACCTGCGAGGCCATGCGCGTGGAACTTTGCACATCGAAGGCGCTGTCGCCCATGACCCAACTGTCCTCCGAGAACTGCTTCACCAGACTCAAGGTGCCGGCCGCGGTAATCTGATCGAACACCGCCCTGGTATAGATGCCGGGAATGGGCTCTGACAGCGGCTTGCCGCTCTTGCGCATCAGCACGCGCTCGGTGCCCACGCCCGCGGCGATGTCGAGCCGCAAGTCGTGGCTGGTGTCATCGACATGGCTCAAGCGCAGCTGGTTGTACATCAGGCGCGCCAGCGACGCCTGGCGCACGGTGTTGCGGGTCTGTGCCACCAGCGTGTCATCCAGCGGCAGCTGGCGCAGCCGGTCCTGGTCCTCGATCAGGCTCTTTACATGCAGCATGAGGGATTGCAGGGTTTCCGGCTGCGCGGCGAACAATTCCTGCCAATCGAGGTTGATCAGATAGGACAGCTGCTGCTTGTCCAAATGCTCCGGCTCGCCGAGCATCAAGTACGCCTTTAAATATTGGTACAGCACATCCGGCTGCGCCGCGGCGCTTTGCAGCCGCAGTTGGAATTCGCTGCCGATGCGCGGCAGCAGGTTGGCATTGAGCTCGCGCTGGTAGGCGGCGCGTGCCTCCCCGCCCACGGAACTGCCTTGAAACAGGCCCCAGCGCATGGTCCACACCCAGTGGCCGCGATAGCGGTTGGCGCTGTCGACGACGCTGCGCAAGGCATCCAGGGCTGGCACGATGTCCGCCAGGGTTTGCTGCGGGTTCGGTGGCGGCACCGCATCCAGGACGGTCAAGGATTTCGACACGTCCTCGAGATAGGACTTGTTGCGGGCATAGCTCACCGAGAGCGCAATCACCCCGAGCACACAAATGAGCAGCAGCCCGGCGTAGGCGCCGAGCTGCAGCGCGGCGTTGCGCAACTCGCGGCCGCGATTGACGCCGGCGAGCCCCGCCTCAGCGAACATCACCTGGCGCAGGAAGCGCTCGATAAAATAAGCCTTGCCGCGCCCGCCGGCGGCGACCGCCTCGGGCGCCACCGAAAAGCCGCGGCCGATGGCCGCCATCAGCCGATCGATTGGCGTGCCTTCCTGCGTGCCGCTGGTGAAGTACACGCCGCGCAGCAGCAGCCGCCCGTCGAAACGCGTGGCCGCGAACACCTCGGTCACGAAGGCGGCGATGAAGGTGCGCAGGCCCGCCACTTGCTGCGGAAACGCGAAGGCCGCGGTGCGCCGCTTCGGTTCGCGCTCCTCCTCGATGCGGCCGAACAGCCGCTGATTGAGGCGCTCGATGAGCGCATCGAACTCCCCCTGGAAATCCTCGGCCGCGGTACCCGCGGCGCTGCGCTCGGGCGAAAACGTCATGCCCCAGACCTGCGCGCGGCCCTCGGCGCTCAAGTCATCGAAATATTCACTGAATCCTGAGATCAAGTCGCACTTGGTCACCAAGAGATAGACCGGCAAGCGCACCTTGAGGTGACGGTTCAGCTCGTCGAGACGGCGGCGCACGGCGGCCACATTGGCTTCGCGCTCCGCGGCGGTATTGGTCATCAAATCCGCGGCGCTCAAGGTGACCATGACGCCGTTGAGCGGCCGGCGCTTGCGGTACTTGGTCAGCAGCTGCAGGAATTCCGCCCAGCCGGCGCTGTCGGCCGACTCATCGGAATCCTGGGTGGTGTAGCGCCCCGCGGTGTCGAGCAGCACCGCCTCATCGGTGAACCACCAGTCGCAATTGCGCGTGCCGCCCACACCGCGCAGCGCCTCGCGCCCGAAGCGTTGCTCCAACGGAAATTTCAGGCCGGAGTTGATGAGCGCCGTGGTCTTGCCGGACCCGGGCGGACCAATGATGACGTACCAGGGCAGTTCGTAGAGGCTGCGGCCGCTGGTTTGCGATTTCTTGAGTGCGGCCACCGCTTCTTCGAAGCGCTCGCGCAACTGGGCGGCTTCCCGGCTGGCCCCGCCACGCGCCGGCGCGCTTTGCGCCACCACGGCCTGCGCCAGCTTGGCGCTCGCACGCTGCGCACGCCACAGCTTGAGCAGCAGCGACGCCGCCCACAGCGCGACCAAGATGCCGATGGCGATGAGCCGCGCCAGCACGCCCTCGAGCGGCTTGAATTCGGCAAATGCGAAAAAAGGCCCGGCGAACCAGATGAACAGGGACAGCAGCAGCAGGCCGATGAACACCAAGACGCCGCGGCGCTTGAAGAACTTCATGGCGGGCTAACCCTCGCCGACGTGGATGATCTCCACGCGTCGATTGCGGGCGCGATTCTCCGGCAGCGAGGGCGGCTTGTAGCGCGGCTCGGACTCTCCGACCCCGCTGCTTTGTATGCGCGCCGCGTTGTCGATGTCCAGCGAAAGCAGCTTGACCACCTCAGCGGCGCGCGCGCGGGACAACTCGTAGTTGTCCTGGTATCGCAGCGAGCGCAGCGGTTGATCGTCGGTGTGCCCCACCACGAACACCTGACCCGGGACCTGCGCCAGCGCCTTCGCCACCCGCTGCAGCGAAGGTCCGTAACGAGGATTGACCTTGGCGCTGCCGGAACCAAACAGATCCGAGGCAATCAAGGTCACCACCGTTTGGTTGCCGCGCTCCTCGACGCTCAACACCCCGGCCGCTTCATCATCCCTGAGCAGCTGCTTCAAGCGCAGCGCCGCCGAGGGGGCCGCGGTCACCGGCGCCTGTGCCAGTCCGATATGCGCCAGGCGATCGTTGACCGGCGCGGCGACGGTACTGAGCCGCGCGTGGAAAACAATGAAGGCAATCGCCAGCACCACCAGCGTGAAGGCGCCGATCACCCACCAGGGCACATAGCGGATGAGCGGATTGCGGACGTCTTGCATGCCGCGCCAATGCAGCGACAGCTCCGGCGGCGGCACGCCGCGGTAGTCGCGTATCCTGCGATACAGATCCGCCTGGATTTCCGCGAGGCGCGTGTGGCCGCGATCGACGGCGCCGTATTTGCCGGCAAATCCCAGCGCCAGGCAGACATACTGCACTTCCATGAGATCGATGTGGCGCGCCGGGTCCTTGCAAATCTTCGACAGCATGTCGAAGAATTTCTCGCCGCCCCAGGCCTCGGCATGCAGCGTGACCAGCAGACTCTCCCTGCCCCAGTCGCTTTGCCCACCCCAGGGAGTGCTCAGTACCGCTTCGTCGAGCGCCGAACACAGCGCATAGCGCGCCGCCAGCACCATTTCGGTGGGCACCCCCGCGGCGCGCGCGCGCTCCTCGAACTCGCGCACCTGTTCCAGCGCTTGGCGGCGCAGTCCCGGGATGTCCGGATTGCTGAGCGAGGAGCGCAGGCGTCCCATGAGAATGAGCAAGGGACTCGCCGCCTGCAGCAGCGGATTGAGGCCCGCCGCCGAAAAATCCCGCACGGCGCCGGTCGGTATGGGGCGGCCCGTCGGCGCCGGCGCGTAGGCGCGCGGCTCGGGACTCGCCGGCTTCTCGGGCCCGCGCTTGCCCGCGCCCGGGCGCGGCCGAAACACGGTCGCGTCGCGGGGCGCGAAGGGATCGTCGCTGCTGTCCTTCCCCATCCTTCAGGCCCTCAGCCGCGGATCGCCCACAACTCCATGGTCAAACCGGGAAATTCACCCGCCACATGCATGCCGATGCCGCCCGAAGAGGACAATTGCGTCCACAATTCGCTGGCCTGATCGAGCTCGAAATAGACGAACCCGGCGTGATAGGGAATCTGGCGCGGCGCCACCGGCACCGGTTGCAGCGTGATGCCGGGCAATCCCAAATTCACATGGTCGCGGATCTTTTCCGCCGGCGCGATTTTCAGCTGTGCGGGAAACCGCTTGCGCACCTCTTCGGCTGAAATATCGGCGCGCACCGCCAGGATGAACACCGCGCTCTTGAACAGCGTGCGGTCGGCCACCACCGCCAGACTCAGGCCGTATTTCTTCGGCTCGATCGGAATCGCGAGAGCGACCGGATCGATCACGGTGCCAAAGATGATGCGCAACGCCGCAATGAGCGGCTCGAAGCTCTCGCGCAATTGCTCGTGCACGTACGCCGGCAGGGACACCGGCCGCTTCGAGGTGCTGGTGAAGGTCGAGAGTTCTCCGGCGAGGCTGATGCAAAACCGATAAAAATCCTCGGGGTGCACCAGGCCGCCTGACACGAAATGCGTAGCCAGGGGCTCGGCACGGTTGATCGCCTGCAGCATCAGGAAATCGGCAATCTCCGCGGCGCTGCCGCGGCCGCTGGCCGACACCCGTCCCGCCAAGGCATCGCCGCGCTGGTGCAGCAGGCCCTGCAGCTCCACCATGAAAGTCGCCAGCACGGTGGCGCTGCGCGCATCGAGCACCGTCGGAATGAAGGCCTCGTCCAGCGCCACGCGTTGATCCGCGCGCCGCTCGATGATGCGCGCGATCGGCACGCGAGCGTGGCCTTCCAGCGGCTCATGCGCCAGCATCAGGCGCGTGCGCAGCGGCGCCACTTCCAGCAGCGCCGTGCCGCCGCCGTCGGCAGTGGTATCGCGAACCTCGAATTCCCGAATGGAATGCCGGACCACGTTGTCCTGGGCCGCCGCCCGATCGACCTCCAGGCTGCTCGGCTGCCGCACCGGAATGGTGAGATACACGATTTCCTCGCGCACATTCGCGCCCACATCCAGGGGCGGGGGCAGGGGGTCATCGTCGGGCATGCGAAACGGCGTGCCGTCGGGAAACACGCCGCTCGCGCGCCGCAGCGCGAACTTGCCGATGGCGAGCAGGTCGCGTTCCACTTCGAGCGTCACGCAGCCCCATGAATGGGAACGCAGCGCCTGGCAGCGGGTCTCGAGAAAACGCTCGGTGAAGCGGCTCTGCTGCTGAAAATGCTGCGGCCGCAGGAACAGGCCTTCCGACCAGATGATTTTATTGTAGGCCGACATGACGCTACATCCTCGCGGCGGCTACGCGCATCACTGGGCGCTCACGGTCACGGCCGCGCGGGCCGCTGCAACGGACAGTTTCTTTTTCTTGATCGTGAGAGGTTTGTTCGGCGAGCCGATTTCGGCGCGCCAGGCGGCATTGCGGTAGTCGCGGTACTGGGCTGCGACACCGACGAAGTGCGCATCCGGCGAGAGCTGGTAATCGACGGTGCGCTGCTCGCCGGGGTTCAATTCCACCTCGAGGCGCGACACCAGCGTGGGGCCCAGGGTCGCCTGCTCCTTGTCGCTGAGCGCGAAAAATTCTGCATCCTTGAAGGCCGCGTCATCCTTCAACTGGTAGATGCGCAGCACGATCGGTGAGGGACGGTTCTTGTCGTCAGGATTGACGTCGGCGCTGATCGAGAAGCTGAGTTTGAGCAGTTGAGGCTTGGGCGGCGAGGGCTTCATCATCCCGCAACCCGCCAACATCCCGCCGCCCGCCAACATCAGGGCGAGCGGCATTACGCGCATTATCCGTATCATGTGCTCCATCCCGGTTACCCATCCCGAAGGCTTACTTGCGCCCCGCCCGATTCGCCGCCTTGAGCCGCGCCAGTTGTTCTTCATACGCCTTCGCAAAGTCATCGCCGAATAAATTGCGAAAGCTGGAGTCGGCATCTTTGACCATATCATGGAACCTGTTTCGATAGAGTTCCCAGTACTTGGCCTTTGCCCCGCCGCTCAGGAAATTGGCACCCTTGGCCTGGGGCTCGAAAACCTCCTGCAATCGCTCGGGATCGAACTCCGCGAGCATGGCCTCGTAGGCGACGCGCACGCCGGCCAACATCGCCATCTGGTGATTTCGCACATCGAGAAAGGCATCCTCGAAGGCTTCCACCGGTCCCAAGAACGCCGCGTTGCGCTTGACCAGCAGATTGTGCAAGGCATCTTCCACGTTGGCCGAGAATTTCAGCGGATTGTTATCCGTCTGCTTGAAGGTGGTCATGCGCATGCGAAATTCGTCCTTGATCTTATCGCGCGCCCGCAGCACATCCATGAGGCCGGCTACCACCACCCGGAGAATTTTGCCGAATTGCTGCGACAGCTCCGGGGTAATGCGCATCGACTCGATGCCTGCCGCCTCCAGCAGGCTGGCAAAGTCCAATCCGGCCGCGTTGGGTGCGGGCGCGGCGCGCGCTTCGACCGGGGCGACGCGCGAGTCGACCGCGGCGGCGGGCGCGGCGGCCGGCGGAGCAGGCTCCTTGGGAGCCGGGCGCACTTTTGGCGCGGCACTTGCGCTCGGTCGGGGCGGCGGCATCGGCGCAGCCCCCTGCCCCACGCCGGTGGCACTCGGGCGCGCGGCTGGGATCTCTCCGTCGAAGGGATCTGCGCGGGCTGCCGGCGGTGACTCTTGAGCCGGTCGCCGACTCGGTTTCGGCGGGGGCGGTCCGCGAAGTTCCGACGGTGTTCGGATGCCCGGCTTGGGTCGCAGCGGCCCGGTGAGGACCGTGGATGCGGCGGCGAAGCTCGGGGGTACAGGTGCAACGGGGGCTGCCGGTTGCGCCGCCGCCGGCCGGGGCGCGGAGCGCTGCGCAGCCGGCGCCGGGGGCGGGGGTGCCGCAGCGGGTCGGGGCGGCACCAACGGAGGGCCGGCAAAAGGATCATCCTCCCCGCCCATCGGGTCATAGTCGTCTGGAATGAATCCGGGTGCCGCAGGTTTTGCGGCGACGGGCGGCGGGGGCGGAGCGGTCACCGACGGCGGCTGATAGTGCTGCGCGAGTACCGAGCTATTCTGCAAACTCGCCGCGCTCGGCCCGGCTGCAAAGGGCCGCGTGGTCTGCAGTCCGAGCAATGCCAGCGGGTCGGTGGCGTTCGGGGCGCCGGCCGATCCCGGTGCGGCATTGAATAAAGCATCCTCCGGAATCAGAGAACCAGAGGAGGTCGGCTTGTAGCTAGGGGCCGCTGCCGGAGCTGCCGCCAACGCAACGCGAACTTCGTAATCATCAATAAAAATCGTGTCGCCGTTGCGCAGCGGATGCGGCTTGCCCCGCGGCAGCCGATTTTGCTGCGAATTGACGAACACCCCGTTGGTGCTCGTGTCCTCGATAAAGAATGCGCCGTTGGTGAACGAGATCTTCGCGTGGTGCCCGGAGATGTATTCATCCGGGAGTACCCAATCATTGTCGGCGAGCCGGCCGATGGTGCCGCCGGCCGTGAAGGTCTTGCGCACGGCACCGCCCATGCGGGCGGCTTTGTCACCGACGACTTCCAGGACTAGCGACACTAGGCGTACATCCAGAGGTAAGCACTGACCAGGGCGAAGATTATGCCTGTAAGTAGCCAAGTTCTCGATGCAGGCGTGATGCGTCCCCCGTCGCGCCGGCTGCGCAGGCCCGCCAGCACCAGAAACACCGCCGCGAGCGCAGCCAGGATGTACTTGGCAGCCAATCGATCAACCCATGCCGGCGAGCAATCGCTGTTGCCGGGCAGACGGTGCCCGCCATTCAAAGAGCACCGTGCCCGGCTCCAATAGACATAAGTAGTGTGCCGCCAGGATCCGCTGGCGTTGAAATCCCTCTTTGAGGGCCTTGATGCAGCTTTCGCGAGTCAACGGCGCACCCAAGAAATAGCGGCTGCCCGCAGTAAACCCACCCCCATTGGCATCCCACCACCGGGTGATGCGCTCTGGATCCGGCCACGGCAGCCCGTCGTCCTCGTCCATGGCCACGTTGGGATCGTTGGGGTCGTCGTTGGGTCCTCCGGCGCCGCCCTCCGGCGGTTTGCGCTCGAGATCCAGATACGCAAGGTCGAGGCCGGTAATCAAACTGAACGCTTCGCCCGCCAAGCGCGCGGTCTTGAGATCCGACATATGGCCGATCAGCCACGGGACGAAATGCGGGTCGCCGGCGATGCCGCTGCCTTGAATCAGCAGCCGCTGGTGGTCCGGGTTCTGCGCCAAGCGCCGCAGCCAGTCGTGCGCTTCCGTCGGCTCCATCGCCTGAAGCGCCAACCGAAACGCACGCGCGCGATAGTTGCCGGCAGATTCCGCGGTGGCCATCAGTGCATCCAGCCCCGGACCGCGATTGCCGAGCAGAACGGCGGACCACGCCGCCCAGAAACGGATTTCCAGATCGGGCGCGCTGAGGGACGCCAGGCAGGATGGAATCAACTCGCGCCGGCCAAGCTCACCGCAGGCGCGCATGGCGCGCGCGCCGACCAGCGAACTCGGCGCCTCCAGTGCCGCATCCCGCGCCTTGCCCGGGTCCACCCGATGCATGGCGCAGGCGGCCATACCTAAGTACCTCAGAAAAGAGTTCGGCGAAGGCAGAAGCCCGTTCACGATTCCGCGCAGGCGCTCCTGCTCCACCCAGCCGAAGGCCGCGACCAGTCCCCGCCGCGATTCCGGCACCGCCTCGGCCAGCGCATAGAGGCGATTCAATCGCTCCGCAGATTTCGCTTCGATCGCTGTGACGGCGGCCGCGAACATCGCCCCGGGCGAAGGCTTCTCCAGGGCGGCGTCGATCATCGGCCAGCCCTGCTCCCCCGCGACCGCGAGGCCATCGAGGTGCGCGGCGACGCGGTCGTCGAAGCGGCGGATGTGTTTCAGCTTGACGTGGGGCGCGGTAGTTAAGGACGTGCGGATGGCATGGAGGACGGCGGCGTCTTCGGTGTGTTGGAGCAATACTACGGGGACGACAGATGCCATGGGTTCAGAAGACGCAAATTGCAGTTACCAGACCTTGGTCCAATTGATACCGTCAAACGTTGCGATGTCCTCGGCACCGGCACTCCACAAGACACCCTCGGCCTCAGTCAACCCTTGGTAAGTGTCGATGCTGATGTTGCCGGGATCCACTATCTCGAGATGGCCGCGTTTGAGCACATACAGCGCAGCAAAGCTCACAACGTAGATCTTCTTCTTGAAGGAAATAATCGACCAGAAATCATCGACGGTATCGCCGTCGGCCACTATCTCCCATTCACCCTTGCGGCCACATAGCAGAGTTCCATTCTGACCGCAGATGTAGACCTTGCCGTCATCGTGAGTGGTTGCGCCAGTGAGAATGACGTTGACCGGGCTATCCTCGTTGCGCCAGCGGCGGCCGTCATAGTGCCAGATCTCCCCTTCCCATCCTGCGGCGTACACGTCGCTCAAGGAGAACCCGCAGAGTGCTTCGAACCCGGCCGCCTCACCCTCTTTGATGTCAGGGGCATGCATTGGCTTCCAGCGCCCTTCGCCGTCGCGGCGATAGACCTGCCTCCGCATACCAAAGGCCATTGCCTTGCCGTCGAGGGTGGTCACGCCCCGCAGCACGGCGGGTCGCGGCTCGATGGTCTCTGTCGCGGATTTCCCACCTACATAGGTGAAGACGTCGCCATCCTCCGAGATGGCCACCATCTTTTCCTCAGGGATCTTGATGATTGTCATACCGACGCACTTCCACGTCGTCCTGCCGTTCTCAAACCACTTGCCTCCATCGTTGGACACGAAAAAGGAATGCAGTTTGTCCTTCTTTACGAACTGGTCATCTGTCACAGCCAGATAGACAAGATCACGGAATCTGGCAGCGGCAGTTAAGATCTGTGCATCCAGGTCTCCGATCTTCTTGGGCATGACTAGCGGCCCCCGATGTTGAGTTGTGTGACACGTTGATTTATTTCCGGCGTCGGTACATCGGAGCCGCTGGGAGTATATTTGACGTCGGAAGGTTTCTTCTTGTTATCCGCCATCTGCTTGTGTTGCGTATCGAGCTGACCCTTGATGCACTTTTTCGAGCAGCCGGAGGCCTTAAATACCTTGGAGCCACCTTCGGCGGAGTGATCCACTGCATCGGGGTACGGCATCATGTCGCCCGCTGCCACACCCTTGGGCGGAATCCCCTTGTGATATGCATGCCGCAATGGATGGCTTCCTTTGCCATGATTACTTGGGCCCTCGGCGCAAATGCACGGGGCCTTGCTCGCGCGGTAACCCTTCTTCCACCCGGGGAGTTTGCCACCTTGTAGATCTTTGAACGATGCCTTCGGCATCAAGTGATCCGGTGTCTGGCTGGGGCAGCAACCCTTGGTGCCCTTGGGGTCTTTGGGGCTGTACGGAACAAGGTGGCATCGCCTGGCGCGCAGGCACGCCATCGCTTTCTCGCGCTTCGTCCTGTTGTCTGCCTTGCCCTTTGCAGGAGGACCCGGGGCGGTCTGGATGGCCTGGGCATGGGCAAGATGCTGCGACTCACTGAAGCTACGCACACCCTTGGTCATGCCTGCAGCCGCGCACACTGATTTCCCTTTCTCGTAAGGATCGAACTCGCTGCAGGCCTTTTGCTCGCGCTTGATCTCACCGCTACAGTTCTTGGCGTTCCATCCCGGACTCATCATGGCAACATGAACCGTCGGCACTGCTCCATTCACCGGCTTACACGCTGCGTTGTGGGTCGTCATGTCGAGGTTCCTGACGACATTCTCCCCCTCGATCTTCACGTCCATCGACCAGGCGATGAAGTACACCTTGCCCTTGGTCTTGCTGTTGAGCAGTCCTTTCTTCGGGGCAGCACCTGCCTCGTCACCAGTGCTCTGCTTGAATGCTGAACGATCCTTAAGCATCACCTGCTCGCCGCCAATCATCACTGAACTCGAGCCGTCAGTCGTGTCACTTGCCATCCCGGTGTTGGGATACGGGATCGGCACGCCGGGGGGCGTCGCCGGTGTCAGCGGAGGCGTGAAGCAGACGTCCGGGAACTGGCAGATCGATTTTCCCGCCATCGACTTGCTCGATATTTCCATCATGTTGGCGAAGACTGAATTACCCATCCAAGGACCTCACGACCATGCTCGCCCTCTGACCTGCATCAGCGCTGAAGTGCACAAGCGCGGCGGGACCCGGCGCGTAGCGTTTGGCAAAGGCTGCATGGACGACTGCCAGACAGACTCCTCCAATCGCTGCGCCGCACGCGCCCGTGATCTCCGACGGATGCCATAGCTGTGGATCCTCCTGCCTCACACGCAGTAATCGGCTAAGAGCCAGATCAGCTTCTTTGAAATAGGACTGCTCACCGGAAAGATCGGTCACCCGGAACAGGAGATCAGCAAGAGTGCACTCGGCCTCCGCCAGCGCCGCACGATGCGCGTTCACGAGACCGTCCGCGCGCAGCGGCTGACCGGAGCCGATGTGGGCAGCCTCGACCCCGAATCCGATCCCGGTGCACACGATCTGCACGCCAGCGTCAGCGGCGGCAATTAGCAGTGCGCTTGCGCCCTCTCCCGGCATAAAGCCGTTCGAATTGCGGGCCGTGAGCAGACGCTCATCCCGCTCGTACGCACCCAGCGTGGGGCCTGTGAGTAAACTGTCGACGGCAGCTACCACGACGTAGCGCCGCTTCCCTGTGATGATGAGGTCGCGCGCCTGGACCAGCGCCACGGCCACGCTCACCCGACCCTGGGGAATCACGGAGGACTGTGGATCAAACTCAACGCCCAGATCATTCCGGATGTCCGGCAGCAACGCGTCCTCGAGTCCGTCGAGGCGACCAGGTCGTTCGCGCTCGGCAACGCACAAAAGGAGCGGAATCCGCGACCACTCGTCTTCGGGGATGCCGTCGAGACACTCGAGGATAGTCATGCCGGCCATCTGTGTCAGTCGCGTCAGCCCGCGCCACGGGCGTTCTAGCGGCACCTGGTGTCCAAGCAGCGGCTCGCCCTCGGAATCGAGAAAGCGTGTCTTTGTAGGATTCGTAATGCCCGCGCGGATGGCGGCGCA
>Ga0210393_10003640_pt1 | contig 12361 bp, 10 predicted proteins | sample IncBWC27OmetaG_FD_160068 | JGI IMG/M metagenome (GOLD analysis project Ga0210393, IMG submission 160068) | Forest soil microbial communities from Barre Woods Harvard Forest LTER site, Petersham, Massachusetts, United States - Inc-BW-C-27-O ... | reverse complement strand
GACCGCCCGGGCGCCGACCCGCTGCGTGTGCACGACGAGGTGCTCGACCTGTTCATCGAGCTCGAAGCCGACGAAGCCCAACTCGACGCCGCTGTTGTCTACGCCTCGGCCCGTGACGGTGTCGCGACACTTGATCTCGATGTGCCCCCGGTCGACCTGGCGCCCCTCTTCGACGCCATCATCCGGCACGTGCCAGCGCCACCGAGCGACGCCGAAGGGACGTTCCAGATGCTGATCTCGACGATCGACTACTCCCCGTACTTGGGCCGTCTCGGCATCGGCCGTCTCGAGCGTGGCGCTGTTCGACTTGGCGACACCGTCGCGCTTCTGCCACTCGATCCCAGCCAGCGAACGGAGAGCGCCCGCGTCACCAAGCTCTTTATCTTCGAGGGCCTGGAGCGGCGAGAGGTCGAGTCGGCGTCGGCGGGCGAGATTGTGGCGCTGGCGGGCCTGGACGGCGTCGAAATCGGTCTCACCGTGACGGACCTGGAACACCAAGAACGCCTCGCCGGTATCGCGGTCGAGGAGCCGACCATCTCCGTCGACTTCCTGGTGAACAACTCACCGTTCGCCGGACGCGATGGCAAATTCGTTACGTCCCGGCAGGTCCGCGAGCGACTCTACAGGGAACTGGAGCGGAACGTCGCGCTCCGGGTCGAAGATACGGACTCGACCGACACGTGGACGGTGTCCGGGCGCGGCGAGCTCCACCTGTCGATCCTCATGGAGACGATGCGCCGCGAGGGGTATGAGTTCCAGGTCTCTCGTCCCAGAGTCATCACGCGGATAGGCCTGGACGGCGAGCGCCTGGAGCCCTACGAGGAGCTATCGATCGACGTCCCAGAGGAGTACCTGGGGGCCGTGATCGAGAAGTTGGGACCGCGGCGCGGCGAGATGCTGGAGATGAAGAACCCCGGCCAGGGGATGGTCCGCCTCCTGTATCGCATCCCGGCGCGTGGTCTCTTCGGCTACCGTTCCGAATTCCTCACCGACACGCGGGGAACCGGCATCATCCACCATCGGTTCCTCGAGTATGGTCCGTGGGCGGGACCGCTAGCCGGACGGTCCAGGGGAACGTTGATTTCCATGGAAGGTGGCACGGTCGTCGCATTTGCTCTGGCGAATCTGTCCGAGCGGGGGACATTGTTCGTGGGGCCCGGTGCGCCGGTCTACGAAGGCATGATCATTGGCGAGAGTGCTCGGCCGGGTGATATGGATGTCAACCCGACGAAGGAAAAGAAGCTCACCAACATGCGCAGCAAGGCCAGCGACGAGAACATCCAACTGGAGCCGCCTCGGGAGTTGACGCTGGAGGGCGCCTTGGAGTATATCGAGGACGACGAGCTGATCGAGGTGACCCCTCAAGCGATCCGATTACGGAAACGGTTCTTGAGCGCGAACGACCGTAAGAAGCTGTCGCGGGACGCGAAGCGAGAGCGCGCTTCGCTGTAAGAAGGCCAACCTTAACACTGCACTATTTTTTTGTGACGGAGAACCGTGGCATGACGCACGCGCATGGTGCGTCGGATCCCGACGAGTGGTGGGGGAGCGGTCTGATCGATCACCTCGGGGCGAAGCGCGGCGGCGCAGATGATGCCGACCCGGAAGACGAGCCTGAGGATCTCGACGAGGATTCCGACGACGAAGATCTGGACGACGACCTCGACTTCGATGACGACGAGGACCTCGATGATGACGAGGACCTCGACGATGACGAAGACGAGGACGACGAGGATGACGAGGAGGATCTCGACGACGAGGATGACGAAGACCTCGACGACGACGATCTCCTCGACGAGCTGGATGACGATGATCTCGTCGATCTCGACGACGAGTACGATGAGGAAGACCGCCCGGGCAAGGGTGCCGGGGGGGAACCCGACTGAGCGGCTAGCGCGCCGCACAGTTTCCGCACAAACGGTCGATTGCCGGGACTTTCCCGGCATGCCATAGTTGAGCTGTGATCGCGACGCGGTACCCGCGCTGGCCGCTCGTCTTGCTGCTGGCCGGCACCGGACTGGCGACGGTCGCGGTGATCGATGCATTGAGCGCCGTGCGCTCCCAGCAACGAGTCGCTGCCGAGGCTATCGGCGGCTACTCGAATTTTGCCGCGTGGAGTTACCGCGAGCACCTGACGGCACGGATGACCGAGGCCGCTCATGAGGTGCTGGGCCCCGTCAACCACGGCCAGTATCGCCACGTCAATCCCGAGATCCCCGACGCCACCGACTTGCACAACTACTTGAAGTGGGACGTGGCGTGCCTCTGCCATCGCGTGTTCTTCGGGCCCGACCCACGGGCATTTCTTGGATTCAACCTGCACGCCGACACGCTCGGTGTCGCTCCGTTTAACACTCCTGTACAGTATTCCCCACAAGAGCACGCGTGGATTCTCGACACGTTGCGCCGGCAAATCCAATCGGGCTATCGCTCGGACTGGGGCTTCACCTACGTCGTGGCGCGGCATCGCTACTTCGCGTATACGCTGATGCCAACCGTCTGGGGCGATACGATAGTCTACGGTGTCGAGTACCCCGCGCCGGAGTTCACCCAATTCGTCGCCAGCGTGCTGGATGCCGGTGATCTCCTCCCTTCGACCTTCACGCGACAGCATCCGAACCGGGCGCTGCTCGCCGTGCAGATCTCCGATCCAGCACATCAGATCGTCTTCGCATCCGATGCCCACCCCACGTGGCGCTATGATGCGCGCACGCCGATGCCGACGAGCTACGGCGGGATCGAGCTGCGCGCCGAGGTGCGCCCGGAGTACGCCGGCCTGTTCGTCATCGGCGGCCTGCCGCAGTCCCATCTCCCCTTTCTCCTCACGCTGCTGGCGCTGGCCGCCGCGCTCTCCGTCGTGGCGGTCGCGCAGCTCCGCCGCGAGGTCGAGCTCGGGCGCCTCCGCGCGGACTTCGTCGCAAATGTCTCGCACGAGCTGCGCACACCGCTGGCGCAAATCCGTCTCGACCTCGACACGGTGCGACTCGGCCGTCACCCAAACGATGCCTATCGCGCAGCGGCGCTCGACAGGGTGGACCGCGAGACGCGCCGACTCACGTTCCTGGCCGAGAACGTGTTGCGATTTTCCCGACGGGGCCGGGCCAGCGCGCCGTCAGATCGACTCCCGACCGACGTCGCCGCCGAAACCGCGCGGATCGTCGAGGAGTTCCGCCCGCTCGCTTCCGCTCGGCGTGCGATGATCGCGCTGGATACGGACGGTGCGCCGGTCGCGATGCTCGACCGCGACGCCTTGCGGCACATCGTGCTCAACTTGCTCGACAACGCGGCGAAGTACGGTCCGATGGGTCAAACGATCCGCGTGGGCGTGCACAACTCCGGCGGGACGGTGCGCGTGACCGTGACCGATCAAGGCCCGGGTGTCCCGGACGATGAGCGGGAGATCGTCTGGCAAGCCTTCCGGCGAGGGTCAGGCGCGATGCATCAGGGGGTCGGCGGCAGTGGCATGGGCCTCACGATCGTGCGCGAGATCGTCCAGCAGCACGGCGGTCAGTCGCGCGTCAGCGGCGCGACCTTCACGATCGAGCTCCCGTGCCACGCATCCTAGTCGTGGAAGACAGCGCCGATCTCGCCGAAGGCGTGGCCGAGAATCTGCGGTTCGAAGGCTACGAGGTGCAGATCGCGGGCGATGGCCCTCGCAGTCTGGCTCTCGCGCGCGAGTGGCCGGCGGATCTCATCATCCTCGATCTCATGCTGCCGATCATGGATGGCTACGAGGTGCTGCGCGCGTTGCGGGCCGGCGGCAGCCGCGTGCCGGTCATCATCCTGTCGGCGCGCGCCGAGGAGGCCGACAAGATCCGGGGATTCCGGCTCGACGCCGACCAGTACGTGACGAAACCGTTCGGCGTGCTGGAGCTTCTCGAACGCGTGCGATCACTGCTGCGCCGCAACACCGCGTCCGAGGCGATCGAGTCGATTCACTTCGGGGCGATCGAGGTCGATCTCGCGAGCCGAATGGTCACGCGCGCCGGCCGTCCCTGCGCGCTCTCGCCCAAGGCGTACACCCTGTTGCTCGCGCTCGTGCGGCGTGACGGTGCCGTCGCCTCGCGCGCCGAGCTCCTGCGCGAGGTCTGGGGGTACGACGAGCAGGTGCTCTCGCGCACCGTCGACTCGCACATCGCCGAGCTGCGGCGCAAGATCGAGGACGATCCCGCGGAACCGCGCCACATCGTAACGGTCTGGACCATTGGGTATCGGTTCGCCCGCTGAGCCCTTGGCTCGAACAATTCCCTCACATAAGGCGAACCATTAGGCCATCAGTTCGGGACCGGGCGTGCGTAACGTGGGAGCCATGCACCTACTCCTCGCCGCCCTCCTCGTCACGGGCCCACGACTGGTCACTACCTCGTGGCTCGCCGATCATCTGCACGATCCCAATCTGGTGATCCTACACGTCGGTACGCCGGACAAATACGCCACGCACATCGCTGGCGCCCAACGCACCGATCTCTCGATCCTGTCCGAGAACGCATGGCCGAACATGGACACGACGAAGCTCGCCACCGAGATGCTCCCGCCAGACGTCCTCCGCGCGCGCCTGGAATCCTATGGCATCTCGGATCACTCAACGGTCGTCGTCTATCCAGCCGCCGACCGCGATATCACATCGGCCACCCGAGTCGTGTTCACGCTCCGTTACGCCGGCCTCGGGCAGAACGCGGCGCTCCTCGATGGCGGCATGGCCGCGTGGAGCGGAGAACACCGGCCGCTCACGGCGGAGGTCCCACATCCGACGCCGGGCCATATCGCGGCGACACCGGTGCCATCACTGGTGGTCGACGCCGAGTATGTCCAATCGCACCTCAAGCGCCCCGGTTTCGTCGTGATCGACGCCCGTGACAAGGTCTTCTACGATGGCACCGAGCAGGGCGAGGCGCGCCGTGGCCACATTCCCGGTGCGAAGAACCTCCCATTCACGGCGATGTTCGACAGCACGGACAAGTTGAAATCATCGGCTGCTCTGCAAGCGCTCTTTCGCGACGTGGGCGCCGGGCCCGGCGACACCGTCGTCGCGTACTGTCATATCGGGATGCAAGCCACGGCCGTCTTGTTCGCCGCCGACCACATCGGCTATCCGGTCAAGCTCTACGACGGATCGTTTCAGGATTGGGCGAACCGAAAAGACCTGCCCGTGCAATGAAGTACGCCAACGCCTACGTGGCTGGCGTCGGCGTCGGCCTGGTGCTCCTCGCGACGTTCGTGCTCACCGGCCACGGACTGGGCGCCATCGGCGCATACTCGCGACTCGTCGACCCCAGGCACGAGGATTGGACTCTCTTTGAGCTCCTCGGCGTCGCCATCGGCGGCGCCCTCTCCGCCGGTCTCGCCGGGCGCCTTCGTCTCGCGATCGAGCGCGGCCCGCACGCCACGCCCGTGGCGCGATTGGCGACCGCCAGTGCGGGTGGGGTTGCCATGGGCATCGGAGCGAAGGTGGCGGGCGGGTGCACGAGCGGTCTTGCGCTGAGCGGCGGCGCTGTCTTGAGTGTCGGCGCCTGGGTCTTCATTGCCTGCGCATTCGCGGCGGGCTACGCGATCATGTTCGTCGTCAGGCGTCTATGGACCTGATCGCGGTTGCGCTCGGCGTCGCCTTCGGATTCTGCCTCGAGCGCGGAGGCATGGCCTACGCCCCGAAGCTCGCCGGCCAATTTACCGGCGCCGACTTCACCGTGCTGCGCGTGATGTTCAGCGCGATCATCACGGCCATGCTCGGCATTTTTTGGCTCGATCGACTGGGCCTGATCGATGCGGCGAGCATCTACGTGCCGGAGACCAAACTCGCCGCGCAAACCCTCGGCGGCCTGATATTCGGCGCCGGTTTCGCGACCGCCGGTCTCTGCCCGGGAACGTCCTGTGTCGCGGCAGCCACCGGACGCCTCGATGGATTGGCGGTAATGGTTGGCCTCATCTTCGGCGTGATCGCCTTCAACATGGCTCATCCCTTGTACGACGCCGCGTCGCTCGGCCCACAAACGTTACCATCGGCGCTGGGCATACCGTACGGCGTTGTCGTCTGTCTCGTCGTCTTGCTGGCGCTCGTGGCGTTCGGCGTCTCCCGCACGTTCGAACGCCAGCCATGACCCGCGTGCTCCTCGGCCTCGCGGTCATCCTTGCCCTCGCGGCGGCTGTTGTCCGACGCCCCACGACGATCGACCTCGACGCGCTCGCGCGCGATGTCGACCAGGAGAACGATCACATCACGGCCATGCAGCTCGCCACGTGGATCCACGATCGCCATCCGGGGCTCCGGATCATCGATCTTCGCTCGGACAGCGAGTACACCGCGGGGCACATTCCCGGCGCCGAGCACATGTCGCTGTCCACACTGCGACACGCCGGGTTTCGGCGCGACGAGACGATCGTGCTCTACTCGGCCGGTGGCGGCCACGCCGCCCAGGGTTGGTTCTTTCTGCGGGCATCCGGACTGCAGCACGTGTATTCGCTGCGGGGCGGCGCCGACGAGTGGGCGGCCAAACGGGCGTGGCGCGGCCAATGCTGACCGACGACGCGACATACTTCGCCGCCCTGCGCGCTCGGGAGTTCAGCCGCCTCGATGACGCGGGGTGCGCATATCTCGACTACACCGGCAGCGGCCTCTACGCCGAGTCGCTGATCCGCGCCGACACGCATCGCCTGTTGCACTCGGTCGCCGGGAATCCGCACTCGGATCCATGCATGGCCGAGTGCATCGAGCGCACCCGCGCCGACGTCCTCGCGTGGCTCGACGCGGATCCTCGCGACTATACGGTCATCTTTACCGCGAATGCCACCGCGGCGCTACGTCTTATTGGAGAGAGCTATCCCTTCACGTCACTCACGCTGTCAGCGGACAATCACAACTCAGTAAATGGGCTCCGCCGATTCGCCCGCCGGCGTGGGGCGTCGGTCCGCTATCTCCCCCTCGATGAGCAGCTCCGCCTCAATGACGAGCCGACAGGGCAGGGTCTATTCGCATATCCTGCGCAATCGAATTTCTCAGGTGTACAGCATCCGCTCACCTGGCCGCGCGACGGTGATGTGCTGCTCGATGCGGCCGCATTCGTGTCGACGAACGCGCTCTCGTTGCGGTCCTGTATGGCGACGTTCGTGGTCGTCTCGTTCTATAAAGTGTTCGGGTACCCAACGGGCGTCGGCGCCCTCATCGTCCGGCACGACGCGCTGAAACGTCTCAAACGTCCCTGGTTCGCCGGCGGCACGGTCGAGCGCGTATGGGTGAGTGAGCGACGACACAAGCTCAAGGCCGGCGCCGAAGGGTTCGAAGACGGTACCCCGAACTTTCTCGCCCTCGCCGCGCTCGGGTCTGGCCTCGCATTCATGCGAGAGGTTGGCATCGAGCGGCTGCACCGGCGCGTCTCACAACTCGGCGCGCTATTTCGGAAACGTCTCGCCGAGAACCCACGCATTCGTCTATACGGTCCCGCTGAAACCCAGGGAGGTGTTGTCACGTTCAACGTCGAGGGCGTGAGTTTCGAGAGCGTCGAGCGCGCAGCGCGAGACGCCAATATTGCGATACGCAGTGGTTGCTTTTGTAACCCTGGCGCCGCCGAGCGTGCATTCGCATCAGATGGTCAGATGGGAGCGGTGAGAGCGTCGGTAGGCATAGCAAGTAGTGAACACGATATCCTGAGATTGGTGTCAGCTCTGGGAGATCTGTCATGAAAGTCCTGCGCACGTTGCGCCTGCACAAAGCCTACTGCGCCCTCGTGATCTTCACGCTGTCCCTCGGCATCGGCGCCAACACCGCGATCTTCAGCGTGATCAACGGCGTGCTCCTGCGCCCGCTGCCCTACGCCAACGGCGCCCACATGGTGCTGGTCCAACAGCCCGCGCTGCGCCTCGGTCAACCGGACTACGGGTTCTCGATGCTCGAAGTCCAAGACTATCGCAACGGGATGCGCTCGTTCGCCGGCGTCGACGCCTACCACAGCATGACGTTCACGATGTACGGGCACGGCGAGCCACTGCGCGTCACGAGTGGCGTGGTCTCGGCGGGCTTCTTCGACGACCTCGGCGTGCGTCCGATCCTCGGCCGGACGTTCCGGCCAGGCGAAGACGCGGTTGGGCAGCCGGCGATCACGCTGCTGACCTACGAATTTTGGAAGGACCGCTTCAACGCCGACCCGACCGTCGTGGGCCAGACGTTCACCATGAACGACAAGGTGCACACGGTCGTCGGCGTGCTCCCGTCGCTGCCGAAGTTTCCGAACGCGAACGACATCTACATCCCGAACGGCAGCTGCCCATTCCTCTCGCGGCCCGCGATGATGAACGACCGCGCGATGCGTATGGTGGCGATGGTCGCCCGTCTTCGCCCCGGCGTCAGCGAAGCGCGAGCCGCGGCGGACCTCAATGCGATGTCCCAGCGCGCGCACCAGGATTACGCCTCGGTGTACCCACCCGATCTCGGTCTCTCGGTGCGGATCGTCGGCCTGCGCGATGCACTCACCCGCGACGGTCGGCCGACATTCTTGGCGCTGCTCGCCATGACGATATTTCTTCTGGCGGTCTCCGGCGCCAACGTCGCGAACCTCGCGCTCGCCCGCCAGCTTCGCAGAACGCGCGAGCTGGCGATACGCGTCGCGCTCGGCGCCGATCGCATGCGCCTGCTACGCGAGCTCATGACCGAGAGTACCGTGCTCGCCGTCATCGGCGGCGTCGTTGGCCTTGTCCTCGCATGGGGTGGACTCGGAGTCCTGCGCGACTTCGCGAGCCGCTATACGCCGAACACCGCCGGCATCCGCATCGACGCGGTCGTGCTGCTGTTCACGTTGATCGTGTCGGTTATCACGGGCCTCATGTTCGGCGCACTGCCCGTGTTGCCGGCGCGCCGGAGCCTGTCCGATATCCTGCGCGGCGGCGGCGCGACGTCGTCGGGCGCGAGCCGCGGCGGCTTGCGGGCGACACTCGTCGTGTGCCAAGTCGCGATCGCGTTCGTGCTGCTGGCTGGGGCGGGCCTCCTGGCCCGCACGCTCGTGAATTTGCGGCGTGTCGACCCGGGATACGACGCGTCACACGTCACGACCGCGCTCGTATCGCTCAACTGGACGAAGTACGCCGACACGCTCTCGCAGCAGCGCGCCGGAGCGGATCTCGTGCGCGCCCTTCGTTCGGCGCCCGGTGTGATAGCCGTCGGCATTGCCGGCGCGCTCCCGCTCGACGGCCAACCGGCCGGTCGGTTTCCGCTCCAAACCTCGCAGCGAAAAGTCCAGGCCGAGTTCATCACCGTCGGTGGCGACTATTTCAGGGCAACCGGAACGCCAGTCCTCGGTGGCCGAGAGTTCGCCGACGCCGACCGCGACCAACAAGTCGTGGTCGTCAATCAAACCGCGGCGCGCACGTTCTGGCGCGGTGATCCGCTCGGCCAGCGCATCTCGGCGGATACGGGACAGCACTGGTTCACGGTTGTCGGCGTCGTCCGCGACGTCCGACAGCACGATCTCACGAGCGAGGTGGGACCGGTCGTGTATGTGCCGTTCGAGCGGTCGCCCCAGCCGTCTATCCGCGTGCTGCTCCGCGGCGCTGGATCGTTCGCCACGACGGCCGACCAGATCCGGGACGCGGCTCACGGGTTGGATCCCCTCACCCCCGTGTCCGAAGTCCAGACGCTCGAGGCGCTCCGGACGACCACACTTGCGTCGCCGCAGCTCACGACGGTGCTGAGTCTGGGGCTTGCACTCGTGGCGTTGCTCCTCACGGCCGCCGGGCTCGGTGGCGTCATGGCCTTTGCGGTGGCGGAGCGTACGCAGGAGCTCGGTATTCGTCTGGCGCTTGGCGCCCGACGTGGCGCGGTGCTGGCGATGGTCATGCGTCAGGGCATGATGCTCGTAGCCATCGGACTCGCGGCCGGATTTGCGGTCGCGCTCGCCATCACGCGTGGCCTGAGTGGCTTGCTCTTCGGCGTCGGGCCGACCGACATCATGACCTACGCCGCCGTCTTCTCCGGCATTGTCACCGTCACACTTGTCGCCTGCCTGCTGCCCGCTCGCCGGGCCGTGAGCATCGATCCTTTACGAGCGTTGCGCGGGACCTAGGCACGGACCTGGCATAATGGAGGTGCATGAACGTTCTTCTCGTGCACCCCAGTGCCCTGAGATACGCCGAGCCGTATCTCCGTCTCGAGCCCCTGGGGTTAGAGTGTGTCGCCCAGGCACTTTGCCGGGATGGTCACAGCGTCCATCTGCTCGATCTACAAGTTTCGACGCATTGGCAGTTACGAAAAGAGCTGAATGGTTTTCGGCCGGAGGCGGTCGGGCTGTCGCTGAATCACCTCGCCAACGTCCCTGAGGTGATCGAGCTCGCGAAACTCGTCAAACGTCGGCTTCCGGACGCGTTTGTCTTTATCGAAGGACAGGCCGCCTCTCTCATTGCGGACGATATCCAGACCCATGGGGACAGCGCGGTCGATTCGGTGGTCATTGGCGAGGCCGAAGCCGCTGTCCCAGCCCTGCTCGCTGCTCCGTCCAACCCGTGCAAAGTCGTCCGTGCGGCCCCAATCGCCGACATATCCCGTGTCCGCCCGGCTCGCGACCTCACCCGTCGGCGGAAGCGGTATTTCATTGGCGACCTCACGCCATGCGCGAGCATCGAGATCTCGCGCGGTCGCCGATTGGCATCGGCCGAGGTCGTCGCGAACGAGCTGTTGGACATTCAGGAGCCGAATGTCTTCATCGTCGATGATGTGTCGTTCGCGTTCACAGATCACGTGATGGCGGTCGCCGAGGAGATCGAGCTGCGCCGGCTTCGTCAGCGCTACGCGGTCGCGACGCGCGCGGACATTGTGCTGACCAACGAGGAGGTTTTCGACCGCTGGGTCGACATTGGCCTCAGCTCGCTCTTCTTCCGCCTCGCGTCACTCGAGGATGAGCCTCGGGCGCTGACCAATCGCGCCCTCGAGATCGCGAAGCGATTCAATCTGAGCTCGACGATCGATCTGGCGGTCGATCCCTCGTGGGATCACGCTGACTTCGCGCGCGCGCGCGAGTGGGCCTCGACCGTTCCCGCGACGGTGCATCTCACGGTGACGACACCCGCTCCCGGCGATCCGCGTATCACGTCGACGGACTATCGGTTGTACGATGGCCGCCACGCCGTGATGGCGACGCGACTGTCGCTGGCCGATTTCTACGATGAGCTCGTGAGCTCGCAGACGGTCATCCAACGACAGCAGATGGGATGGCGAGCGGTGTTCGCATCGCGATCCGCGTACAATGCGCCGCGCCGTCTCGCCGATCATCGGCGCCCGGCCACGTATTCACTACGCCGGTCAGTGGAGCACAAGCGCAGTGAATGGCGCGACGTAAGCTTCGAGCGTCACCAGCAGACCTACCAGCCCGGCCAACGCCAGACTGTGTAGGAACACGAATCGCAGGATTGCCCACTCGTGGCCATACCACCGCGTCGTGGTACTGGCCACGACGATGCTCTGCATGTCGATCATCTTGCCCATGACGCCGCCGGAGCTGTTCGCGGCCGCCATGAGCGTGGGGCTCAATCCGAGTTGATGGGACGTGATCGTCTGGAGGCTGCCGAACAGCACGTTCGATGCGGTGTCCGACCCGGTCAGCGCCACGCCGAGCCATCCGAGGAGGGTCCCGAAGAACGGGTACCATACGCCCGTACTGGCAAATGCGAGCCCGAGGATGGCATCCATCCCGGAATACCGGGCCAGGTACCCGATGCCGAGCATGGCGGCGATCGTGATCAGGGAGAGGCGCACGGTCACCAGCGACCGCCAATACACTTTGACGATCTCGGCGGGCCGATACCCCATGACGGCGGCCGCAATCAACGCCGCGACCAGGATCCCGGTACCACTCGCCGACAACCAGTTGAACAAGAACACAGCCGTTTCCGGCTTGGCTTTGGCGACAACCGGGGGCACTCGCTGAACGACACCATCCAGGCCAGCGATCGGGAATTTCGGCGCCGAGATCCCGTCCAAGAATGCCTTGGTCTGCGGCAGCCCCCACAGGAAGACCACCACGCTGAGAATGACCCAAGGCGTCCAGGCCCGGACTACGGCGCCTCGATCGCCCGGTTCGTGGACCGGTTCCTGAGGCACATCCCGGGGGTGCCAGACGCGCAACAAGATGGTCAGACAGGCTAACGAGACGACGGCCGAGACGACGTCGACCAGCCACGGTCCGTGGTAGTTCGAGATCAGCCATTGCGGAATTGCAAACCCGACCCCGGCGACGACCAACGCCGGCCAGACGGCGACGGCTTTCTTCCACCCGGCGTAAGCGATCACGAGCCAAAAGGGAATCAGCACCGAGAAAAACGGCAGCTGCCGTCCGACCATGGCCGACAGGGTCCTCAGGTCGATGTCCGTGACCCCATGGAGCGC
>Ga0210393_10003639_pt1 | contig 12363 bp, 6 predicted proteins | sample IncBWC27OmetaG_FD_160068 | JGI IMG/M metagenome (GOLD analysis project Ga0210393, IMG submission 160068) | Forest soil microbial communities from Barre Woods Harvard Forest LTER site, Petersham, Massachusetts, United States - Inc-BW-C-27-O ... | reverse complement strand
GGCGTGCGCATCACGCTCTGCGGCCCCGCGATGTGGGTGCCCCGCGAACTGGAAACTCTCGCGCCGAATGTGCGCCGCGTCACGCGCATCGAAGAAGCGCTCGACGGCGCGGACGTAATCATCGCCCTGCGCGTGCAAACCGAACGGCTGCACGAACCGGCGCTCGCGGCCGAGGAATATATTCTGCGCTATCAACTCACTCCGCAGCGCCTGCGGCTCGCGCGGCCCGGTGCCCTCGTGCTGCATCCCGGACCCATGATTCGTGGCCTCGAAATTGACGATGCCGTCGCGGACGGCCCGCAATCCTGCGTGCTCGAACAGGTCACCAACGGCCTCGCCATCCGCATGGCCCTGCTCTACCATCTCGTCGGCGGCGCCGCCGTGGAACCACCACCAGCCAAACCTCCGGAAAAGGCGCAATGAGGCCCAACCATGCCAAGTACTAACGACCGCTTGTTGCTCATCAAGAACGGCCGTGTGCTCGATCCTGCGACGAAAACCGACGCGACAAACGATGTGCTGCTCGATGGTGTTCGCATCACCAAAATCGGCGCCAATTTATCTGCGCCGGACGCCGAAATTTTCGATGCCACCGGCCTGATCGTCGCGCCCGGCTTCATCGATCTGCACTGCCATCTGCGCGAGCCCGGCCAGGAATTGTCGGAGACCATCGAAACCGGCACGCGCTCTGCAGCCCGCGGCGGATTCACGGCCGTATGTTGCATGCCAAATACTCAGCCGGTAAACGACAACGCCTCGCTCACCCGTTCCATCGTTGACCGCGCCGCAGCTGCCGGAACCGTGCGCGTCTGGCCGATTGGCGCCGCGTCCGTCGGCAGCAAAGGGGAAGCACTCGCCGAAATCGCCGCCATGAAAGATGCTGGAATCGTCGGAGTCAGCGACGACGGCAAACCCGTAGCCACCGCCCGCCTGATGCGCCAGGTAATGGACTATTGCAATTCGCTCGATCTGCCCGTGATTGACCACTGCGAAGATCCCTCGCTCTTCGCCGGCGGCGTGATGCGCGAAGGCCCGCGCTCGATTCGCCTCGGCCTGAAAGGCATTCCCGCGGAATCGGAATCCATCTGCGCTGGACGCGACGTCGAGCTCGCCCTGCTCACACGCGCCCGCCTGCACATCGCGCACATGTCCACCACCGGCGCGCTCGAATACGTCCGTCATGCCAAGAAATTGGGCATGCGCGTCTCCTGCGAAGTCACGCCGCACCATTTCACGCTCAGCGATGAAGACGTCCGCTACGACACCAACTACAAGATGAATCCGCCGCTCGCTTCGCGCGCAGATCGCACTGCGCTCATTGCCGGAATCGCCGATGGGAGCGTAGACGCCATCGCCACCGACCACGCCCCGCATCATCCCGCCAGCAAAGATGTGGAATTCGATCGCGCGCCCTTCGGCATCATCGGCTTCGAAACCGCGCTTGCGCTCACGCTCAGCGAACTATTCCACACCGGAAAAATTTCACTCACGCGCCTCGTCGAAATTTTCACCACCGGTCCCGCACGCGTCCTCGGCATCGAAAGGAAAATCGCCGTGGGCAGCCCCGCCGATCTCACAATTTTTTCAACCGATCTCGCCTGGACCTATCGCGCATCCGAATCGCCCAGCAAATCCCGCAACACACCCTTCGACGCCCGCTCATTCCGCGGCGCGCCCGTAGCCACAATTGTAGGCGGCCAAATCGTCTATCGCCGCGAACTCGGCGCCTCGGCCTAAAATTTCGCGCGAACCAGGCAAAGCGCTGCGTCGTTATCTCTGGAATTGAACGGTGAGGACCATGTGCGTCGCGGTCGGTTTCCCGTCCGTGCGTGCAGGTTCAAATATCCACAGCGCCACGGCTCGTTCAGCCGCATGCTGCAGCAAGCGTGGACCCGACAGTGGTTTCGCTTCCCGCAAGTTTCCCTTTTCATCAATCAAGACGTCGAGCTTCACAACGCCATCCGTATCCATCCCCTTCGCCCAGGGCGGAATGGCTGCCGGAGATTGCGACACGATTCTTGCCGGAATCGTCGCCCCGTGGTTCGGCGCGTTGCCGTGGCGAAGTCTCGTCTGTTCCGGCGGTTCCTGTTTGGCGCCAAGCCCGCTCTCACGTGCTTCCAACTTTGGCGCGGCAGCTACGACCGAGCTCGCGGCTGCGGGCGCAGTCGCCGCTGCGGCATTATCCGCAACCACAGCACTTGTATTCTGCGCGCCCGTCTGTTGCCGAATCTTCTCGGCCGCCTGCGCCGGCGTCGCTCCGGAAATGTTTCCGTCTGCTCGCGTTTCGACCCCCGCGCCGGACTTGCCCGCCGCGCCTGGCGTTGACTGCGCCGTCGCGGTCTGCGCGTTTTGTTTGGCCTGAGCGACAGCCGCGAACGCTCGATCCTTGCTGCGAATCGCAGAGCGGTGCGCGCGCCAACCAAATCCCAGCGCGACCACCAGTAAGACCGACGCAGCGATTCCCACGCCCATCGCGCCCTTCCCGTACGTCAATCGGTGCAGCCGGTGAACCCAGGGCGTCAGCTTCGCAATCAGTGCTGCCCTGCGCCCGCCCGAAGCCTCACCCGGAGCCTCGCGTTGGTCGTTGGCGTAGGCGTTCGTCTCGCCGTGCTCCGGCGCATTCTCGACTGTCGCGTCTCCGGCGGTTTCTTTCGTATCCGCAGCGGCGGATTCGCGCTTGGGCTTTCGTTTGGAGTCGGCTGCAATCAGCTTCGCCAGCAGTTCCGCGTCCTTCGTGTCGTTGCGTTCGGCATCGTCTTCGGTATCGTCGTCAGATTCAGCCAGCGCCTCTTCCGCTTCTTCCAATTCCTCTGCCGTGTGATGCGCAGGAGCTTCCATCGCCGCAGCCGCAGCATGAATTTCTGCACTCGTCGGCGCGCTTGTCTCCACAATCGGCGCGCCAGTCGGAGCAGGCGCGGACGCCGGCAGCAGATCCAGCGCCTCGGTACGCCTCGGCGCCGCCACCGCGACGCGAGCCGCCGGAGCAGCCACAGCCTCTGGCGCCGGGCTGTCCCAGAATTTCGGGTCGCGCGTGGTAAATTCCAAATCCGCGTAACCGGACTCCGCCACTTGCCGCCACTCCAACACCTTGCACAGGATTTCTCGTCCAGACAGTTCGTTGCGCAGAAAAACGCATTGCCCCCGCGCCAATTTCGCACTCAGATTCACCACCGCGCCATTGTCGAAGACGATTGTCGTCTTGGTCGTTTCCGCAAATATCTGGCGCTGCTCCGATCCCTCGACGTGCTTCGCCCCTTGAATCGTCACCGGTACTTCGCGCACGTCCGCCTGATCGTGTCCCGTCGAATCAGCCATCACTCTTCACACTATTGATTGGAAATTGTTGCATTGCCGCTGTGCCCCCCGGCGTTGGATTGCAGCCATTGCCTGCGGATGCGCGCGCCGGTCCCATGTCCGGCGCCTCCGCCTCGGCCCGGCTATGCCACTATCCTGCCGTCCCCAGCCGTCCACCGCAATAGCCGGGAAGTACCAATTTCCCCATTACCACTGTCGCGTCCGCCAGTTACCGCCTGTTTTGGCTCCATAAAGGCACCGGAGGGCGTATCAATTCGATGCCGCCCCGGATCCGCCCCAACGATGCTATTGCCCGGACGGAAATTCAGTTAGTCAATAGCTCCGCGCAGTCGGCCCGTGGTTCAGGGTGTGCTCGGTCATAATCGGTTTGGACGTGAAACTCATTGGCCGCAAAATGTCTGACAATCAGGCGTCGCGGGCTGCTTCGCTCTCGAGCAAACGGCCTGTGTTACATTCTTAGCGATCAGAAACTCAATCTGAGGACCTGCAAAAATGCAAAAGCGTCGCCCTCTCGTTGTCGGCACACATCTTTTCGCAATCCTAATTCTCCTGCAGCTCGTACCGATTTCCGCGATCGCGCAGAAACCCGCGGCCACTTCGCCCTCCACAACAGCCGCGTCCGAAACTCGCACTGCACACGCCCTCGATCTCGCCCGCACCGACCCGCTCAACCTTTACGCATTCCTGGCCCGCATGCCCAAGGGCGCGGACTTGCATAACCACCTCACGGGCGCGGTCTACGCCGAATCCTGGATTCGCGCCGCCGCCGAAGACAATCTCTGCGTGGATCTCGCCACGCACTCGTTTTTTCAGTCGCGCTCCATGACGGATAGCATCCCGCCGCAGCCCGTCTGCGGCGACGGCAATATCCCAGCGGCTCGCGCCAATCAGGATCAGCATCTCTATGACGCGCTCATTGACGCATTCTCCATGCGCAATTTCGTGCCCTCCACCGGCGTTAGCGGCCATGATCACTTCTTCGACGCCTTCGCGAAATTCCACGGCGTTTCGCACGTCCACACCGGCGAATTTCTCGACGAAGTGGCCACGCGCGCCGCCGCACAGAACGAGCAGTACATGGAACTGATGCTCACGCCGCCCTTCGACCACACCGCAACGATCGCCAAAGAACTCGGCTGGCACGCCAATCGTAGTTTCGCTGAATTTCGCGATCAGCTTTTCGCAAAAGGACTGCGCGACGACATTGCTATAGTCCGCTCGAATCTCGACGAAGCCGAATCCATCCGCCGCCAGGCCGAACGCTGCGGCGACTCGAATCCAGCGCCCGCCTGCACCGTACAGCTCCGTTACCTCTACCAAGTCCTGCGCGGATTTCCCCCCGAGCAGGTTTTCGCACAGACTCTGCTCGGTTTCGAAGCAGCCTCCGCGGACTCGCGCGTCGTGGGATTAAATCTGGTGATGCCGGAGGACGGCTACGTCTCCATGTCCGACTACGCGCTGCAAATGCGCATGGTCGGCTTTCTGCACGGTGTGTACCCCAAAGTTCACATCACCCTGCACGCCGGCGAACTCGCTCCGGGCCTCGTAGCCTATGATGGCCTCTGCTGCCACATTCGCCAGGCTGTCGAAGATGCTCACGCCGAGCGCATCGGCCACGGTGTGGACGTCATGTACGAAGAACGGCCCTACGATCTGCTGAAGGAAATGGCTGCGAAACACGTCATGGTGGAAATCAATCTCTCGAGCAACGAGATGATCCTCGGCATCAGCGGCAAGAATCACCCGTTCCCCATTTACCGCAAATTCGGCGTGCCCGTCGCGCTCTCAACCGACGACGAAGGCGTCTCGCGCATTGACCTAACGCACGAATATGTCCGCGCCGTGGAAACCTACGCGCTCACCTATGCGGACCTTAAGCAATTGGTCCGCACCGGCGTCGAACACGATTTTCTGCCCGGCCCCAGCCTCTGGCGCGAGCAAGATGTTTTCACGCGCCCCGTCGCCGCCTGCTCCGCAGAATTCCTCGGCGCCGAAAAACCCTCCGCCAACTGCGCCGCCTTTCTCAAATCCAGCGAAAAAGCCCAGCAACAATGGGAACTAGAGCGCCGCTTCCGCGCCTTCGAATCCACCAACTGAAGCCCGCCGGTAGCATAGGCACAATCTTGCCTGTGCTCTTAGGTTTTCGCAGCGCCGGCTCGTCCTGAGAGCCTGCCTGCGGCAGGGTCGAAGGGCGTCCCGCTGCTCTTTTGCTTTTGAACTTGTGAATCGCGTTGCAGCGCGATTCATCCTGAGATTCGGCTGTGCCGAATCGAAGGGTAGCGGCCGCCTTTTTATTCTGAGGGCCTTCCGGCGGAAGGGTCGAAAGGTAGGCGGGCGATTCGCTTCTGGTTTTCGATGCGAAGTCTGCGCAATTACCTCTGCGCTAGGTTTTCAGTGTCCGATGCGCGGCAGTTTCTGCTGCAATGCGCATCCCGTGTCGCAGTCTTCACTCCGTCCGCCACGGCGAGCGTTCCGGCCAACTCCGCAAAGCTTCCGTGGCCCAGGCCGTGGTCTTATCTGCATGGCACATGGTGCAGGGATTCGGGATCTTATATTCGTCGGTCATGGCGGGCGTGATGAATGCGAACGTGTGGGCGCTCACCTTCACGTCCGCAATGGTCGTCTCGATTTTCGGCATGTGGCAGGCGACGCAACTGCTTCCCGCAGACCCTTTTTTGTGATGCGTGTGCTCTTCCAGTGTTCCAGTGCGCGGGCCGTTCAACGAAAGCGGGCCATGGCAATCCAGACAAAGCTCGTCCGCGGGTTTTCGCAATTGCGCGTAGTTGTCGGTGCCGTGCGTATCGTGGCAACTGAAGCAGCTCACCCCGCGCCGGTACATCACGCTCTGCACAAAATCGTTGCCTTGCATGCGGTTCTTGTGTGCGGTGCCGTCGGGGTAGTAGGTAAACGTCGTCTCGCCTAGCTTGTGTTCCTCTAGCTGCCAGAAATCCTGCAGGTGTAAACCCACGCGGTAGCCGACGGCCCAGTCGTAATACTTGCCCTCGATGGGATTCGTCAGCGGCCGTCCTTGGGAATGGCACTGGATGCAGCTGTCGCTCGCCTGTACGTAATCGAGGCGCGCCGGATTCAGAATGTTCCCGCGCGAGGGATGCTCCACGTGTTCGCTTCCCGGGCCGTGGCACTTCTCGCATCCGACGTTCCACTCCGCCACTTGTTTCGTGTGGACGTTGTAGTCCACCGAATGGCATCCATCGCACGTAGGACCGGTAGGCCGCTGCATGTTGTCCGGCGGATAAAATGGCTCCCACCAGTCTGTCCCCTTGGCCACGAAATAAGGCCGCCACACGCGATGCGTCACATCCCATTGCGCCGGCTCCGGATAGTAATCGTCTCCCCTCTTCGTAAAGTAACGCTGCTTCCAAACGCTTCCGTAAACCAGGGCGACATCGTCCTTCGTAAATTTGGCAATCGTATTCATCGCAAGATCAGGAATAATCGCGTCAGGATGTTCGCGCGGATCGCGCACCACATTCGCCATCGGTGTCTTGCGCCAGTGTTCGTAGATTTGCGCGTGGCACTTCGCGCAGGATTGTGAGCCTGTGTAGTGCGCTGACTTTGCCGGGGACGCCTGCTGTTGCTGCTTTTGGTTGCTTAACGCGCGCAGGCTGCGGATAAACAGGACCAGCTTCCAGCTATCATCGCTTTGCTCGTCGTGCGGTTTCGCCCAGCCTGGCATGCCCGTCAGTCGCACGCCGTTCCGGATGATGTAGCGGATCTCTCCGTCCGTCAGGTTCTGCGTTTGGGGTGAACGCAGGTCCGGCGCTCGGGGGTAAAGATTGCGGCCGTCCTGCGTTTGTCCGGAGCCGTCCGGTCCATGGCACACCGCGCAGCGATCCACGAAACTCTCCCGCGCTTCGTGCAGAATTTCCGGCGTGGCCTCAAATGGATTTGCTTCCAGTCGCGCTTTTCGCGGGATGGCCAGATTGCGCGCAGTGCGTGCCACGATTGTCTCAAGATAGGACGGCTCACCAGCCGTACTCAGGCCATGCCGCAGCAAGCGCACTCCGTAAAAGCCGGCCGCGATAAGCATCATCCCACCAATCAGGAGACCTGCTTTCCAAACTTTCATCCTCCAAATTACAACGCAGCTCTTGCGAGAACGCAAATCCGGAGTAACACAAATCGAAACGGGACCGCTTCGAGACGTTCGGGGGGCTCGTCCTGCACCTGGTAGATCCATATCTCAGCGCCACGATCGGCATGCGCGGAAACGGCCAGACAGAATTCCTCGAAACCCCGCCGAATCGTTTTCGCGACTGCGATTTATTTCTGGCTCAGAAGATAGAGGTCGGCGTGACCGCCGGGTCGCGCATAGACGATGGTGGAAAGGTCCTTGGAAAAATCGTAGGCGTTACCGGTAGCGTATCCTAAGGGAAAAGTGAAGGGCACTTTCAAAGCCACCTGAGGCGCCCCGATGATTTTGCCGTCTCTCCAAGCCTGACAGAAAATCGTGATCTCTGCTCGGGAAGGAACTGCATACAAGAACGACTCCCCATCGCGCGCAAAGGCAACAGTGAAAGTTGCTACGCCGGGAAGCAACGCGACGCATTTCCTATCCGAGATGGACACTTCGTAAATTCCAGCCGTTTCCCCCTTCGGCACCACGCCCAGCAGGTATTGCCCGCTGGGGTCGGCATCGTAAACAATGCAGCAATTTTCCACGAACTTCTCCGGATTCGAACCATCCACGTTCCATTTCCAAACCGTCAGGATCTGGCTCGCCTTCTCCGGGCCAGACACGTAAATGGATTTCTGATCGCGGCCCCATACCACATTCCAGATAGTGTTCTCCGTGCGCAGGAGCTGACGAAGACCGCTGCCATCGGCCCCAACGACGTAGGCTTTGTCCTCTTCGTTTGCCCCTGCATTAACGAAGGCCAAATGAAAATTGTCCTGAGCCCAAGTGGCGGTTTTCAGAATTTCTCCGGTGGCAAGTTTCGCCGTGTTGTCACCGTCGATGTCCGACACCCAGAGCTCGTTCCTGTTGGGTGCTGGGAGCGTGGTGTACATCACGCGCTTCCCATCGGGCGAGATTTCGGGCTGAGTTGCATCGTCGGACGCGATATCCTTCGATTCCTTTGAATGAACGTGGTAAGTGGTCAGGAATCCGGAGGATTTACCGTTGACATAGTAGATCCCTTTCCCGGCTGGATCTGGCATGGGAGAATAGTCTGGTCCGGCTCCCAAAGTAATCTGCGTCAGAGTACCGTCCAAGTTGTATTTCCAGATGTTCGTCAGCCCGCTGACGTTCCGGCTGAACAGCACTGCTTTCCCGGGTTCGGCCCACACCACGTCAGTATTCCCGGATACCGCACCTAAATCAGTGGCCTTATGGCTGATCAAGTTTATTCTGTAAAAATTGAAATCCGGCGAGAACGGTTGACCACCAGCAGCACGCAGTTCTTCTCCGCCCGGGAATACCAGAAGCGGGATGAACGACATGCCGGTGCCTGCTGAGCTGTACACTGGTTCTTCATTAAGTCCGGATTTATCCGCACGAAAAATTCCGGAGTTGTCTGACTTCGCGTAGAACATGGACCCGCCATCCGGCGAGAAGACAAGATAATTGGCGGATGCCACGCGGCGGGGACTGCCACCGAGCGCCGGCACTGCCCAAACCTCGTCGCGTCCGAGAAACCTCGAATAATAGACCTCTCTGCCATCGCGGGAAAAGGTGTCAACGTTTTTGTCTCCTTCGTCATTTGTGAGTTGCAGCGGCTCACCTCCGGAAGCGAGCATCAGGAACACCTGTGCGACGCCGCCTGCCGGTGAGACGAACGCGACCGCGCGGCCGCCAGGAGATAGTCTCGCGTCGTTCATCGGTTTGTTCCACTGGCTGATTTTCGTTACCTGTGCAGCGTCGCTCGGAGTGTTCGCATGCGGCCAGATGTGGTACGCCCCAAAGGCGGCCGCCAGGAGCACAACGCAGGCTCCCAAAATTACATACCACTTTCGGGCAAGCGCCGCCGAAGGTTGACCTGCAGCGCTTCCAGTCGGCGAAACGCGGCCCGAATCCGTATCTCGCCGTAGGCGCTTGAGGTCGGTTCGCACTTCCGACGCGGACTGGCAACGAAGCTCACGATCTTTTTCCAGCGCCTTGTTGATAATCCGCTCCAGCTCTGGCGGTACATTGGGATTCAGCCTTACCGGAGCGACCGGGGCCCGATTCAGAATCGCATCGCTAATGTCTCCTGATGTGTCTCCACGAAAGGGAAGAACGCCCGTCGCCATCTCGTAAAGCACCACGCCGCAAGAAAACAGATCGGTGCGCGCATCCAACTCCTTTCCCCGCACCTGCTCGGGTGACATATAGACGACTGTGCCTACGGCGATGCCCGGGCTGGTAAGCAGTTCGGGCGCTGTGGCTGTCGGCATCGTAGAAAGTCCCTCACCCTTCGCCATGGAAGTGAGTTTGGCCAATCCAAAATCAAGGATCTTGACGTGGCCGCGCTTGGTCACAAAAATGTTCGCCGGTTTGATGTCCCGGTGCACGACGCCTTCAGCATGCGCCGCGTCCAGTCCGTCCGTTATCTGTATTCCTAAATCCAGCAGAGTTTCAATTTCCAGCGGACGGCCGCCGACGCGATGCTTCAGCGTCTCACCTTCCAGATATTCCATCGCGATGAAGGCTTGGCCGTTTTCATCGCCGATTTCGTAAACCGTGCAAATGTTGGGATGATTTAGTGCCGACCCCGCCTGCGCTTCGCGCCGGAATCGTTCCAGCGTCTGCGGATCGCGCGCCACTTCGTCCGGCAAGAACTTCAAGGCCACGAAACGGTGCAGGCTGGTGTCCTCGGCCTTGTACACCACGCCCATGCCGCCGTCACCGAGCTTTTCCGCGATTCGGTAGTGCGAGATGGTCTGATCGATCAGTGAGGAAGAATCCGCCATTTGGCGCACATAGGTTGCACCCACAGGCAAGTCAACGAACCCCGACGCTTGGCACCCAGCGCCGGCGTGCAGCCTCGCCGTTCGCCTCCAGGTAGCTGCGCGAACTCTGCGTACCTACTTCTGCGTTCTCTGCGGTAAATCTTTGGCGCTTAATGCGCGGCGGGTTCTGCGGCGGGGTGCATGCCATGCTGCGGCACTTCGTGAACTCCGCGCAGCGGCTGTTCCTGATGAAATCTGAAAAGTTGATTCAGCGGACCGGCGCCCTTGCCGATCGCATAAGATTTTTCAATCGCCTTGGTCACATAAGCCTTCGCCAGAATCACCGCTTCGCGCAACTGCTGACCGCCAGCCAGTTGCGCCAGAATCGCCGATGAAAATGTGCATCCTGAGCCGTGTGTGTTCGGGCTTTTCACGTGGTCGCCGCCGAATGTTTCCACTTCCGTGCCGATGCACAGCACATCAATCGGTTTTTCCAGATGCCCGCCCGTAACCACCACCGCCTGCGCGCCCATTTCCACCAGCTTCAGCCCCGCTACCTTCATCCCAGCGAGGTCTTTCACTTCCAGGCCCGTCAAAAATTCAGCCTCCGGAACGTTCGGCGTAATTACGCTCACGCGCTTCAGCAATTCGTCGCGCACGAATTTCAACCCGGAAGTATCCAACAGTTCCGCGTTCCCCGCCGTCGGACGAAACACAGGATCCAGCACGACGTGCGCGAATTTGTGCTTATCCAGAAATTCCGTCACCACCGAAGCATTCCCGCGGTTCGCCAGCATCCCGATCTTCACGCCAGCGATCTCAATATCTTCCGCCAGCGTATCCAGTTGCGCGCGCATCGTGGCCGATGGCGTCGCGTGCACCGATACCACCCCCTGCGTGGATTGCACGGTAAGCGCCGTCACCGCCGCAACGCCGTAACAATTGTGCGCCGCGAAAGTTTTCAGGTCGGCCGCAGTGCCTGCGCCACAGGAAGGATCAAATCCCGCAATCGTTAGAAGAATCGGTGGTGTCTGGCCCGTGTGATTCGTGTGGTTACTCAATTTGGAAGCGCCCTCCGCGCAAGGCCGCTGCAGACAATTACGCCGGCGCCGCCATTTTTCAAGTTGGCGCACCGGCTACCGAAAATGTACGCGCCTTCTCGTGCATCACGCAAGGACAATATTTGGAAATCGGCGGGCGAGCACAACGAGATTAAAGGAGAAAGTAAATGATGAGAGAAATCTTAGCCGCGCGCACTCCTCACGGGAAAAGTCCGCGCACCAGCGTGGCATCCGCAACGCGTCCCACCGCCAGTACGTACGCTCCCGTGCGCAGATGCGCGCGATGTTTCCGCGCGGTCTCGTGCACCTCATGAAACGCGCGCCGCATCACCAGATCCAGCTTCGCGTTCACTTCCGCTTCCGACCAGAAGAAGCTCTGCAGGTCCTGCACCCATTCGAAATAGCTCACCGTAACGCCGCCCGCATTCGCCAGCACGTCCGGGATCACCAGCGTGCCCTTGCGCGCCAGCACTTCGTCCGCATGTGGCGTGGATGGCCCGTTCGCCGCCTCTGCCACAATTTTCGCCTTGATCTGGTCCGCATTGTTCAACGTGATGGAATTTTCCAGCGCCGCCGGCACCAGAATGTCGCACTTCATCGTCAGCAAATCATCATTCGATATCCGCGAAGTCCCGGGCATCCCTACGACAGTTCCCGAACGCTCCTTGTAACGCATGGCCTTCAGCGGATCGATTCCGCGCGAATTGAAAACGCCGCCGCGCGAATCGCTGATCGCGATCACCCGCGCTTTTTTCTCGGAAAATAATTTCGCCGCAATCGAACCCGCATTCCCAAACCCCTGAATCGCGACGCTCGCCCCGCGCAACGAAATCTTTTTCACCTTGCAAGCTTCTTCCACCACGATCACGCAACCTCGCGCCGTTGCCTCATTGCGTCCTTCCGACCCGCCGATCGAAATCGGTTTGCCGGTCACCACTCCCAATGTCGAATGCCCCTTGGTCATGGAATACGTATCCATGATCCAGGCCATCGTCTGCGAATCCGTGTACACGTCCGGCGCGGGAATATCCTGCTCCGGCCCGATGATCGGCAAAATCTCCGCCGCGAATCGCCGCGTCATGCGCTCCAGTTCGGA
>Ga0210393_10003638_pt1 | contig 12364 bp, 6 predicted proteins | sample IncBWC27OmetaG_FD_160068 | JGI IMG/M metagenome (GOLD analysis project Ga0210393, IMG submission 160068) | Forest soil microbial communities from Barre Woods Harvard Forest LTER site, Petersham, Massachusetts, United States - Inc-BW-C-27-O ... | reverse complement strand
AGCGATGGATTTTTCAGCTCGGGCCTGATCTTCGGACTCGTCGTACTTTGTCGGTGGAACCTGGCGGTCATCCCCCTCGCACTGGTAATTCCGATTGCGATTCGCTTCGGTCGACAGGCGGCCCTGAAGTACATTCTCGGCGGCGCCGTCGTCGCGATCCTCTTCGCGGGGGCCGAGTTCTTGTTCGTCGAACATCCGATCCAGCGAATCATTCGCGGCAACTTGGGTCCGGCCTATGCCTGGGCGGAAGGCGACGTGAAACCCGACGTCCTGGCTCGGCTGCGTTTTTATCTGTCGCACCTGTGGTTCCTGACCCCGTGCGGCCTGTTCGCCGTCGTCTACGGACTCACGTCTGCGGTTGGTCGGCGCGCCGTCTCGACGGGCGACTGGTGCCTTCGGTTTGCGATCCCGCTCGGGATGGCCGCTTATATGCTGAGCATGATCCTGATCGGCGGCCTGTTCGCTCGATTCATGGCTCCTATCGTCCCCTTGGCCGTGCTGGTGCTGATCGAGTATTGCCGGCTGATCTTCACCGGGTCGGACCTGGGGCGGAATCACAAGGTGAGGGTGATCGGCATGATCTGTGTCTCCGCGATCACGATTGGCGTGGGCCTCTGGCCCTGTTCGTTCTTGTTTGCGATCCGGGACAATCGGTCGCAAACGCGTGCGTTCTCAGCCGCTTTCCGCCAGCAAGTCTCGTTGGCGCTGCCTGCGTCCGTTCGACTAATGGCGCCGCCGCTGGAAGAGATCTGCTCGGACAGCGGATTTCCGGCGATGGTCGAACTGCGGCGAGAAATCTTGTTTCCGACCGCCCAACTGACGAGTAACGCAAATATCATCAAGGAGGCCGATCGCCAGGGGGCCGTCGATCGATTGGTGCAAAGCGCGCCCGGCGGTTCGTACCTTTTGATTCCGACTCAGTTCGCTGAAGCGAAACCGGGCCTCGAAGCAATCGCCGGCGACGCAACGTGGCAGGTTTATCAGAAGCGATAACGCGCGGCGTATCGACCCGGCGAGCCGACAGCGTAAGCTGTCGGGTGCTTACTTCTATCGCAGACGAATCTCGTGGAAAACGTTGATGACTGACCAGCCCTGCGGAATGCAACGATCGCGAATGCCTGCGCACGCATGTGTCTTGGCATTCTTCTGCTTCCTTCGAGTTAGTTCACCCATTACGGCCGACGACAAACTTTCCCCCCAGATCCGCGAGGTGATCGACGCCCCGCGCTTTCAGCACGCGCTTTGGGGAATTCTCGTTGCCGACCGCCGCACGGGCGAGGCGATCTACGAACTCAATGCCGACAAACTGTTCAGGCCGGCGTCGACGACCAAGCTGTATTCCGTGGCTGCGGCCCTCGACGCCTTGGGCAAGGACTATTGCTTCGAGACGCCCGTCTATCGCCGCGGCACCGTCGACGCCAAAGGCACCTTGGACGGCGATTTGATTCTCGTCGCCTCGGGCGATCTGACGCTCGGCGGCCGCACCACGCCCAAGAACGAGATCGAATTCACCAAAGGCGATCACACTTACGCGAATCCGACGGGCGAAGCGGCACTCACCGCCGGCGATCCGCTGGCCGGACTGAATCGGCTGGCCCAACAGGTCGCGGCTGCCGGGATTCGCCGCGTGAGCGGGCAGATCGTCATCGACGCGCGGCTGTTCGATGCGGCCAGCGGCACCGGGAGCGGCCCCGCGCAACTGACGCCGATTGTCGTCAACGACAATGTGATCGACATTACGATCACTCCCACCAAGCAGGGCCTGCCGGCGAAAATCGACTGGCGTCCGCGGTCGGCGTCGGTCGCGATCGACGCACAAGTGGAAACGATCGCGGCCGGCGGCGAGACCAAAATCGATTGCCACGCAGTCGGCGAAGATCGACTGGTCGTCCGCGGTCGCATTGCGGCCGATCGTCCGCGTTTTGTTTACGTGCAGGAAGTGGCCGACCCGGCGCGATGGGCCCGATCGCTCTTCATCGGAGCCCTCGAGCGGGCCGGAGTTGTCGTCTCGGCATCGGCGTATGAACCCAATCCGGTCGGCGTGCTCCCCAAAGCGGGTGACACGACCGGGCTCGTGCGAGTGGCCGTGCTGAAGTCGCCACCGTTCGCGGAAAACGCGCGGCTGATCCTCAAGGTCAGCCACAACCTGCACGCCAGCACGTTGCCGCTGTTGATCGCCGCCCGACACAACAAGCGGCGACTGGAAGACGGGCTGCATCTGCAACACGACTTCCTCAAGCGAGCGGGCCTCGACGTCGATTCGATTTCGTTCGGCGGCGGCGCAGGCGGAGCACCGGCCGATCACACCTCGCCGCGCGTGACGGTGGCCCTGCTGCGCCACATGGCAACGCGCCCCGACTTTGCCGTCTACGAACGCGCGTTACCGATCCTGGGAGTCGACGGGACGATCGCGAACGACGTGCCTGCCAGCAGCCCGGCCCGCGGAAAAGTCCGAGCCAAAAGCGGCACGCTCTTCTGGGAGAATTCCATGAACGACAAATTCCTGGTCACGAGCAAAGCACTCGCCGGCTACCTGACGGCGAAGAGTGGCCGCGAATTAGAGTTTTCGTTCGTGGTCAACAACGCGGCGATCGACAAGGCGGCCCAAACCAAGGACATCGGCAAAACGCTCGGGCACCTGTGCGAAGTGGTCCAGCAAGCTCAATAGAGCCAACACTCAAAGCGCCCCGACGAGCCGCCAGCGTGAGCTGGCGGGTGCTTCATGCGTCCCCGTGGATGTCGATCCAAGGGCCTCAGTGGGCCGGCCGACCCCAATGCGTCTCGACGATGTCGCCCGCAATCGTTTCCGAAAGCTTTGAAGGTTCGAGATAGTGTTTCACCGCGAAGTGCTTGGGCACGAAGTAGAGAGTGCGGTGCGTCGCATAGTCGATCGTGACATCCAAGGTCCTCTCGCCGTTGCTCCGAAAGCGCTGAAAAGCGATCGGGATCAGGTTGCGGTCGCGATCAAGGCACACGCGGAAGTCTCCGTCACCAACACGCACGCATTGATGACCGTTGATCACCACGCTCTGGTCACAGATCTTCAGCGCCGCCTTGTCCAGGACCGCAAACTTCTCGGCGAGAGGCCGGTAGTACATCAAAATCGGCAAGAGGCCGGCTGTACCGACGTTGGTATTTGTGGCCTCTAGCATCGACCGTTCTTGGGCCGGATCAGTTCCCGCCAGAAATTTACTCACACGCCCGTCATAGGAAGTCCGGTAAGGAATTAGCGACATCGAGGCGTCGGGCCCGTTGAGACGGAATGTTTTGGAACTGCACTCCGTTGCGTCGCCTTTCAGTCGAAGCTCATTGGAGTAGTGAAACGTAACCGGCTCAGCCGGAATACCGGTCTTGAGCGCTTTGCCGCGCAGGTGCATTTGCTCCGCAAGCATTGCGGATCGGCAGCCGCCCACCTCGTAGTGGTGATCGACAACCCAGCGCAGCTCGACCATCTGGAGGGCTTTCTCGCGCGCCTCGAGAGACTTAATCACCTCGTCGCGAGTTAACGGCTTAACAGCCGGCTCCGCAGCTTGACTCAGCGTCGGCAACGACACGGAGTTGCCGCACAGGAGGAGCCCGACGACAGCCTGAGCGATCAATTGCCGGTTCATAACGCGTTCCCGTCAGATGGAACAATCTTCTCGGGCCTACGGCTCTGACTGAAGGCCTGTTGAGAATCACTCGTCACCTTCCTCGCGTCGTTGCTGTGGCACTCCGGCTTCCTCGAGATGCTTGTCGAGCACCGTGGCGGGCGATTCCGTTGTCAGCTTATGCGACGACTTGCCATTGACGTATTCGTCGAGCTGCAGGCATTGGAAGCAGATCACATACTCGATCGTTTTGCCGCTTTGGGTCAGACGAATGCCATGACGTGGCCAGAAGCACTTGGCCTCGGTTCCATCACTCTTCGCGATCCCTTTCTTGACGGCTGCGAGAATTGCCGTCCGATCCTTCGGGGCGGCAATGTCGACCTTTCCGAGCACGGGATACTTATGGAACATCTCGCCGCTCGGCTTTTTCTTGCTGTGTCCCTCCTCGTAGGTTCCGTCCAATGAGTAAATGGTCATGGAGTCGATCGGAATTGCCAGATCGGCGTCTTGGCAGCCCGGCAAAAGCAAACCTACCGCCAGCACCACAGACGAAGTGGCGCAGCCCCACGGCCTGCGATGCTCCCGGTCTCTGTGGAAAGTTGGCATGGTAGTGATCCTCGCCATTCGGAATGGTAAGGGGCAGACAAAGCCCCGGTCGCCAGTTGGACGACCGGGGCCGTCGCCGTCAATTATTGTGGCAAATTGCGGGCACAAGTGGGACAGGCAAGGCACTCGCGAACGATCTCTTCGCCGACCCCGCCGGGATCATCGACGAATCGTTCTTTCGCATTGCCCCGTTCGGACCTTCGAATGACGCGGTTGGCCTTCGGCCGAAACGGATACTTCTTCTGCCGAGTTTCGAGAATCGCTCGATGGGCACGGACTCCCGGGCCCACGGCACACAAACAGAGCTGGCAACGATACATCCTTAAGAGCCGATTCTGAACCGCCGGGTGGCTCATGGCCGGCAGCCTTCGAGGGACACGGACAACGATTTCCGCAAACAGTTGCGCTATGCGCAATGGTGCCAATGAGAATGGGAAGAATCGGGTCCGCGGCGGCAGGCGGGGAACGTGCTCGCGGCACGCAAGGAAACGAAGACCGATCGGTCATGCAGGAGAGCCGGGCGTTAGTTGCCGGGTGGCTCAAGGCCGGCTGGAGACGCTGTTGCTCGGAAGCATACTTACCCAAGAGATCGATTAGCCAGCGGGGGTGCCGGCCGATGCGCCGCGTGAAAGAGGTCGCCAAGAATTCGGGCCATGGTTTCTACGAGCGTAGAAAACAGGTCTGGTTCGAACTAGGGCAAACATGAAGAATCGAATGAGGTGCGCGCGATCGACGCGAACGGTCGTTGCGAAGCCGGCGATGGTCCGTTTGCCTCTCGGCGAAGGCGAATCGTAAGCTCGAAGTGACACGCCGGCTGTACAGTTTTTGTACAAGTGTGGGACCGGACTGTTGCGGGACCGGTGGGACGGGACACTTTTGCCCACGGGACACGGTCCCGGACCTCAGGTCCGGACAGTTGAGTCTTGCGGAACCCGGTGCGACCCGGTCCCGAACTGACGCCCAAATTCGGTCCGCCTCGAAGGTCAGGTCCACCTTAACATTTCGGAAGTGGTCCGGTCGTAGTCGTGAGGCCTCAACAACTTAGGACCACTGAACCTCAGGTCCGGACACTTTCGAATTGGGTAGGGGACCGCGAAGTCGTCCCGGAGTCCCGACGCATTTCCTCTTAGGCTGCCGGCAGTTCCGAGTAGGACGGGACACGTTCGGAAATAGCCGAAGCCCTCTAAGCCTTCGGCTTCGCGATCACTCGGGCCGATTTGATCGTGACGTCGCTCACGGGGCGGTCGCGGTTGTCGGTTTTGACTTCGCCGATCTTTTTGACAACGGCCAGGCTGGCGGCGTCGGCCGTTTTGCCGAAGGCCGTGTATTGGCGGTCGAGATGCGTGTGCCGGTCGAGGCAGAGGAAGAATTGCGAGCCGGCCGAATCGGGGTCGGACGTGCGGGCCATCGACAGGACGCCCGCTTCGTGCGGCGTGGCATTGAACTCGGCGTTGATGTTATAGCCGGGGCCGCCGGTGCCGGTGCCGAGGGGGCAACCGCCCTGAATCATGAAGCCCTTGATAATGCGGTGAAACAGCACGCCGTTGTAGTAGCCGATCTTCGCCAGGCCGAGAATGTTTTTGACGTGACCGGGAGCGGCCTTGGCGTCGAGGTCGAGCAGGATTTTGCCCATCGACGTGTCGAATTCGAGCTGGTACGTGTTCTTCTCGAAGTCGAGTTCCTTAGCGGCGGCATCAACATCGGCTTTGCGGCTGGCGGCCATGGTGTGACTCCTTTGGAAAGAGCCGCGCACGAAGTAAGCGGTCTTTTTTTCTGCGGGCTAGCCGCATCTGTTCTATCCGAGACTCATGCCGCTAGCCGGCACAAGCCGCCTGCGGCGGACCGCTTACTTCGTGCGCGGCTCCTTGGGAAATCGTGTTCAGGCGACTAAGGTTAATCAAACCCGGGACGTTCGTCATGCGTGACCCGTGCTCTTCGCTTGGCCGAATCCGCCGCCGCCCGGCGTTTCGATCGTCAACACGTCGCCCGGCTGGACTTCGATCGCGAACTTGCCGCCGAGGTCTTCGCTCTGAGCTGAGCCAACTCGCTGCAACGTATTGCGCCCCCGAGCGCCGGCGTTGCCGCCCTCCAAACCGAACGGCGCAAAAGCCTCCCGACGTTCCGAGAGCATCGAGACGATGAGCGATCGCAGGAATTCCAATCGCCGCACGACGCCGTCGCCGCCCCGATGGTGGCCGGTTCCGCCCGAGCCGCGGCGGATGCAAAACTCGTGGACGCGGACCGGGTATCGCCGTTCGATGACTTCGGGATCGGTCAGCCGCGTGTTTGTCATGTGAGTATGCACAGCGTCGGCGCCGGCAGAGTTTTTGGTCGCACCGCTGCCGCCGCAGATCGTTTCGTAATAGCCGAACGTCGAGTCACCGAAGGTGAGGTTGTTCATCGTCCCCTGGCTGGCCGCGGCTGCGCGGAGCGCACCCAACAACGTATCGACGACGCGTTGGGAAGTTTCGACGTTGCCGCCGACAACGGCGGGTGATATCGCCGGGTCGGCCGCGGGCGTCGGGTTGAGGAGACAGGTCGGCAGAATGATGTCGACGGGCTCGAGCACGCCGCCGTTGAGAGGAATGTCTTCATCGATCAGGCAGCGGAAGACGTAAAGCACAGCCGCCGTCACGATGGCCCGGTTCGCATTCAGATTGGTCGCCAGCACGGGGCCGGTGCCGGTGAAGTCGACAACGGCCCGATCGCCGGTTTTGGTGATCGCGACACAGATCGGCGTGCCGTCGTCGAGATGGTCAGTGTGCGAATAAGTGCCATCTGGGATTCGGAACAGTGCCGAGCGCATCTTTTGAGCGGCCGCTTGCTGGATGTGCTCCATGTACGCGGCGACCACGGGCAGTGAGTAGCGTTCGACGAGCCGCCGCAGTTGGTTGGCCCCGACGGCGTTGGCGGCGACTTGCGCGGCGACGTCGGTCAAGTTGTCGTGAACGTTCCGCGTCGGGTGCGGCCCGGCGAGCAATAGGTTCCGCAACTCGGCCTCGCGCGAGCGGCCACCGTCGACCAATTTGAAATTGCTGATCAACACGCCTTCGTCACCCAACACGCGCGAAAACGGAGGCATGCTGCCCGGAATGATCCCACCGATCTCGGCATGATGCGCTCGGCTGGCGGTCGCGAACAAGAGTTTTCCCGTGTTCGGATCGTGCACCGGAGTGACGACGGTCACGTCGGGCAAATGCGAACCGCCTCGATACGGATCGTTGGTCACGAACACGTCGCCGGGCGCAATGTCGCCCGCTTCGGAGAGCACGTGCTTGACGGTTTCGCCCATCGCTCCCAGGTGCACGGGGATGTGGGGGGCGTTGACGACGAGATGCCCATGGGCGGAGAAGATCGCACAACTGAAATCGCGACGCTCCTTCACGTTGGTCGAAATGGCCGTGCGCTCGAGCGTCGTCCCCATCTGCTCGGCGATCGAGGCGAACAGGTTGTTAAAGATCTCCAACTGAATCGGATCGACGTCGGTCGAGAGGGAAACAGTTTTCGGGGGGACCGCGTCGGTCAGCAGTAGCTCGCCCCGCGCGAGAATTGTCGCCTGAAAGCCGGGATCAACCACAACCGTCGACGTCGGCTCGCAGACGATGGCTGGCCCGTCGAATTCGTCGCCGGGTTGCAGATCGTCGCGCAGGAAGACGGGGGTTCGATGTACTCGACTTACAAAGATCACGTCGGTACTAGTCTTTGCTTTCGGATGCCGCTGCGTGAGCTGGGCCGCGGTTTCTTCTGGCGCGGGAAGGGCACCGACGACTTCGACTCGTGCGGCCGTGATCTCGATCTCTCGCCCCGTGTGACGATAGCCGTAGAGCTGCTCGTGGAGTTGTTCGTAACGCGATGCGAAGTCGCCGTCATCGGGGAGAGAAACATTGAGCGATGCTTCGACGCCTCGGTAGCGCATGTCGAGCGAGCGAGCGGGTGGCGCGACGTTTTCGTGCGACACGCCGTCGGCCAACACTTCGTGGCGAGCATGCTCCTCCAGTTCGCGCCAGACCGGTTCGAGTTGAGCGAGAGTGTGAGGCGAGTGCGGCTGCAGGACCGATCGCTCCGCATAACGACGCACGTCGGCCAGACCGATGCCGTACGCGCTGAGCACGCCGGCTTGGGGCGAGATCAGAATCTTGCGGATGCCCAACTCGCGGGCGACGGCGCAAGCATGTTGTCCGCCGGCGCCGCCGAAGGCGACGAGCACGTAATCGGCCGGGTCGTAGCCTTTCGCCACGGAAATTCGGTGGATCGCGCGGGCCATGTTGGCGTTGGCCACGTCGATGAATCCCTGGGCCAGTTCGGTCGCCGAGAGTTGGCGACCGTTTGGGGAGGCAGCAATCCGTTTGCAGAGATCTGCGATGCGTTGTTGGGCCGCTTGGTGATCGAGAGGGAAGGGGAACCGCTCGGGGGGGAGTTTGCCCAGAATCAGATTCGCGTCGGTAACTGTAAGCGGCCCGCCTCGACCATAGCACGCGGGCCCGGGAACGGCTCCGGCGCTCGCGGGGCCGACGATGAGTTTGACGCCGTCGAAGTCGCAGATACTGCCGCCGCCGGCTGCGACGGTTTCGACCGCGAGCATCGGGGCGACGATGCGGACGCCTGCCTTTTGGACTTCGAACTCCCGTTCGTATTCGCCGGCGAAGCGCGAGACGTCGGTGCTGGTGCCCCCCATGTCGAAGCCGATCGAGCGCTCGAAGCCGGCCCGCTGGGCGACGCGCGAGAATCCGATCACGCCGCCAGCTGGCCCCGAGAGGATGCTGTCTTTACCGACGAAGCGGCCCGCATCGACCAGGCCGCCGGCCGAAGTCATCAACTTGAGCTGGCCCGAGCCGAGCGCCCGGCTCAGTCGATCGACATAGTCACGCAGCACGGGATTCAGATAGGCGTCGACGACCGTGGTGTCGCCCCGCGAGACGATCTTGATCAAGGGAGACAGCTTGCTCGACGTGCTGACTTCCACGAAGCCGACGTCCCGTGCGATGTGTGCGACGAGTTCTTCGTGGGCCGGGTTGGCAAACGCATGCAGGAGGCAGATCGCCAGCGACTCGGTGCCGTCTTCTTTGAGTTTGGCGAGATCCTTGCGGATGTCGGCCGGATTGGGCGCGCGGAGGACGGCACCGAATGCGTCCAGCCGCTCGTCGATTTCGACGACGCTCGAAAAGAGGGGCTCGGGTTTTTTGATCTCCAGATCGAAGAGCCGCGGGCGATCCTGATTGGCGATTCGGAGCACGTCGGCGAAACCTCGCGTGGTCACGAAGGCCGTTCGCGCGCCGCTGCGCGTCAGCAGGGCGTTTGTGCCCCGCGTCGTTCCGAGCTTCACGAGCATCGGTGGCAGCCGGTCGTCGAGTTTCAAGTCGAGCACGAGACGAATGGCGAGCAGCGGAGCATCTTCGCCCGAGGAGAGCTCATAACGAGTGCCTGGCTCAAGCGGCCGCGACAACGGATGTGCCAGAGTGAACTGTCCCGAGCGAGCATCAAATGCGGCAATGTGATCGCGATGCAGGACGGCACCCGACGCGTCGCCGAACATTGCCTCATAACCATGCCAGAAGTCCGGCGGATCGCCCCGTCGCAGTTCGTCAGAAAAAGTCGACCCCGTCGAACTCGCGGCGACCGCTCCCTTCGTGACGCCGGAGCTGAGAACTTTGCGAGTCAGCACATGTCCGTCGGGCGCGCGAGCCAGGCAATCGGTAAACGTCCCGCCGACGTCGATCCAGAATTCCCAATCGCTCATGGCGCCGGGGAGGCACTGGCGGCTTGACCGCCAGGGCTCTTGAGGGCGGCCGGTCCGCGTGTCGGCTGCACCCAGGCTCGCTCGAAATCACCCAGCTCGGAAGGATTCGGATGATGCTTCGTCGACGTGATACGGGCGCGAACGTAAAGCTCGTCGCGGCCGAATCGGTAGCTGGCCTTGTCGCCGCGGACCGTCATGAGCGTCACGCCGATGTCGTCGCTGTAGTGCCGCGTTGCGCGGATCTCTTTGCCCGCGGCATCACGAATCGGTTCGCTCGCACGGTTGAAGTTCGCCCGCGTGCCGATGAAGTCGATCGTGTAACTCACACCCGGCTCGGCGTCGACCGCGATATCAAGTCTTTCGCGGCCCGAGACGACTTCCTGCAACTTCACGCCCGAGGTCGCGTAGAACCGGCCCGCTTCGAGCGACGCAATCAGCGATTCGGGCGTCAGGTCGGAGGACAGCACCATCACCCATCCGCGGCCAGGCTCCGAGCCACGACTCGGAATGTGGTGGTAGCGGTGACCGTCGTCGGTCGCCAGACCATACATGATCGGCAAGTTCAAGTCGCCCAGGCGATTGGCCAGGATGATGTCCCAGATTCGCTCGGTCGAGGCGTGTTCTTTGTCGCCCGAATTGTGGACCGAGGGATGGCCGTTGTAGACCTCGAAGAAGTTGTCGCCGCGGATTCGCATCAGGTCTTCCGCGGTGACGCCGTAGTAGTAGTTCGGGTGATTGAGGTGCACGAGGATCGGTTTGCCCGTCCGCTCGCGTTGGGCGATCACCGCGTCGAAGTTGTTCTGAATCGCGTCGGCCACGCTGTTGCCGTGCATCGGCGGGATGGCTTCCTGGAGGTTCGACGCGTTGATGTGAATCGGCGAACGGCCGAACAGGTCGGAGATTTCTTCGCCCTGAATCAGCAAGAACCGCCCGGGCTCGGCAATCCGCTGGCGGACTTCCTCAAACGTCTTGAGCCGAATTTCCTGCTTGCCGTCGACGGTCCGCTCTTCGACCCAATCCTTGGAGAAGCGGGCTTTGAGTTTTTGGACGGCCGCGGGCGGACTGCCGTTCTGGTTCACCTTGACCCACCGTTCGGATTTGGCGAGTCGATTGTGATCGGTGAAGCAGAGGAAGTCGTAGCCGTGATCCTTGTACCAGAGCCCGACCATTTCGAGGTAATCGTCGCCGTCGCTCCACATCGAATGGGTGTGCAGGTTGCCGCGGTACCATCGCTGCTTGCCGTTGGAGGCCAGTGTCGACGTCGGTCCCGCCTGGGCCTCCGAGTTGGGCCCCGGCTTTCGGGAGAAGTCGAAGACCAACAGGAGACTGCAGATCGCAAGCGCGAAGAGGCCAGCAAAGGCCGATCGCACTGGAGTTCGCTTGGTCATCCATCGTGTCCTGTAGGCCGTTGGGACTCCAACACCGTGGTCAACCCCTGCCAAAATACCGCCTCAGGCCGGGATACAAAAGGTCGCGTCCGTCAACGCGGTTCGTCGGTGGGCTCTTGGTGGCCCGCCATGGTTAATCAACCTTGATTGCCCTCGCCCGGGACGACCACATGCGAGATTGACGCTCAATAGACGGACGTCCTATAAGTCGATGTAAGCAGGACTCAGGCTCCCGATCGCGCTTTCTGGAATCGCTTGCCGGCATGAACGGGCTGATTCGAGCATCGCTGAGAAATCCCTACGCGGTGATTGTCGCGATGCTGACGATCCTGGTCATTGGCGTCCTCTGCCTGTTGGCCCTCCCCGTCGACATTTTGCCAATCTTTCGCGCGCCGGCGGTGCGGGTGCTGACCTTCTACAGCGGCATGCCCGCTGTCTCTGTCGAGAAGGACATCACGAGCCGCCTCGAGCGCTGGACCGGCCAGGCCAATAACATGAGCCGGCAAGAGTCGCGGTCGATTATCGGCGCGAGCGTGATCCGCAATTATTTTCAAGGCGACGCCGATCCCAACGGCGCTTTGGGACAGGTCATGTCACTCGCGACCGGGGTCATCCCGGTTCTACCGCCGGGCACGCTTCCGCCCGTGGTCCTTCCATTCGACCCGACGGCGACCGTTCCCGCGTGCATCGTTGCACTCGATAGCAAGACGCAGAACGAAGCGACTCTGAACGATGTCGGCCGCTTCGAAGTGCGCAATATGGTCATGGCGATCCCAGGAGCTATTGCCCCGGTTGTCTTTGGTGGCAAGGTCCGGACGATTCTCGCGTACCTCGACCGCCAGAAGATGCAGTCGCGGCATCTCTCGCTTGCCGACGTGATGGACGCGCTCGACCGCTACAACCTTTTCATGCCGACCGGCGACGCCAAGTTCGGCGACACCGATTACGCCATCGACTCCAACTCGATGTACAACGTCATCAGCGAGATGAAGGGAATCCCGCTGCGCGTTGGGCCGGGGACGGCGACCTTTCTGGGCGACATC
>Ga0210393_10003636_pt1 | contig 12365 bp, 11 predicted proteins | sample IncBWC27OmetaG_FD_160068 | JGI IMG/M metagenome (GOLD analysis project Ga0210393, IMG submission 160068) | Forest soil microbial communities from Barre Woods Harvard Forest LTER site, Petersham, Massachusetts, United States - Inc-BW-C-27-O ... | reverse complement strand
GCAAAGCTGGCCATGACAATCCCTTGCTCTTCTTGGGTCAAATCGCGGATAAGCCGATCAGTCTCACCAGCGCGGGCAAGATCTATAACCGTGCCGTCCAAAAGAGCGGCGTGCAGCGCAAAGGGGCATTCATGTATTGCGCCACTATCCCGGGCTCCGGACTATCGCGAGAAAACCACCCGCAGCTGCTCCCAACCCTTTGTTGACGGGCGTGGAGCAGCATCGATTCGCAAGTCACCTCGGCATAGTCTGTCTCCGGCTAAAGGCCCTTGAGAAACGCCAGCAGCTTGTCTTCGGGTCGATAACGTCCCGTGTGTTTCACGTTCGGCGGTGTAGTCCTCGCCAACGCCTGTTCTTTAAGAGCAAGGTCAGCATCAAGATAAATTTGCGTTGTCTCGACTGACTCATGTCCCAGCCAGAGCGCGATTACAGAGCGATCGACTCCTGCTTGCAAGAGTTCCATGGCTGCGGTGTGGCGCAAACAATGCGGGGTAACCCGTTTCTGATTCAACGCAGGGCACCTCTCTCTAGCGACAGCGACATGCTTTGCCAACAAATAATGCACACCGTCTCGGCTGAGCCTGGTTCCTCTGGCATTGGGAAAGACAATTTGACTGTCGCCACGTCTGGGCTCCCGGAGCCAGAGCTTCAGAGCAGTTGCTGCTTGTTTGGTCAGAGGCGTGCATCGCTGCTTGCGCCCTTTGCCCAGGCAATGCACATGCGCACCGGTTCCCAGCGCTACATCTTCGCAGCGCAGACCGGTCATCTCCGAAAGCCGCAAGCCAGTTTGAATCGCGACGAGTAGGAAGGTGTGGTCTCTGCGGCCAGCCCACGTATTGCGGTCTGGAGCAGCTAACACGGCGTCGATCTCCGGCCGCGTCAGGAAGCTGACCAGCTTTTTCTCGTAGCGCTTACTGGGCATGGCCAGTACACGCTGGATCAACCCGGACTGGGAAGGGTCCTCGAAGGCAGCGTAGCGGAAGAAGGACCGAATGGCCGTCAGCCGCAGATTACGGCTTCGGGCGCTGTTGCCGCGCTCCTTTTCCGACTGATCGAGGAAGGCACCGATCAGCCCGGGATCCAAATCGGCGAGCGCCAGCGCAGAAGGCAGTTTGTGCAACCGCTTGGCAGCAAACTGCAGCAGCAAGCGAAAGGTGTCTCTGTAGGAGCGAATCGTGTGAGGACTGGCTTGGCGCTGGGCCATCAGTCGCTGCATAAAGAAGCACTCCAACAAGGCAGGGAAGCTGAGTTCCTTCTTCATGAGTCGGCCCCCCATCGCTGCTCCAGTCGTTCGGTGGCGAGCCCCATCAGCTCCGGGTGAACGGAAAGATACCAGTAGGTATCGGCCGCATGAGCGTGGCCCAGAAAGGTCGATAACACGGGCAATCGCCGTTCGATATCTTCGCCGGTCCGATACCAATGAATCAGTGTCTTGAGAGCAAATCGATGCCGAAAATCGTGGAGACGCGGTCCGGTGTGATCGACGGCTCCGCGCAAGCCGATCTGACGCGAGAGAGCATAAAAGGTTCGGCGCACATTGGAGCTTTCCAGGCAACGGCCATGATCGTTGAGCAGAAAGCAGGGGGAGCTCTGAGTTAGCACCAACCGGTCGCGACGCTGTGCGTATTCGGCCAAGACATCGCTAGTCGAAACATGGAGCGGAATCAAACGACTCTTGTTGAACTTAGTTTGGCGGATGGTAAGCAGTCCTTGATTAAAATCCACGTCTTGGCGATCCAATTTGATGGCCTCGCTGATGCGTAGTCCACTGACTGCCAACAACAACCTCGCCGGCGCGAAGCCCCAGCCGTGCCATCAGCAGCAGAATGGCGTAGTTGCGCTTGCCAATCCCGGTGTTCCGATCGCAGGAACTCAAGACCCGTTGGATCTGCTCGGCGGGAAGGAACCTCGGTACATTCGATAGCGACCAAGTCGCAATAGTGGGCACGCACGCGGCCAAGTCGGTGTCGATCGATCCGCGATGGAGTAAGTGCCGGAAAAAGGAGCGCAACGCGGTGACCGCGTTTGAGGCGTATTTGGTGGTGGTGCGCTGCGCGTGGCGTTGGACGAAGTCGGCAATGGCACTGGCGCAGAGCCGACGGAAGTCAGGAATCTCAGTCGGAAAACACTCGGCCAGAAACGCACGCACAACCGGCGTGTAGCAGGCAATGGTTGCCTCGGCCAATCCGCGCTCCTGGCACAAATAAAGCTGAAATTGACGCAGAACTATGTGGCAGGCACTCGGAGGCGAGGAGGGGGGTCTCGACCTCGCCGGGCCGGAGCATCCGCCACAGGCGGCCGAGGGCGGTAGTGTCGCCTCTGCGCAACTTGCCGGATTTGCGTAGACAACGCACGTAGCGTTCCAACATCGACGAATCGATTTGCTCCGCGGCCAGTCCGTTGCTTTTCAGCCAGCGGCTGAAGTGCCCAAGCACGCGGAGTTGCGACCGGCTAGAGCTTGCGGTGTAGCCTTGGTCGTGCAGCTGTTGTGCATAAGTATCTAGGTGCGCAGCCAGCGGGCCGCTTGTCAGCGCGTCAAGCGTTCTTGGATCGCTACGCTCATTGAAGAAACGGTTTAGTGGGGTCTCCATGAACCCAGCATCGCGTAACGCCGCGTTGTCCGGACTATGCCGAGTCTTTCTTTCCGGAATCCTTGAAAACAGACCTTGGTCAACGACTACCCGCGATAGTCCGGAGCCCGGGATAGTGGCGCCTATCACGATCTCGTGATAGGCGCCACTCTTTTGCCACCCATCTGATTGAAAGCGGCGTGGAACTGCCGGTGGTCCAGCGCTTGATGGGTCATTCGAACCTGAGGACTACCGCGCTTTACCTCCATGTAACCGAGTGCAGGCTCGCGGAGGTGCGTTCGCCTCTGGATCTCATCGATACGAGTCATATCAAACCCAGCAAGGGTTAGGCGTCACAGAGCCGAAGAGAGAGAGAAACCCTCACTCTAGCTCCAGCCAATCTCTCCCCAGAGAGAGCGGACCGATATGGACTCGTTCTGCCCCGTGGTGGAGGGCAGCACGGTCTCCGCCCACCAGTGCTTAACGTTGGGCGCCATCCTGCGCGCTTTCCTAACCGCCCTACTGCCTCTGCTCAAGTTGGGCAAGCACAAACTGCGTGTGCTTTGGCGCCTTGCCGTCTGTGGTACACCGGCACTGGCGCCAATCTTTTTGCTTGTCCCCACTGCGCGCATCGGCATTGGGCGCCACGCTCCTTGTGGGGACCGGCATTGTCCGCGCTGCCTGGCCGCCAAAAGCCGCCAATGGCTCCAAAAACAAACCCAGAGTCTCCTCCCGATCCCTTACTTCCATTGCGTCTTCACTCTACCGGCAGAACTTAATTCCTTGGTCTTGGCCAACCAGCGCAGACTTTACCCCTTGCTCTTTGAGTGCGCCGCACAGAGCCTGCTGGAGTTTGGGCGCAACCGACTCCAAGGCGATCTGGGAATTACCGCCGTCTTGCATACCTGGGGACAAAAGCTCGACTTCCATCCCCATCTTCACTGCATTGTCACTGCCGGAGCTTTAAGCCCGGATCGCAAACAGTGGCACTCACCCAAACAGCGCAAGTTCCTCTTTCCGCTTCGAGCCCTTGGCGCCCTGTTCCGAGGCAAGTTCCTGGCCGGACTCGCTCAGATGCTTGACAGCGCAGAGTTGCACCTGCCCGACTCGCAACTCACGATCCCTGCAAGCTGTGCTCGCTGGTTCTCGCTGCTCTACTCCAAGCGCTGGGTCCTTTATGCCAAACGTCCCTTTGGCGGAGCGCAGCAAGTCTTACGCTACCTGGCTAACTACACCCATCGCGTCGCGCTGAGCAACCGCCGCATTATCGCCTTCGATGTCCAGCACCAGAGCGTCACCTTCACCTATCGGGACTACCGGCACGGCTCACAGCTCAAGGAGCTAACCCTTTCGGCCCTGGAGTTCATCCGCCGCTTCAGTTTGCATATCCTCCCTTCGGGACTGGTGCGTATCCGCCATTATGGAATCCTGGGCAACAATCGCAGAAAGCGCGATATCCAGGCAGCCCGCGCGATCTTCGAGCGCCGCGGGCGCGCCCTAGAGCTTCAGCCCCAGAGCGTTCCGGACAAACCCATGACTTGTCCGTTGTGCCAAAAACCCGGATTTCGGCTGGTGGCATTTACCGATGCCGCCGGTCTTCTGCACCTCATAGGCGTCGGGCCACTGCTCTGCGATTCCTCATGAACTCTCTCTTGGTACCCATCGGTATCGCAGTCCATTTATGCGTTCTAGCCAATCTGTCTCTGGACGCACTCGGACTCTCCTTGCTTTGGCGTCCTCCGCCAAGCTGCCTCCGCACCTTCCAAGGCTACTGCTGCGCCGAAATTACGCTCTCCGCTATTTGCCTCCAGTTCCATCCCGCTTCTGCAAAGCTGCTTCTACCCAAACATAGCGCTCCAAAATACCTCCTCAGCTCATCGCTGCAGGTACTTTTCCCATACCTTGAGCAACGTCAGGGGTAGCCTTCGTCCAACAGTCGAGTAAGTCTCCACAATCAACCTCAATCTAAAATCCCGCCCTTGATTCCGGAGACCTACTCGACTTCAGGTTCACCGTTCACCGTTCGCGGTTCACCGGCGCGGCGATCCAATTTTGCGGTCGCACCGACAAACGAATTATTTGCTCAACGACGCCCGGCAGAATTTGTACAGCCCGAACGCCGGTGAACGGTGAACGGTGAACGGTGAACGCCGAACGGTGAACGCCGAACGCTCAGGCCTGTTTCAATGCAGCATCCTTGGTTCGCATCAATGCGGCGGGAAGGAAGGGCAGCAGGATTAACACGATCGCCGTCGTGCCGGCATTCAGATACACGAGATTGGTGAATGACCATTTGTGATCTGCCAGATAGGAGCCAACGACGTCGGCGCCAAATATGGCCACATTCCGAATCGAGAGCATCAGCGAGTACCCAAGACCTTCACAACCCTTCGGTGTTGCTCGCGCCGCGAGATCCATGATAGCGAGTTCGGCAAAACCGAAAAAAAGCCCATTCTGAGATTCGATCAAGATCGCCCGAGTCCAGCTGGAATAGTAGATATAAAGCAGCGTCCCAACCGCCGACGTCGCCACTCCGATGAATATTAGTATCCGAATATGGAAACGCTTAATCAGTTGGCTGTAGAGGACGGCCGACAGAATCGCGAATGCGCCACTGAAGATCCCGAGATTACCGATGGCCTGCTTGGTGAAATGCAGTTCATCCGTCAGTTTATAGAAAAGCGGTGTGCTAAATCCGGGCGAGAAATAAAACAACGCAATAAACAGAAGGGCCACCCAAAGATTTTTCGACCGCAGGATGGTTTGCAATTGCCGGCCGGCGTTTTGGAGTACCACGCTGCTTCGATCTTGAGCGGCTGGCTGCTCTTTCAAGAAGACGTAAGCGATCGGAAAGATCGTCAGCGACAGGACCGCATTCGCTCCCGTTGCCCACATGAATCCTGCGGTTGACAAAAATCCGCCGAGAGGTCCCTGAATCAGCGAGCAGAAGTTTGAGACGAGCATTCGCAGGGCCGTCAGGCGACCGGTGGCGCCCATGCTTTGCCCTGCCTCCACGAGAAAGGCGCCGATAACCGTCGACGCCATGACCATGAACAGATTCACCAGCATTGCGCCCAAAAGCATCGACCCATAGGTGTGCGGGAGAAAATTCATGCCGATCCAGCTCACCGCGGTCAGGACCGAGCTGAACAGCAGGTAGTGTCTCCGGCGTGTCCCGAAAAATGGTAACGCGTCGGTGAGGATGCCTGCAAAGGGCTTCAGATACCACGCCAACCCGCACCAGAAGAAAAATGCCGCCATCTGCTCGCGAGTAACGCCTATCTCGTTCTTCAAGAGGAATTGCAGTGGCAGCTTTCCCAGTGCCTGAGGCTGCGGCATCGTCGAGGCGAAAATGCCGAAAACAATAATGAGACCCAGCGGGAGCAGACCGCGATTCTCGAAATTTCTCCGCGGGCCGGCGGAGGTAGCAGTTTCGCCCATATGGGCCCTATCTGTATCCTGAGCATCAACAGAATCCAAGCAGTGGATTACTTAACGAAACTGTAATCGGCCCTCATCAGCCGACGAAAGCAACCGACCACACCCGGGCGGCAAAAAATCTTGCGCCGCGTCGTCGATCACCAGGATCCAGTCCAGATCCTCTCCCCTGCTAGGAGGATTTACATCAATCAACGACGAGCGCGGGAAAACGCCCAGATCGATGTGGCCTCCGTCGCGCGGATTAAACCACCAATAATGAAACGATTCTCCGGAAAGCAATCCTGGGTTGAGCGTATAAGACCTTGAAGTTGCGCTGTAAATCATTCCGTATTCTCCAGTGCCGCTTCTCGTCGCGTTCATGAACTTGGCTCCTGCGCCCGGTACAGCATTCGGAGCGCGGCCAGGAACAATCAGTGAATTATCCGGGATCCGGGTTAGGAACGGGCGACTCTCCAGCAGAGAGCGGGCATGCCGAATTTGCCATGCGCCCGGGCTGTCGAGCGCTTCAACCCAAAAGTTGATCGGCTTGTTTATCCCCTCTCCTCGGGCAGGGGTATGCATCTGCCACACGCTGTGGTGCCCATAAGTGTGACCAAATGCCCCACTGAACAGGTCCCAATATAAAAACCGGCGGCAATCGGACGCGGTCGAATACCCATATTTCGCGGCGTCGAACCCAATCGGATGATCTTCGTAGATCGGTTCACCATCGATGACCGGTTTCACTGGGGCCAGCGCATAATCGTTCGCCGTCCGCGCCCAGGTCGGTGTCGCATTGAAATGCCCGTTCTGTCGCATGTTGAAGTCCAACAGCGGATCAGAGTTCGGGAAAACATTGGAAGAAGTCGATATTTGATCGTCACCGCCGCGCGGATGAAAAGTCATGAGATGCCGGCCCTCATCGCCGGCGCGCAGACCTTCCCCCAGCGAGCGCCATATTTCGCGTTTTTCCAGGTCATCGACGGCGCGGTCGCCTCCGATGATCCAAACGACGCCAGCATCTCGAAACCGCTGACCAAGAAATTTTCCGTAAATTCCGGCGTTCCTGCGGTTGAAGACTGGTGGGCCGTCGCCATGCGTCTTTCCCACTTTATCGCCCCAGGTCGGTAATATCCCAATGATCAATCCTAACCGGTTGGCCAGCGTCACAATCCAATCCACGTGGCGAAAGTAAGCCTCATCAGGCCTTTCCGGGTCTTGATCTACCAGCGGTAAATCACCATAAGCATTCGGTTCGCGGATCCCTTGAAATTCAGCCAGCACGACGGCTTGAATGACGGTGAATCCCTGATCTGCCCGCTTCTTTAAATAGTATTCCGCCTCTTCGCGATTTGCCCGATGGAACAATTCCCACGCCGTATCACCAAACCAAGAAAAAGGAGCGCCATCCGCCGTGACAAGAAACCGCCGATTCTCGCTGAGACGTAGTTGAACCAGATTCTGGAACGGCAGAGCCGGTAGCGTTTTCACCGTTTGTTCAACGATCCTGCGATTCATCCTCCCAGGTCCCCGTGATTCCAGAAACGGCTTCGCGTAGAAACTGGGGCAAAGAGCTTCCCATCCATTTTATCCTCAGCCAGATAGAGCATCGCCTGAAGCAGCATCGACTCGTTGTAGTTATGATCGACGACACCATTGATCTCCAAAAACACGAGCGCAGCAGCTAACGCCGTCCTGCGATTTCCGTCCGCAAAAAGGACTCTTCCGCAAAATGGAACTGGCGTAGGCGGAGGCTTGCTCGAAAACGTCACCGTCCTGTAAATACGCCACATTTTGAGGAGCCGCAGCGCATGTATCAAGACCCCCGCCCCGCAATCCAGAGGCTCCGCCGTGTTCCTCAATCACAGCGTCATGGAGATCCCAGATTTGCGAAACCGTCAAGTAGACGTATGGAGAACCGCTCACGACTCAAGTTTTCGAATCGTTACTCTATACTTGGCAAAAATCCTTTTTGTTGCCCGTCGAAAAACCTTCTCGGACGCAAAGCGAGTCGAGGTCGTGACTTCTACAGGCTCGCTTTTCGAACGTCCAAAGAGCTTCCCAATGAGGGCCATCGGTTCGAGAATTCTCTCAGAAAGACAATCTTTCAATCTTAAAGTGCGAGTTGGGTCTCGTCGGTGCATCGGCGTCGGGTGCAAGAAAAAAATTCAGTCCAAATTTAACGTCACCAGGCGAAACAATGAGCTTTCACTTTTTCGATGCCGAAAGGTATGTAATGTCTCGATCACTCCTTTTGGCCCATGGGCAAGAAGCATCACAAAACTTCGAGACGACCAGGTGATTTATCTCCCGAACAGCTTGAGCGACAAGCCCTCGATGATATGGCCGCGGCGCGTTTCCGCAAGGCTCGTGATGCCTACAAGATCCTCTGCAAACAGGATCGGGAGAAGTATTTGCCTGGGCTCATTGAGGCCAATCGCGGCCTCGCCGAGCAGTTGATGGGCAGCGGACTGGTTTCCGAAGCAGAACAGGTGCTGACCTATCTGAAAACAATCGCACCGCCATCCAGCATCCTGGCAACCGACGTCAGCGTAGCGCTGAAGAAACAGGACTGGCAGAAAGCTCTGGATGCGGCGTTGCACTTCGCGAAGACCGCGCCCACTGCACACGACGAGCGGGATCGGGCAACCGTGGCGGATGCCCTGGTGCTCGCGTTTCCGAACATCCAGGAAGCCGGCAGCTTACCTCTTTCCGAAGCGTCAGACTTGGTGGCGGTGGTAGGCGCGCTGCGTTGCGTGTCCGAAGAACGGTGGGAACAAGCGCAGGAACTACTCCGGCCGCTACCGCGCAGTTCGCCGTTTGCCGCTTGGAAAATTCTGGTGAAGGGCATGATCGCTTTTTATACCGGAAATCCCGAAAAATCCGAAGCGCTCTTCGCGCAATTACCTCCTCACGGTGTGCCGATGCAGGCCGCGAATGCGCTTCGAATGTTTCTCGGCCAAGATCACTTGGCCAAATTCGGCGAACCTGCGGGCGAACGCGCAGTAAGAGGCGCGGCCTCCCTGCTCAACGCGCCGAAACTCGCCCCATTTCTGCTGCGTGCAGAGCAGGCTTGGCGCTCGGGACGGCATACGGATTCTTACAAAGAGATGCGTCAAGCTCCCGGCTTCCCCTCGGATCAGCCGGATTTGGCGGGCGCCCTATCGGATTTCTATTTTAAAGCAGCTTTTGCCATGCACGAGGCCGCCCACGAGAAATACCTCGAATGGTTCGAGCGGCTGGCCGACTCCGGTCAGTTCAAAAATGACCTGGAAGCATGTTTGATTTTTCGATTGCTGGGATGCGCAGAATTTAACAATCCGTTCAGCGAACAAATCGAACATTTCTGGCGGATGTTTTTAGAGTACTGCCCGACGGACGATCCGTTGACGCGAAAGATCGCCTCGCTGGCCCTCCAGCGGGTGGCAACCTACTATGCCCAACCCGAAGAGGCTGATTGGTATTTTTTTCGCGACCCGGTTGATCCCATGCGCGACGCCGAGGGGGCGATCAGTTTATTGGAGGAGAGCATCGCAAGCGATCCGTTGAACGTTGGTGCTTACCTCAAGCTGCTCGACGTTTACGAATCGGCAGAGAAAGAGAAAGATCGGAACCGGTTGCTGAACCGGATGACGCAGTTATTTCCGAAGGACAAAGCGGTCTTGCTCCATGCCGGGCGAGAATCCTTGAACCGCAAGGCTTACGTGAAGGGAATTGAATATCTGGAACGTGCGCATGCACTTGATGCGCTCGACCCCGAGGTGTCGGAAACTCTTGTCTCGGCGTATACGCGCCTGATTCGGCAGTATTACGAAAAGAAAAATGTGAACAAGGGCCGGCATACCTTCGACATGGTCCGGCGTCACGCCATTCACGATAAGATCAATTTCACTCGCGGACTCGACTTTCTTCAAGCTCTTCAGGGAGTTCTCGAGACGACATTCGGTGACAAGGGGATGGGAGGGCGGTTAATGACCGCCGCACGGGAGTGCACGCGCTCGCTGGTGGCGCTGCTCTTTTTTGCACACGGGTACAGCAGGTTGTACCAGCGCAAGCAAGCTAGTCTATTCTGGGCAGAACTTTTGCAGCAGCGGGCCCAGGTCGTCACCGCGGGCGATCGAAGAGAGGTTTTCGATTCCTTCGAATACGTCCATTCGCTGGACGAAACGCTCGACTGGAGCGCAGAAACCGCCTTCGTTCGCGAATGCCTTGCGCCGCTTGGCTCGACCGCCTTTACGCGCGAGGAAGGATCGTATTTTATGCCGGCACTCGGGAAATATCCCGCGCTTTCTTCGCTCGCTCAAGCCATCATTTCGGAGGCATTGCGGCGCGACCCGGACGATCCACGATTCCGGTTGTTTTCGGTGCTCCGGAAGACCCGCTCACCGTTAGAGCTCGATTTTGCCGCGGTCGACAAAATTTACCACGACGCTATCCGGCAGGGGGACACAAATACTGCGAAGGTCGCTAAAGCGGCGATGCAGACCGCGGAAAGCCTTGCCTACCCACCGATCGACGATGAGGAGGAGGAGGAGGAGGAAGACGAGGACGCGCCTTTTGGAATTCCCCTCGACGAACTCCGGCAAATGCGGCAGATGGCCGCGCAAATGTCCGACGCCGAATTCGAGGCATTCCGCAAAGAGAGTGCTAAAGAGATCCCATTGCCGATATTTGATCTTGTGATGGGTCGGATCATGGGGAAATCTTCGCGACGCTCGCAATCTGCGCAAAGCCGACGCGGTACCCGCAAGACAGACCAACTCGACCTCTTTAACGAATGAACCCCTTCCTTATTCTTCACGTGCTGCCGAGCGCCGGCGACGTTGAAATTCGCAGCGCGTATCTGCGTGCCATTCGGCAATTCCCGCCCGAGACCGAACCGGAACGCTTCCAGGCAATTTCCCACGCCTACGAGCAAATCCGGGACGAAAAGAGCCGGCTCAACTACCTTCTGTTCGATCGTGGATCTCCTGGCGCTACACCGTTCGAGGTATTGCTGAAATTTTATGCCGCCTCGCCACCGCAAAAACCTTTGGATTTCGAGGCGATGAAAGCCTTTCTCCGTTCATGTGCGACGACGTAGAACAGTCAGAACCACCGTCCGCCGGCAGCAGCTCCCTGGAACTCCACCCCTGGAAACAAAGGCTTCGGGAGCAATTTGAATCGTGGCTGGAAAGCGTCGAGCAGATGTCCGAGGTCCAGGAACCAACGGAGGCGCCGGACCTTTACTCACTTTACGAGGAACTCACGGCGCTTCGAAACGAAACCCGGAAAACAAATCGCAAATCGGCCGAGGTTTTTAGCCGGTTTGGCGAAAGCCTCGGTAGTTTTCAAGATGAGATTGGACGATTGAACGAGCAATTGAAACGCATCGAGTCTGCGGCTGGCGACAAGCCGGCGTTGCCGCGTTCCCACTTCCTGGCACTCGTCGAACTCGCCGACCGGATGCACAGGCTGGGCGCTGCTTTTGAACGACCGCCGCGGCCGGGGCGCTTTGCCTTCTTAAACCCTGTCGGCCCTTGGGAAAAAGCGTGGACGAATTGGCAACAAGGCTTTTCGATCCTCGTCAACCATTTCGAAAAACTCCTCGAACAAATGGGCGTCCAACGGCTCCACACCGTAGGCACAACTTTTGATCCTCTCACCATGCTTGCGGTGGCGACGATTGCGCCGAATGGCCAACCGCTAAACGTGGTTGTTGAAGAGGTTGCCCCCGGGTATCGCTGGCGCGACGAAGTCCTCCGTCCTGCCGAAGTCAAGATCACCAAATCTGAGTCATGAAAGAAGTTATCGCAGGCATAGACCTTGGCACCACTAACTCTGCTATCGCTTTCCTCAAAGACGGCGTGCCGGAAATCGTTTCCATCGACGGTCAACCAACGATGCCCTCGTGCGTTGGCATCGATCCGAACGGCAAGCTGCTCGTCGGTCAGCCCGCGCGGAACATGCTGATTGCGGCCCCCGAGTCGACCGTGCTTTCGATCAAGCGCAAAATGGGTCAAGACATCCGCGTGCCGCTCGGAGAAAGGGATTTCAGCCCGGTGGAGATCTCTTCCTTCATCCTGCGCCGGCTCAAAGACGAAGCAGAAAAATTCTTGGACCAGCCTGTTCGTAAAGCCGTAATTACCGTGCCGGCGTTCTTTGACGAGAGCCAGAGAAAAGCCACGCAGGACGCCGGTGCACTCGCCGACCTCGAAGTCGTCCGCATCATTAACGAGCCGACCGCCGCAGTGCTTGCCTACGACGCGGGCCATTCGGGCGACGAACGTATCCTTGTCTATGACCTGGGTGGCGGCACCTTCGATGTCTCGGTTGTCGTGGTCGAATCTGGCGTTGTCGAAGTCAAAGCCAGTCATGGCGACACGCAACTTGGTG
>Ga0210393_10003635_pt1 | contig 12366 bp, 11 predicted proteins | sample IncBWC27OmetaG_FD_160068 | JGI IMG/M metagenome (GOLD analysis project Ga0210393, IMG submission 160068) | Forest soil microbial communities from Barre Woods Harvard Forest LTER site, Petersham, Massachusetts, United States - Inc-BW-C-27-O ... | reverse complement strand
GCCGCCGTCGCCCCTCTTGTTACGGGTGTCGTCTTCGGCGCCAACACTGGCTACCTCAATGTCCCCACTGGCACCTACAGCCTCATCATGCTGCCTACCGGTACCGTTCCCGGCGGCACGGTCGCCGCCTATACCGGACCCCAGGTCGCGTACTCCGTCGGTTCTGCACGCACCATCGTCCTAGTCGACCAGTCGCTCGTTACGACCCCCAGCCTCCAGGTCATCACGGCTCAAGACTTCGATCCGCCGAGTTCCACGAACTGATCTTGGCCCCATTCGTGGTCGTCACTGCTGAAGACTTCGGTCCCCGCAGCGCCAGAAGACTGAACAAACTCTGTCTTGTTCTCTCCACGCAAGAAAACAAAAAAGGGCGCCAGGAATCTCCTCAGCGGCCCTTTTTAGCTCAGCAGGAAACTAGTAGCGGTAGTGGTCTGCCTTGTAGGGTCCTTCCACCGGAACGCCCAGATAATCCGCCTGCTTCTTCGAGAGCGTCGTCAACTTCACGCCGATCTTCTCCAGATGCAGCCGTGCCACCTCTTCATCCAGCTTCTTCGGCAGAATGTAGATCCCGACCTTATACGTGTCCTTGTTCTTCCACAGATCAAGCTGCGCCAGGGTCTGGTTTGCGAAGCTGTTGGACATCACGAAGCTCGGATGGCCGGTCGCGCAACCCAGGTTCACCAGCCGTCCCTCGGCCAGGATGAAAATGCTGTTGCCGCCCTCAAAAGTGTACTTGTCCACTTGGGGCTTGATATTCAGCTTCTTCACGCCCTTCAGCGCATTCAGCGGCTCCATCTGGATCTCGTTGTCGAAGTGGCCGATGTTGCACACGATCGCCTGGTCCTTCATCAGCTTCATGTGCTCCACCGTGATGATGTCCACGCCGCCTGTGCAGGTCACATAGATATCGCCTCTCCCCAGCGTCTCTTCAAGCGTCGTGACCTCGTAGCCTTCCATCGCGGCCTGCAGCGCATTGATCGGATCGATCTCCGTTACCATCACGCGAGCGCCAAGCCCGCGCAGCGAAGCCGCCGAACCCTTACCCACATCGCCATACCCGCAAATCACAGCAACTTTACCAGCAACCATAACATCGGTCGCGCGCTTGATCCCGTCTACCAGCGACTCGCGGCAACCATATAGGTTGTCGAACTTCGATTTCGTCACCGAGTCGTTCACATTGATGGCCGGTACCAGCAGTGTGCCATTCTCCAGCATCTTGTACAGCCGGTGGACGCCCGTCGTCGTCTCCTCCGACACCCCGCGCCACTCCTTGGCAACGTCCTGCCAGCGTGTCGGATACTCCGCATGCACGTCCTTCAGCAGTGTCTTGATCACGTCCTCTTCCTTCGAACTCGAGGGAGAATTGACCCACTTGTCACCCTTCTCCATCTGCACGCCTTTGTGGATCAGCAGCGTTACATCGCCGCCATCATCGATCACCAGCTGCGGCCCCAGCAGTCCGCCCTTGCCATCAGGGAACTTCAGCGACTCGTTCGTGCACCACCAGAACTCCTCGAGCGTCTCGCCCTTCCATGCAAATACCGACACACCCGCCGCCGCAATCGCCGCCGCCGCGTGGTCCTGTGTGGAGAAGATATTGCAGCTCGCCCATCGAACGTTTGCGCCCAGCGCCACCATCGTCTCAATCAGTACAGCCGTCTGGATCGTCATGTGCAGCGAGCCGGTCACGCGAACGCCTGCCAGCGGCTTAGCCGCCGCGTACTTGTTGCGGATCGACATCAGCCCTGGCATCTCCTGCTCGGCGATATCAATCTCCTTACGACCGAAATCTGCCAGCGAGATGTCTGCCACTTTGTAGTCGTGCGCCTTGGCTGCTGCACTATTTTCCAATGTTGCTGTTGGCATAGAAGCCTCAATATATTTGAATGGTAAAAGTACTACCGGGCGAAGTAAACTCACCTGTATATAAGAGTACCAACGTCCTCGCCTAACATCAACGAGATGTCTTTCACTACTAAAAATTGCTTTCGATGGGACCGAGAATGAGCCGCTTGACCGTCCGTAACAAAATTTTTTGAACCACGGCCAGGGCTATCTTCGCACTTGCACTCGACCGCTGAGCTTCGCTTTGGAACCTCGTGCCGCCAGAGCAAGCATTGCCGCCGCGAGCGCCAACCCGCTGATCAGGTACAGTCCGCCCGCGAAGGTATGGGTCGCGTCCCGCAACCGCCCCGTCACATACGGTCCCAGAAATCCCCCGACCGCTCCCACCATCGTAATAATCGCGACCCCGCCGGCCGCCGCTGCACCTCCAATCATGCGTGTAGTCAGCGCCCAGAACGGTCCCATGGTGCTCCACAATCCAATCGCTACCAGCGACATCGCACATAGCGCCACAGGAACACTATGCGCGTGTGCGGCCCAGGCAAACCCGCCGGCCGCCAGCGCCATGCAACCCGCAAGATGCCCCCGTCTCTCGTTCCATCGGTCCGAACTCCACCCCAGCACAACAGTGAAGATCGCCGCGAGAACGTATGGCACCGTTGCATATCGCGCAATCAAACTCGCGTCCGCGACGCCGTTCCCGCGTACCAGGCCACTCAAAATCAAAGGCATCCACAGATTGACGATGTACACCCCAATCTGAATGACGATGTACACCCCAGCCAGCACCCACACCGCTGGCAGCCTGAAAGCATCAAGCAGATTGTGATGCTGCGCTGCACCGTACCGCTCCTCGTCCAACTGCAACTCACGCTTCAGCCAGGCCCTCTCCTCGGGCTTCAGCCAATCAGCCACTGCCGGGCCGTCCTTCAGCACAAAAAGCACGGAAACACCCAACAACACCGTCGGCACGCCTTCAAACAAAAACAGCCATTGCCATCCACTCAGCCCAGCCACCCCGTCAAGCTTCAGCAGTGCACTCGATAGCGGCGCGCCCACCACTCCAGCCAGCGAAGTCGCTGTCATAAATTTAGCGACAGCGCGCGCCCGCTCGTGGGAAGGGAACCAGAAGGTCAAATAAAGAAGCATCCCGGGAACAAATCCGGCCTCAGCCACTCCCAGCAGAAACCTCAAGAGATAAAACGATCTGGGCGACGACACCCACACCATGCAGGCCGAGACCACACCCCACGAGATCATGATGCGCGCGATCCATATCCGCGTCCCGACCCGCCGCAGAATCAGGCTGCTCGGCAGGTCGCAAAGCGCATAGCCAAGAAAAAATATTCCCGCGCCGGTCCCATACACCGTATTGCTGAAGTGCAGGTCCCGCTGCATATCCATCGCCGCAAACCCCACGTTTACGCGGTCCAGATACGCCACTATATACAGCAGAAACATATAAGGAATCAGCCGCCACGAGATCTTCGCGTACAGCGCGCGACCTCCGACTACCGTTCCGCTGACCGTCTCTGCCATCGCCCTACTCTACCCGTTCGGCAAAAGAACGCGTCAGCCTTTTTCCGCCTCCAGCAATCTTCGCTTCCGCTCCACGCCCCACCGGTACCCGGTCAACGAGCCATCCTTCCCCACCACACGATGGCAAGGTACCACCACCGCCACAGGATTCGACCCGATCGCCGCCCCTACCGCTCGTGAAGCCTTCGGCACACCCAACTCCAGCGCCAACTCTGAATAACTCCGCGTCTCTCCCCGCGGAATCCCCTGCAGCGCCTTCCACACCCGTTGCTGAAACGCCGTGGCCCGCACATCGATCGGAAACGTCGCCGCCAGCGGATGCTCTCCCAACTGACTCGCCACAAACGCAACCGCGTCCGCCAGCCAGCCAGTATTTCCCTTGGCCGCCACCAACTGCGCCTTCGAAAACCTCTCCCGCAACCCGGCGACCAGCTCCTTATCGTCCGATCCGAACGCAATCGAGCAGATCCCTACGTCCGTCGTCGCCACCAGCATTCGTCCCAGCGGACTTGCCGCCGTCGTATAGCGAATCAGCAGCCCGGCCCCACCCTCCCGCATCACGCGCGGCGTCATACCCAACGCTGTCGAACTCTTCTCGTACAACCTGCTGCTCGACCCATACCCCGCCTCATAGATCGCGTCCGTAATCGGCGCCTTTCCCTTCTTCGGTTCGCGCACTTTGCTCTTGAACCTCTCTAGCCGCGCCTCCTTCGCAAACTGGCCGGGACTCACCCCCAACACTCTCTTGAACCCGCGCAGAATCGTCAGCTTTCCCACGCCAGTCGCCTTCGCCACATCGGCCAGCCGCGTCCGCTCCTCCGCATGCTCTTTCAGGTACTCCGTCACCGCAGCAATCGCACCCGCCTGCGGATCGGCCTTAGCTTCAGTCCGCTCCGGCTCACATCGCTTGCAAGCCCGGTACCCCGCCGCCTCGGCCTGCGCCGGGGTAGGGAAGAAGCTCACCTGCTTACGCGTAGGCCGCCGGCTCGCGCAACTCGGCTTGCAGTAGATCTTCGTCGACTTCACCGCATACACAAACTGCCCATCCGCCCGGGCGTCCCGCTCCAGCACCTGTTGCCACTGCTTCCCTGGAAAATAACTCGGGACCACAATCGCTCCTGCATCCGTCCTTACTGCACTAGTCATCGTCATTCCAGTATCCTCCCACTGGCCACAAATCTGCACACTCCGTTTCGCTCACCCGAACTGGTGAAACCTGAGCGAGGTAGACTGTGGTCAATGACGCCTCCCCATCACCTCCGTCTGCTTCTTCTAATGACCCTGTCTATCCCGACGGCCGCAAAGGCCCAAAATCCCACCGATCCGCCGCCCTCGCAACACCCCATCCTTACCGTCACCGGCAAGGGTGTTCAAATCTACGCGTGTCAATTGGTTGCGAACGCCCCGCAGTGGGTCTTTCAGGCCCCCGACGCCTCCCTCTTCGACGCATCCGGTGCCAAAGTGGGGGTCCACGGCGCTGGCCCCAGCTGGAGATATTTTGACGGAAGCACGGTAAAAGGCGAGGTCGTCGCGAAGAGTGCCTCCCCCGAAGCCACGGCTATTCCTTGGCTTCTTCTCAAGGCAGTCAACGAAGACGATACGGGCGTCCTCGCCAAAGTTGAATTCATCCGTCGCTCCGACACCCACGGCGGCATCGCTCCCGTTACCGGCTGCGACTCTCAGCATCTAAACACAAGCGCCCGCGTCCCTTACACCGCCACCTACACCTTCTACTCCGCGAAGCCCTGAATCGCACCAGCTGAGCCCCTGTTCGCTGACGTCACGACCGTCTGCTGCACCGTAGTCCCAGGCAGGCTTGGCACGGTCGTCCCGTCCTCCAGCACCTCATAGCTGTCGACATAGAAGTTCGTCAGAATCGCATTCCCAAACGAAGTGGTAATCGCAACGTCTGCAGCGTCTCGCCCCGTTCCCATCAACACCCGCCCAATCCGCGGCTCACTATGTCGAGCGTCCATCGTCATCCATCGCCCGTCAAGAAAAACCTCGTACCACGCACTGAAATCACCTGCCCCGCTGTAAGGCGCACGAATGTCCCCTAGATATCCCGTCACATACCGCGCCGGAATGTTCTGGCACCGCGATAGCGTAATCGCCAGGTGCTGGTAGTCCCGGCAAACCCCAATTCGTTCCGCATAAACATCCATCGCCGTCTTAGTAGGCCGCGCCGCGTTATAGTTGAACGCGACCTTCTCATGGACCCAGTCGCGAATCGCCGAAGCCCTTGTCCATCCTGGCGTCATCCACCCAAATAAGTCCTGCGCGATCGGCCCAAACCGGTCCACTTCGCAGTAGCGGCTTGGCAACAGGAACTGCAGCACCTCAGACGGCAGTTTCTCCACTGCGGCTTGCGTCGCGTACGCATTGATGGGATCAGCGATCCCCGCGATCTCAACGACACTGCTCCCGCTCAGCCGTATCGCGCCTGCCGGAGTCATAAACCGTGTGCAGCGGTTCCCAAACACATCGTGATACTCCGAGGCCGCAACATTGGTCTTCGTCTCGCGATCGATATGTTCCACCTTCAACTCATTGCCCGCCCTTACCTGCGGTTCCAGCGACGGATGCAGATGTAGCATCGCCATCATCGGCGTAGGCATCGTGAGATGAAATTGAATGTCGTATTCAGACTTAATAAGCATCGAGGACCCTCTTCTTCATGCGGTGGGTCTTACATGTGATGCAATTAAGCGATAGCCAGCAGTCTATCTCCATCTTCCAAAAACACGCGAACAAAAAGGAAAAGGCAGGCCCGAAGGCCCGCCCATCTTTTCCAATCTATTTAGAAGGAGGTTATTTAGAAGACGCCAGTTTCACCCCGGCCTGCTCCGCCAGCGCTGCAGCTTTGTCCGTCTTCTCCCACGTAAAGCTGTCACCCTTGCGTCCGAAGTGGCCATACGCCGCAGTCGCTTTGAAGATCGGCTTCCGCAGATCGAGCCCCTCGATAATGCCCTTCGGCGTCAGCGAGAAGTTCTTCCGCACCAGCTCCTCCAACTTGGTCTCATCCACCTTGCCCGTACCGAACGTATCCACCAGCACGCTCACCGGCTCAGCCACGCCAATTGCATAAGCAAGCTGCACCTCGCAACGATCAGCCAACCCAGCGGCAACGATGTTCTTCGCCACGTACCGGGCCATATAAGCCGCAGAACGGTCCACCTTGGTCGCGTCCTTACCGCTGAACGCTCCGCCGCCATGCCGTCCCATGCCGCCATACGTGTCGACGATGATCTTCCTTCCCGTCAACCCCGTATCGCCCATCGGCCCACCGACCACGAACCGCCCCGTCGGATTGATGTGGTACTTCGTGTCCTCATCCAGCAGATTCGCAGGAATCACTGCCTGAATCACGTTCTTCAGAATGTCTCCGCGCAACTCTTCGTTCCCAACATTCTCCGCATGTTGTGTCGAGATCACCACCGCATCCACACGCACCGGCTTATGGTTCGAGTCATACTCCACCGTCACCTGACTTTTGCCATCCGGCCGCAGGTACGACATCAGCCCCGACTTGCGGACCTCGCTCAGCTTATGCGCCAGCTTATGCGCCAGCGAGATCGGCGTCGGCATCAACTCCGGAGTCTCGTTCGTCGCATACCCGAACATCATCCCCTGGTCGCCGGCGCCGCCGGTATCCACGCCCATAGCAATATCGCCCGACTGTTTATTGATCGTCGAGATCACCGCGCACGTGTTCGAGTCAAACCCGTACAGCGCATTGTCATAACCGATGGCCGCGACCGTTCCGCGCACCAGGCTCTGGAAGTCCACATACGCCTTCGTCGTAATCTCGCCGGCAATTACCACCAGTCCGGTGCAGGTCAGTGTCTCGCACGCCACACGGCTGTAGGGGTCCTGCGCCAGGCAGGCATCAAGAATCGCATCGGAGATCTGGTCGGCAATCTTGTCCGGATGCCCCTCAGTCACAGACTCACTTGTAAACAAAAAACGGTCGCGTTTAGCCAAAAGAACTCCTCCAAAGAGTACCTGCCGGACACTTAGTCCGAACAGCATGCAACCCTCTCATTTTACCCGTCCGTCCCCGGCTCCCGCAAAGTTCCGTCCCTAATCGTTCGCATTCGTTCCTCAACTGCAAGATCCTGCATTGAACCGTGATTCCCAAATTGGGATCGAACCAAGTTAGTAATTATGCAATTGGCGTGTGCCCCAGGGTGTAAGTGCGTATTCTCAGGGGAGTTAGTTATCATCAGATGCATTTTGTTCAAGAAAAGGCGGTACCAGAGTCCCTTGCTGCTAGAAGTGTTGACCCCACCGGCTTACGGTCCCCAGAGTAGTCGCGGTAAGGCAAGAGATGTACTCACGCCGCGCATGCCTGGGCTCGACCTTCTTCGGGGAGCAGCGATCCTCGCAGTTGTCTTCTTTCATGGATTCGCCTACAGTGCCCCCCTGTTTCCATGGCATAACCGGCTTGCCGGTGCTCTGTTCAATCTCACCAGCTTCGGCTGGACTGGAGTCAATTTATTCTTCACCCTCTCCGGGTTTCTAATCACAGGAAAATTGATTGATTCGGACGGGAAGCCGAATTACTATTTGCGTTTCTATATTCGGCGCGCCCTGCGTATAGTCCCCCCCTATTTTCTGGTGCTGTTCGTCCTCGGCGTAACGGGCACAGCATCGATGAACTACCTGTTCGTGTGCGTAGTGTTCCTGGCAAACTGGCCAAAGCTCCTGCTGCATGGTTCTTTTGTTCTTTATCCAGTCCTATGGTCTTTGGCGGTGGAGGAGCAATTCTATGCCGTATGGCCTTGGCTCTATCGCAATCTACGCAAGAACGGTTTGTTCGTCCTCTGCTTGGCGATGATCCTGCTCTGTCCGGTCCTTCGGGGATTCACAATCTCGCGGTCCCACGCGGACATCTTCAGCAAGACCTTCATGATTGGCGATAATCTCGCGATTGGTGCCGTAATCGCCGTACTTTGCAGATCGCGCCGCCTGGGCCTCAAGGCACTCGTATGGATTGGGGCTGCACTCATCTCTATTCCGGGCCTAATCTTGCTCGTCCTGTCGACTACAGGCACCACCATGAAGGGAGACGCCTTGGGCGCGAGCCTCGGGTACTCCATGCTGGAATTGATCACCGGCGGAATGCTGATTCTGATTCTGTATGCCTACAGGGCAACGCCAATCCAGAAAGGACTTGGCTTCCTTCTCTTCTTCGGCGAGATTAGCTACGGACTCTATCTCATCCATATGCTCTGTTGGATGTGGTACGACCGTCTCTTCGGCGACGCTTACCTGACCCATGCGGGTGCTTTGCTGACTCGCTTCGCGATAGCAAACGGTACTGCGGTCCTGCTCGCCACCCTCTCGAAGCGATACTTCGAGAACCCGATCATGCACCTTAATCCTATTGCCGCGGCTCGCTAGGCTGAACCGAATTTGGTTTGAATCGATCCAGCAAGGAAAATGACGAGCAGGGTTCTACGGAACCAAACGCCCATGCAGGGCAAACTTCCACACCGCCCAGCCCAGCGCTATGAGCATCGTCGCCATCGTTCCAACTCCCATCCATCGCAAACTCGTCCTCGATTCGGCCCCAACTCGGTTTCGGCGCACGTTCTCCGCGAACTCGGTCCAGTCGGTGTCCTCGCTCTCCGCGCCGCTCTCCCTCAGGCTCGCCTCAAATCGCTCAATCCACGGGACTTCATCGAGACCGATCGCCGCCAGATAGCTGCGAACAATCCCCTTCCGGAACACCCCGCCAGGCAGCGTGTCGTACTCTCCCGCCTCCAGCGCCAGCAAATGACGCAGTGACACCTTTGTCTCCTCGCAGATCCTCTCGATCGAGACCTGGCGCCGTTCGCGCTCCCATCGCAGTTCGTCGCAGAATCGTTCCATTCGCTCCGCTCAACCCTCCACGGTACGAACCAACCGCCAGCCCGTGGCACGCCAGTTGACCGAAGAATAGACCGGGATATTTATCAAAGTCAAAGCCACTTTTGGGTCATACCCCTTTGTGTTACCAGATTGGAACCAGACTAGTTAGGCCTCGAGCCACCCAACCCCGCCCTTCCGCCCCACAGCCCACCATATCGACCCTTATCGTCAATAGCATCAAACCATTCCTGCCAAATCTCAGTGCTTCTGTGCACAGACCACCATGCTCTTCCAGAGCCATGGAATCCGTCCAGCCCCGCTGAATTTAATATTGGTGAAACCGCTCTCCGTCAAAACCTCGCGCATCGTCTTATGCGACCAGAACTTGATATGACCGTGGTCCCAAAGAACGGTGAAGTGGCTATCGAGCTTTCCTGTCGCAGCAAGCATCAGGTTCTTGAAATAACCGTGGTACGGGGTCGTCAATACCAGCGTGCCGCCCGGCCTAAGCAAGGTATGGCAGGTCTTCAATAGTCCCCGTGGGTTGTAGACGTGCTCAATCACCTCGGTGTTGAGCACAACATCGAACTGGCCCGCCCTGCTCGCGAGCTCCTCGGGCATCGACTCCGCGTTGCCCAGCGAAAACTTGATATTGGGATAACTGGCGCGCGCAATCTCGATGCCGGTAGGAGAGTAATCCGATCCATGCAACTCCCATCCCCGGTTTTGAAAGAGCGAAAGGAACGATCCATTCCCACAGCCAATGTCGACGACCAACGCATTGCCTGGTGTATCTGCCAGCAACTCGGCCACGGGGCCATAGAGGTAATTGTGGCTCACTTCACTAGCCGGCGAGCGGTATTCGTATGAGATTCCAGCCATGGTTGAGATGATAAATCACCAAATAGATCTGGTTGCGACGCCAGTCCATACGCAATCAGTGACTGGATAATAACGGTTCTTACAGAACTTCTTGTGCCGGGTGGCCTGAGTTTCGTGACTTCTTCGAAGCCTCTAGGCGGTCTTTCTTTTGACGAGCGGGAACTCACTCGCTATCATCGGCCTTAGTTGGCAGTCCAAAATGGATTCCATCGTCGGCCCACCAAATGGAAATTCGCCGTTGTCGCGGCCTCCTGAAGCCGAAACAACCCGTGGTTGAGAAAGAGACCGTGTGCGCCTCCCCTTTCCCGAACGCATTCCGCTAGTGCCCACCTTCTTTCTCGCGGGCGCGTTTTGCATCATCCAGATCTACCAGGGAACCAATAGCATCTTCTCTCTCTGCTGCTTCGCCTTCATTCTTGTTGCAACGATCGCCTTCAACATCGCAGGCGGCTTCACTCGTTCTACCGGCTCTTACGTCTTTTTCTACTCGGTCTTGGCGGTACTCGTTGGCTTGTTCTGGAAAGCCGTTCTTGGGGAGCCTGCGGATTCCAACCTTTCGGCCCCTCTAACCACGGCCGCAGCATATTTATGCACGATATGCAGTATGCTCGTTGCCGTCTTCATCAGTAAGAAGCTGGCCACAAAACGAGCTCTTCTGGCCGACTTCGTCACCGACCAAAACATGCAAAGCGCCACGGTTGGTTGCATGGTTACGGGCCTGATAATCGTGGTAGTCCAATCTATTTTTCCCTCGGGGCCGGGATCTGTCCTAAGTGCACTCAGTCAGGTCGACCGTTTTTTACCCTTGGCTATTATGCTAGGCGTGATTCATTCTATCCGCCGCAGCGGGGGCACTCGTAGCATTAACCTTCCTGTTATCATTTCGGGCGCTACGCTCTTTGTGCGAGGGGCCCTTGGTTTTTCCAAGCAGGGAATGATCATTCCGTTCCTCTGCTGGCTCATAGCCGCAGCTTCCCAGCGTTACAAAATGGCCCGCATCCAGGTTGCCGGCGGATTCCTGGTGATCTACTTCTTGTTTCAGTATGTCGTTCCGTATTCGCAGTATGGAAGAACATATCGTGCAGAAACGCTCTCTGACAACGTCGAGGTCGCAATCGGGTTTTTCTCAAATTTAGACTATGTTCGCAGTCAATATCTTGAAAGTGAACTGGAAGAAGACGATGAGCTGCGTGTGGGCTATTTCACGACCCATCAGGGTTTTATGGATCGGCTTCAAATGATTGGACCTGATGACACTCTGATTGCGTATACGGAGCAAAACGGCCCTGCGGGACTTATTGTTCCGCTATCGATTTATATTGAGAATTTTGTTCCGCATTTTATCTGGCCAGATAAACCGACCTGGGGTGGGGGCAATCTTTATGCGCGAGAGGTAGGTATTCTTCCGGACTCAGACGAAACCACGGGCATTTCGTTCAGTCCTACCGGCGAAGCCTTTCGTTTGGGGACCTGGACGGGCCTTCTTATAGCGGCACCTCTTCTGTGGATTACAATGTTTACCTTATTTGATTCCCTATGCGGAGACGTCCGTAAGTCCCCATGGGGGCTAATTGTCATCGTTGTTTACTCACATTTTGCCCCGGAGGGCGGAATCGGGACGATCGTCTATTCGATAGGCTATGTTACGGCAGCTGTCTTATTTGCAGCATGCCTGGTGACTTATCTCATGCCGATCGTCGGCGAATTCGTTATAGGGCCGAATCAAAAATTTGTCCGATCAAGCAGCAGAATTCGAAGTCGGCAGAATCGTTTGAGGTCCGCTAGCTCGTCAGGAATGACTCCACTTTAACTTTCCACAACATGGATATGCTGATCTACCGAAATGACTAAGTGTTTTCGCATATATCAAAGTAAGAATGAGAATTAATTTGGAGGTCGATGAAGCGAGCCAAAAATATCACTCGTCCGGCCGCTTACAAATCAGCCGAGCAACGTGGTCTATTTCTGGCATTGGCGACGGTTATCCCGTTAGTAGTGGTCTTTTCCATGCAGGTTTGGCAGAGAAGCGCATACTCGGGCACTGTATTTCACCTGCAGGGATTTATTAATGTCTATGGCACAAGTGTCTACAAGTATCGGGTCTTAGGCAGCCGTTTACTGTTGGAAATCTACTACTTTTTGACCAGGCACTACACAGACCACCCTTTTCTAATGCCGGGCGATAGTCACGCCACATTTCTATTCTATGCGGCGTATTGTGTGATCAATTCAATCTTTTTT
>Ga0210393_10003632_pt1 | contig 12374 bp, 8 predicted proteins | sample IncBWC27OmetaG_FD_160068 | JGI IMG/M metagenome (GOLD analysis project Ga0210393, IMG submission 160068) | Forest soil microbial communities from Barre Woods Harvard Forest LTER site, Petersham, Massachusetts, United States - Inc-BW-C-27-O ... | reverse complement strand
CTCGCCCACCTGCTTGGGCTCGCGGAAGAACGCACCCGCCACTACCTGCGCCAGCCGCGGACCCAGGCCGTAGATCGGGTCTTTCAGCATGAACCGGTCCTCGGGATGGATATAGGTCGGACAACCGTAGGTGTCGGAAACCTTCTGAGCAGACCACATGTGGTCGATGTGCCCGTGGGTGAGCAACACCGCGGCGGGCGTCAGTCGATTCTGGTCGAGGATGCGCCGCAGCGGACCCATCACACGCTGCCCCGGATCCACGATGACGCAGTCCGTTCCGGGCCGCTCGGCCAGCACATAGCAGTTGCACTGCAGCATGCCGGCGGGAAATCCGGTGATCAACACGTTTCCCAGTTTCCCACGGCCCCCGCTTGACACCGGTCACGGCGCCCACATTAGCCTGAGCTGGCTACCTCGGCCCCCGACTGACCGACCATGGAGGCATACCGGCCGTGCCGACCAATGAACAGCGAAAAGCGACAGCCAAGCGCAAACTCGAACGGAAGCTGGAGCGAAGCAAGAAGCAAGCCCGACTGCGCCGGATCCTGGTGATCGCCCTCGGCTCGATCGTGGCGGTGGCCGCAATCGTCGCGGTGGCGATCGCGGTCATCAACACCAAACACGAGCACAAGAGCAAAACCGCGGCAACGTCCAGCACCGCCGCCAGCTCCTCCTCGGATACCACCACGCCCGCCGGGCCAACGCCGCCCGTTCCGCCGTTGCCGCCGTTCAAACCGTCGGCCAGTGTTGGCGCCAACTGCCAGTACCCGGCGTCGCCGGACGCGGCCGCCAAGCCGGTCAAGCCACCACGGACCGGCAAGATTCCGACCGATCCGGCCCAAGTGAGCGCCAGCATGGCGACCAACCAGGGCAACATGGGCTTGATGTTGGCCAACAACGAATCACCTTGCACGGTCAACAGTTTCGCCAGCCTGATCGGCCAGAAATACTTCGACAACACCAAATGCCACCGACTGACCACCTCCCCGGAACTGGGCGTCCTGCAATGTGGCGACCCCAAGGGCGACGGCACCGGCGGTCCCGGCTACGGGTTTGGCAACGAGTACCCGACCGACCAGTACCCGCCCAACGACCCCAAGCTGCAGGAGGCGGTCGTGTATCCGCGCGGAACCCTGGCCATGGCAAACGCCGGACCCAACACCAACGGCAGCCAATTCTTCATGGTCTACAAGGACTCTCAGCTACCGCCGCAATACACCGTCTTCGGCACGATCCAGGCCGATGGGCTGGCCACCCTGGACAAGATCGCCAAGGCCGGCGTCGCCGGCGGCGGTGAAGACGGGGCACCGACCAGCGAAGTCACCATCAAGTCGCTACTGCTCGACTAAACCCGGAGACACCCCCGGGCGGCCTCAGGCCGCGGACGTCACCCGGTAGACGTCGTAAACGCCTTCGACGTTGCGCACGACGTTGAGTAGATGTCCGAGATGCTTGGGGGCTCCCATCTCAAAGGTGAACCGGCTGATCGCCACCCGGTCACCGGAGGTGGTGACCGACGCAGACAGGATGTTCACCTTCTCGTCGGCGAGCACCCGCGTGATGTCCGAGAGCAGCCGGTGCCGGTCGAGCGCCTCGACCTGAATGGCCACCAGAAACACCGACGACGCTGACGGCGCCCAGAGCACCTCGATGATGCGTTCCGACTGCTGTTGCAGCGACGCGGCGTTGGTGCAGTCGGTGCGGTGCACACTGACCCCGCCGCCGCGGGTGACGAACCCCATGATCTGGTCGCCGGGCACCGGCGTGCAGCATTTGGCCAGCTTGGTCAGCACGCCCGGGGCGCCCGGCACCGAAACCCCGACATCGTCGGTGCTGCGCTGCCGCCGTAACATGGTCGTCGGCGTGGACCGTTCGGCCAGCTCCTCTTCGGCCTGATCGATACCGCCGAGTTCGGCCAGCAACCGCTGCACGACATGCTTAGCCGATACGTGCCCCTCACCGATCGCGGTGTAGAGCGCGGATACGTCGGTGTAATGCAATTCGTGGGCTACCGCCGCCATGGAATCGCCGTTCACCAAGCGCTGCAACGGAAGTCCGCCGCGGCGCACCTCGCGGGCCATCGCTTCCTTGCCGGCCTCGAGCGCCTCCTCACGCCGCTCCTTGGCGAACCACTGGCGTATCTTCGTCTTGGCGCGCGGCGAGACCACGAACTGCTGCCAGTCGCGCGACGGCCCCGCGTTGGGCGCCTTGGAGGTGAAAACCTCGACGACTTCCCCGTTTTCCAGTTTGCGTTCCAGCGCCACCAATCGCCCATTCACCCGGGCACCGATGCAGCGGTGGCCGACCTCGGTGTGCACGGCGTAGGCGAAGTCCACCGGCGTCGACCCGGTCGGCAGGGTGACGACGTCCCCTTTGGGGGTGAACACGAAGATCTCTTGCACCGCAAGGTCGTAGCGCAATGACTCCAGGAATTCCCCCGGGTCCGCGGCTTCCCGTTGCCAGTCGAGCAGTTGACGCATCCAGGCCATGTCGTCGATCTCGGCCGCGGCGTGCGGATGCGGAACGCCGTTGCGGCCCTTGGCTTCCTTGTACCGCCAGTGTGCCGCGATGCCGTATTCGGCGGTGCGGTGCATGTCGCGGGTGCGGATCTGCACTTCCAGCGGCTTGCCCTCCGGCCCGACGACGGTGGTGTGCAAGGACTGGTACACGCCGTATCTGGGCTGGGCGATGTAATCCTTGAACCGTCCCGCCATCGGCTGCCACAGCGAATGCACCACGCCGACAGCGGCATAGCAGTCCCGGATCTCGTCGCACAGGATGCGAATGCCGACCAGGTCGGTGATGTCGTCGAAATCCCGACCCTTGACGATCATCTTCTGATAGATCGACCAGTAGTGCTTGGGGCGGCCTTCCACGGTCGCTTTGATTTTCGACGCGTTGAGCGTGTTGATGATCTCGGCACGCACCTTGGCCAGGTAGGTGTCCCGGGACGGCGCGCGGCCCGCGACCAGCCGAACGATCTCCTCGTACTTCTTGGGGTGCAAGATCGCGAACGACAGGTCTTCCAATTCCCACTTGACACTGGCCATACCCAGCCGATGTGCCAGGGGCGCAATGACTTCCAATGTCTCACGGGCCTTGCGTGCCTGCTTTTCCGGCGGCAGGAAGCGCATGGTGCGCATGTTGTGCAGCCGGTCGGCGACCTTGATCACCAGTACGCGAGGATCACGGGCCATCGCGGTGATCATCTTGCGGATGGTCTCACCTTCGGCAGCGTTGCCCAGCACGACGCGGTCCAGCTTGGTCACCCCGTCGACGAGATGGCCCACCTCTTCACCGAATTCCTCGGACAGTGCCTCTAGCGTGTAACCGGTGTCCTCGACGGTGTCGTGCAGCAGCGCGGCCACCAAAGTGGTGGTGTCCATGCCCAATTCGGCCAGGATGTTGGCGACCGCCAGCGGGTGGGTGATGTAGGGATCACCGGAATGCCGCAACTGACTGGCGTGGCGTTGGTCGGCGACCTCGAAGGCTCGCTGCAGCATCGACAGGTTTGCCTTGGGATAGATCTCCCGGTGCACCGCCACCAGCGGCTCGAGCACGGGATTGAGGGTGCTGCGCTGGGCGGTCATCCGCCGGGCCAGCCGGGCCCGAACCCTGCGCGATGCGCTGGTGCTGGTCTTCAGGGTCTCGACCGGCGGCTCCGGTGGTTCGTAAACCGGAGGCGATTCCGCGGGCGCCTCAAGAGCTTGCGCCGCGCTCTTCTCGTCCGCCACGTTGGTCACCTCCGACCTCGAGGATATCGCTTAACTGCGAGGCTAGACGCGGCTCAAGCTGTGTACCGGCAGCGGCGCGATCGCATCACGACCACCCAGTGCGGCGAGTTCGGTGACTACGGCCGCCCCGGTCACGTTGGCCCCGGCATGCTTGAGCAGCCGCGCCGCCGCCGCCATGGTGCCGCCGGTGGCCAGCACGTCATCGACGATGACGATGTTGCGGCCACGCAGCTCGATGCCGTCAGCGGGGATTTCCAGGGTGGCACTGCCGTACTCCAGGTCGTACTGCTCGGAGTGCACCGGCGGTGGCAGCTTTCCGCCCTTGCGGATGGCGAGCACGCCGGTGCCCAGCCGCCCTGCGACGGCCGCTGCCACCAGGAACCCACGGGAGTCGATGCCGGCCACCAGGTCGGCGCCTGAAGCGATGTCTGCCAGCGCGTCGGTAACGGCCGCCATCCCGTCCCGATCGGCGAATAGCGGGGTGAGGTCTTTGAACTGGACTCCGGGCTTGGGAAAGTCGGCCACATTCCGGGTCAGCGACGCGATGATGTCGGCCAGCGGAGCGTTCCCCTCAGACATTCGTCACTGCACCCTCATTGCATGAGGGCCCATCGGTCCATATTCCAGCCGGCGCCCCACCGGGTTGGATTCGTGCTCACCGCATACATTTTCTTCGACTTCAGCAGCGTGCGCTGCTGCCGGAACAGGGGCAGCGTCGGCATGTCACCCCAAAGTACCGGGGCACTCTCTGCCAGCAGCCTGATCCGCTCGCCGGGGTCGGCAGATACCGCAAGGGCGCCGATTATGCCGTCGACCTGGGGATTTGCATAGCCGGACAGGTTGTTGCCGTTGCCGCTGTGCAGGTCGTAAGCATCCATCGCCGACGATCCGGTGGAGCCGCTGCCGGTGGCGCCGCCGGTACTCGCCAGCAGCACGTCGATCTTTCCGTCCTTGAGCGCTTGGGAGCCTGAGGTGTCCACGGCGGGGTTGGCGACGGTGATACCGGCTGTGGCGCACGATTTGGTGATCTCCCCGACAGTGACCGCCAGCCGCGCGTTGGGTCCCTGGTAGCCGATCCGCACCGTCAGCGGCGCCCCGCCCAGGGCATTGCGGGCTGCGGTGGGATCCGCCTTGCTGAACTGGCCGGCCTCGGTGGCGCCGTCGCCCTGAGCGATGGCATCGTCGGTGGCCGGGGACAGCCGTGAATTGGCGATCGGTACCCCGGCGTTGTGTGCGATCGTGTCGCGTGGCGTACACAGCGCTAACGCGCGGCGGCCCTTCGCCTGCGCCAGCGGTCCCTGCGGCGCGAAGATCATCTGCTCGATGCCGGCCGAAGGCGAATCGGAGCGCTCGTAGGTATCCGGCGTGGCCAGGGTTCCCGACGACCCGGCCGCGACGTCGACCACGTCGACGCTGCGGTTGTTGACCCGGTCCTGGATATCGGGGGCCTGCGGCGACACGGTGATCCGTTTGGTGATGGGCTTGGGGCCCCACCACCGGTCGTTGGCGACGAGCACGACGGCGCCACCATCCAGGATCGATTGGATCTTGTACGGTCCCGACGACGGGAAGTGTTTGAGGTCTACTCCGGGCTTGAGGTCCCAGGTGGTGTTCCACAGCTTCGCGATCTGTGCGACCAACTGCACGTTGTTGTTCAGCAGCGCCGCGGTCACGTCGCCATTCAGCTGGTCGGCGATGACGTGCGACGGCATCATCGAGGTCGCCGTGAACAACTGCGTGTAGTCGACGACGCTGCGGTCCGGGACAAACGACACGCGCGCCTTCTTCTGCCCCGGGGAGCACTCGATATTGGCGATGTCGACGTAGCCGGCCTGGGTGGCGGCGTCGAACCCCGGGAACCGCCCGGATTGGGCCGCCCACGCCAGCACGAGGTCGTCGCAGGTCACCGGCTTGCCGTCGGAATAGACGGCGTTGTCGGCGATCTGGTAGTCGAGCACCAACGGCGAACCGCCCACTACCGAGATGGTGCCGAAGTCGTGGTCGGCGACGACCTGTCCGTCGGGGCCGTGGTACCCGAAGCCGGTCAGCGTGCGGGCGAATGCCTGCGCTCCGGCCGAGGCAGCGCCGACGACGGTGTTGGTGTTGTAGGTGGCCAGGGTGCCGTCGACCACGTAGTCGATATGGGAAGCGGCGCTACCGGAACACGCGGTCAGTGTGAAAGCCGTCGTCAGGGTGGCGGCCAAACCGACGGCAGCCGGACCCGTTAGGCTCCCCCGGCCGGCCCACAAGCCGCTTTCGCCCCCAGTTCGCCGACACCAGGTGGCCATTTACTACCGCCGGCCGGCGTTTCGCTTGCCGGTCGGACGCCGGGTACCGGTGGGCCGCACCGGCCGTGCCCCCGGCGCCGGCTTGTTCGGTGCGGGCTTGCTTGACGTCGCGGCGTCAGCGCTGGCCTCGGTGCTTTCTGGTGTGCTTTTCGCCGATGATTCGCCGCCGGCGGATTTCGCCGGCTGCTCGCTCACATCGGCCGCGGTTTCGGTACCCGCTCGCGAGCCGGGGCCGCGCCGTCTGACAACCCGGCGGGTGTGGCTGCGCACCAGCTCCGTGCGCTCGCGCAACGTGACGAGCAGCGGGGTGGCGAAGAAGATCGACGAGTAGGTGCCGACCATGATGCCGACCAGCTGAACGAGCGCGAGGTCTTTCAATGTGCCGACGCCCAGCAGCCACACCGCCACCACCATCAGCGCCAGCACCGGCAGCACCCCGATCAGGCTGGTGTTGATCGAGCGCATGAATGTCTGGTTGATCGCCAGGTTGGCCTGCTCGGCGAAGGTGCGCCGGGTGGTGTGCTGAAAACCGTGGGTGTTCTCCTCGACCTTGTCGAAGACGATGACGGTGTCGTAGAGCGAGAACCCGAGGATGGTCAGCAGCCCGATGACGGTGGCGGGGGTGACTTCGAAGCCCACCAACGAGTAGATGCCGGCGGTGACGGTCAGGTCGAAGCACATGGTCGTCAGTGCGGAGATCGCCATATAGCGCTCGTATCGCACCGTGATGTACAGGCTGACCAGCGCCAGGAACACCACCAGCGCGATCAACGCCTTCTTGGTGATCTGATCACCCCAGGTTTCCGACACCGCCGAGTCGCTGATGGCCTGCTTGCTGGGCTTGCCGTCGGTGCCCTTGGGTCCGAACGCGTCGAACAAGGAGTTGCGCAACTTTGAGGTTTGGTCGTTGGATAGCGTTTCCGACCGAATCTGCACCGTTGCTGAAGCGCCGTTGCCGACGATGACCACCGATTCGGGGTCACTCCCAACGGTTTTTTTGAAGACGTCGGACACCGCGGCGGTCGTGGCGGTGCCGCGCGGAAACGACACGGTCGTGCCGCCCTTGAAATCGATCCCGAACGTGAAGCCGCGCAAGATGATGCTGACGATTGCCACCGCGACGATCGCACCGCTGATGCCGTACCACAGCCGACGGCGTCCGATCACCTCGAACGCACCGGTCCCGGTGTAGAGCCGGGAGATGAAGCTATGGTGCGGCAGCTGGGTGGCGGTGCCGGACGTCAGCTCAACGGCACCTTCGGTGGCTTCGGTGATTTCGACCGCATCCGCTTCGGTCTTGTCGTTTTCGGTCCCGGTCCCGGTCTTGCCTTTGGAGGCCATCGCGCTATCCCTGTCCCGTCTTCACATGCGACGAAGCCCGCCGTTCGCGGGCGACCTGCTGAACGGCTCCCAGGCCGTTGTACGCCGGCTTCGCCAGCGTCGGAGACTTGGAGGCCAGATATAGCAGGGGCCAGGTCACCAAGAACACCACCACGAGGTCGAGGATCGTGGTGAGCCCCAGGGTGAAAGCGAATCCCTTCACCTGGCCGATCGCCAGGAAGTACAGCACCGCAGCGGCCAGGAAGGTCACGGCGTTGCCAGACACGATGGTCTTGCGGGCCCGCACCCAACCTCGTGGCACCGCCGACCGGAACGAACGGCCTTCGCGGATCTCGTCTTTGATGCGTTCGAAGAACACCACGAACGAGTCGGCGGTAGTGCCGATACCGATGATCAGACCCGCGATGCCCGCCAGGTCCAGGGTGTAGTTGATATATCGGCCCAGCAGCACCAAAATCGCGAAAACCATTGCACCTGAGGCGGTCAGCGACAACGCCGTGAGCAACCCCAGCACCCGGTAGTACAGCAACGAATACACCAGCACCAGGACCAATCCGATCGCACCCGCGATCAGGCCCGCTCGCAGCGAGGTCAAACCCAATGTCGCCGAAACGGTTTGGGCTTCCGACGATTCGAAGGACAGCGGCAGCGACCCATATTTGAGCACGTTGGCCAGCTGGCGCGCGGTTGACGCGGTGAACGGCGGATCGCCACCGGTGATCTGAGTCCGGCCGCCGGGGATGGCTTCTTGGATCATCGGAGCGCTGACGACCTGCGAGTCCAAGGCGAACGCGGTCTGGGTACCGATATGGGCCGCGGTGAAGTCAGCCCAGGTATTCGACGCCGCTTGCTTGAATTGCACGTCGACGACGTAACCGATGCCGCGCTGGTTCATGCCCGACGTGGCGTTCTGGATCTGGTCGCCACTGATGATCGACGGCGCCAGCAGATACGCCACCTTGTGGTCGGTCGAGCAGGTCACCAGGGGCAGATTCGGGTCGTCGTTGCCCGCCAGAATGTCCTCTTTTTTATCGCAGCGCGTCGCCTCGAACTGCAGGGCAAGGTACTGAATGCCCTGACGCGTGCTCTGCCGCCAGTTCTTCTCATCGGCGATGCGGTCGGCGAGATCCTTGCGCGGGTCCGGTGGCGCGGGCTGATCGGCCGGCGGCGGCGCCTCCCCCGCCGGCGCCCCGGGTGCCGGCGCGTTGTTCGCGGGCGGCGCCGGGGGCGCGGGACTCGGTGCAGGGCTAGGCGCTGGACTCGGCGGCGGGTCTTGCGGGTAGGGCCGAGGTTGAGCCCCGGGTTGTCCGGCCGGCGCCTGCGGGGCCGGTGGCGGCACCGCGCCCGGTTGGCCGGTCGGTGCCGGTTGGCCGGTCTGCGCCGGCCCACCGGGCGCTGGCCCACCGGGCGGCGTTCCGGCCGGCTGCTGCGGCGCAGGCTTGGGTTCGGCGGCTTGGGCCGGCATCGAGTTGAGCACCGGCCGGATGTAGAGCCGTGCGGTCTGCCCCAGGTTCCGGGCCTGGTTCCCGTCGTTTCCGGGCACCGTGATGACCAGGTTGTCGCCGTCGACGACGACCTCCGACCCGGAGACGCCCAGCCCGTTGACCCGCGCGCTGATGATCTGCTGCGCCTGTGCCAATGCCTCTCTGCTCGGGCGCGAACCGTCCGGAGTGCGCGCGGTCAACGTGACGCGGGTACCGCCCTGAAGATCGATGCCGAGCTTGGTAGCGGCTCGCTTGTCCCCGGTAAGGAACACCAGCAGATAGACGCCGACGAGCAGCAACAAGAAGACCGACAGGTAGCGGGCAGGGTGCACCGGCGCCGAAGACGATGCCACGTTCCTTGTATCTCCTTGAGAATCGGTTTCTTACCCCGACAGAGCCTACGTGTCGCCCTCACAGCCCTTCGCGCACGCGGCCTATTCGGTTCCCCTGCGTCGCGGGCCGGTCAGGAATCCTTGATCACCCGATGATCGTCGGCGGAATCGTCGGAGTCTTCCAGGTCGTCAGATTCGGCTACCTCATCGTCGTCGAAGTCTTCCGGGTCGTCCGGCTCGACCCGGTCCCGGACAGCCAGCTTCATCCAGGTGGTCACCACGCCGGGTGCGATCTCGAGGTCGACGGTCTCGTCGGTGATGGCGACGACGGTCGCTTCCAAGCCCGACGTGGTGTGCACCAGGTCGCCCGGCTGCAGTGACTCGTGCAGGTCGATTGTGGCCTGCATGGCGCGGCGCTGGCGCCGCGATGCGAAGTACATGAACCCACCCATGATGAGCAGGAACGGCAAGAACAAGACCAAACTCTCCATCGACGCCTGTCTTTCCTATCGGTATTTCTCGGTATTCCGGGGTCGGCGCCACGCCGACCAGGAGGTCACGCACCTCGTAACGGTCCAGTGTGCCTGTTCAGTCTGGCAGGTCGCAGCTCGCAACCGACCGGCATCGACGCAGACCGCCCACCGGCGATCTCGTGGTCCCGCTCGACCCGGCCGAGACCTGGCCAACCAGCTAGGCTTTTGTCCGCGACGTGACAGGCGCGCCGCGGTGAGGAGGATGTCGTGGCCAGCCTCGAGCAGACCCGCCAGCTGGTCACCGAAATCCCAGGTCCGGCATCGCTGGAGCTGACCAAACGCCGGGCCGCGGCAGTGTCGCGGGGCGTGAGCGTCACCATGCCGGTGTTCGCCGCCCGCGCCGGTGGCGGCATCGTCGAGGACGTCGACGGGAACCGGCTTATCGACTTGGGTTCCGGCATCGCCGTCACCACAATCGGCAACTCGTCGCCCCGCGTCGTCAACGCGGTGCGCGCACAGGTGTACGAGTTCACCCACACCTGCTTTATGGTGACGCCCTACGAGCAGTACATCGCCGTCGCCGAACAGCTCAACCGGATTACCCCGGGATCCGGCGAGAAGCGTTCGGTGCTGTTCAACTCCGGCGCCGAGGCAGTAGAAAACTCCATCAAGATCGCCCGCTCGTACACCCGCAAGCCTGCGGTGGTCGCGTTCGACCACGCCTACCACGGGCGCACCAACATGGCGATGGCGCTGACCGCCAAGTCGATGCCCTACAAAAGTGGGTTCGGTCCGTTCGCGCCGGAGATCTACCGGGCGCCGCTGTCCTACCCCTACCGGGATGGGCTGCTGGACAAGGAACTGGCCACCGACGGTGAGCTGGCAGCCGAGCGCGCCATCAACGTCATCGACAACCAGGTGGGCGCGAAAAACCTGGCCGCCATCCTCATCGAGCCGATCCAGGGCGAAGGCGGTTTCATCGTTCCGGCCGAGGGGTTCCTGCCGGCCCTGCTCGAGTGGTGCCGCAACAACGACGTGGTGTTCATCGCCGACGAGGTGCAAACCGGCTTTGCGCGCACCGGGGCAATGTTCGCCTGCGAGCACGAGGGCATCGAGCCCGACCTGATCGTCACCGCCAAAGCCATCGCCGACGGGTTTCCGCTGTCGGCGGTGACCGGGCGGGCCGAGATCATGGACGCCCCACACGTCGGCGGTTTAGGTGGCACATTCGGCGGCAACCCAGTCGCCTGTGCGGCGGCGCTTGCCACCATCGAGACCATCGAGAGCGACGGCTTGATCGAGCGAGCCCAGCAGCTTGAACGACTGATAACCGAACCGCTGCTGCGTCTGCAGGCCGGCGACGACCGGATCGGCGACGTGCGTGGCCGCGGCGCCATGATCGCCGTCGAGCTGGTGAAATCCGGCACCGCCGACCCCGACGCCGAGCTGACCGAGAAATTGGCCACCGCGGTCCACGCCGCCGGCGTCATCGTGTTGACCTGTGGCATGTTCGGCAACATCATCCGGCTGCTGCCGCCGCTGAACATCAGCGACGAGCTACTGACCGAAGGAATCGAGATCCTGGGCCGGATTCTGGGCGACCTCTAGACCCGGGGCGCCTGCCAGCCCACATCTTCGTGGGGCATATCACATGTCCGGCCGGGGTTAGGTCGTTGAGGAATACCTTTAGTTTAACTAACGTTCTAATTGTCAGCGCAGCGTCGCGCAATCGGACCATTTCTCAGCTAGTACAGGGGAACTGTTATGCCGACTATTACTCGTGAAGAGCGGCTTGCTCGCCGCGTCGAGGACCTATCCGCCAACGACCCACAGTTCGCCGCCGCCCAGCCGAGCCCGGCGGTCGCCGCCGCCCTCGAGCAGCCTGGGCTGCGACTGCCACAGATCGTTGCGACCGTGCTTGAGGGTTACGCGGACCGGCCGGCACTGGGGCAGCGAGCCGTGGAGTTCGTCACGGACCCAAAGACCGGACGCACCGTCGCAGAGTTGCTCCCCCACTTCGAGACCATCACCTACCGTGAGCTTGGCGACCGGATCGGTGCGGCTGCGCGCGCCTTGTCCAACAACCCGGTGCAGGCCGGTGAGCGGGTTTGCGTGCTGGGCTTCACCGGCGTCGACTACACCACCATCGACATGGCGCTGGGCCAAATCGGCGCGGTGTCGGTGCCACTGCAGACCAGCGCGGCGATCACCCAGTTGCAGCCGATTGTGACCGAGACCGAGCCCAGCGTCATCGCGGGCAGTGTGAACCAGCTGGCCGACGCCGTTGAGTTGATCCGCGCCGGCCACAAACCGGCGAAGCTCGTGGTGTTCGATTACCACCCCGAGGTCGACGACCACCGCGACGCCGTGGAAGCGGCCCGCGCGCGGTTGGCAGACACCGGGGTGATCGTGGAGACACTGGGCGACGTTCTCGCCCGCGGCAAGGCCCTGCCCGCGACGCCGGTGGCCGCGCCTGACGAAGACGACCCGTTGGCCCTGTTGATCTACACCTCCGGCAGCACCGGCGCACCCAAAGGCGCGATGTACCCGCAAAGCAACGCCGGCAAGATGTTCTGTCGGTCGAGCAGAAACTGGTTCGGGCCGAGCGCCGCGTCGATCACTCTCAACTTCACGCCGATGAGCCACGGCATGGGACGCGTCATCCTCTACGGCACGCTCGGCAATGGCGGCACGGCTTATTTCGCCGCCAAGAGTGACCTCT
>Ga0210393_10003631_pt1 | contig 12375 bp, 10 predicted proteins | sample IncBWC27OmetaG_FD_160068 | JGI IMG/M metagenome (GOLD analysis project Ga0210393, IMG submission 160068) | Forest soil microbial communities from Barre Woods Harvard Forest LTER site, Petersham, Massachusetts, United States - Inc-BW-C-27-O ... | reverse complement strand
ACTATCTCGAAGGTGTTATGGATCGACTCGGCCTAAGCTATGCGGAAATCTCAGAACGCTTTCCGCGCCTCATCTATGCATCCGGCAAAGGTTATGGCGCCGAAAGCAAGTGGTCGCAGCTGGGCGCCACTGACTACACGGTGCAGGCTACGTGCGGAATGGTAAGTGTTACTGGTTATCCCGATCGTCCTGGTGTCAGAACACCCGCGACCTTCATCGATATGGGTATGGGAATTCATCTCGTCGCCGGCATCCTGGCGGCGTTGATAGCGCGCGCTCAAACGGGTCGCGGTCAGAAGGTGGAAGTAGCAATGCATGACGTATGCATTCCCGCCCTTACACGCAACCTGGCAATGGTATTCGACGGATCGTCGTGTGAGCGCATCGGTAACCGTCACCCCGGCATAGCACCTTCGAACCATTATCCAACCGAGGATGGCGAGATCTCGATATTCTGCTTGACTGAAGCACATTGGCAAGAATTGTTGAAACTGATGAAGCGCGGGGACGTGAATCAAGACTCACGGTTTCGCTCGCCGGCAAGCCGCTCGCTCATCGCAGATGAGGTCGATGCAATGGTTAGCGCGTGGGCTGCTACCTTCAAGCGCGACGACCTTGTCGAGCTGCTTATGGCGCGAGCAATTCCATGCTCGCCGGTACGTTCTATCGAGGAAGTAGCGTTCGACGAGGATATCGCCCATAGAGAGATGTTAAAAGTTAGCGAGTATCCGGAGCGCGGTCCTATCAGAGTACTGGGGACGCCTCTCAAGCTATCTGATCTCGACGATCACCGCTCGATTCAACGACCGCCTGTCCTAGGCGAACACACGGAGGAAGTGCTGGATTCATTGGGGATAGCGGGCGCAGAACTCCAACGACTGCGCGACGAGGGAGCAATCTAGACTCCTCTCTGAGTCCTTCCAAATTTCAAGCGACATACTGAATTGAGAAAAAACTGTTTTGAGGCCCATTCGTCGTGAAAAAACCGGCCGACCGAGCGACAGAGCTATTCGTCAACCTGTCAACCGGTTGACACCCAAGCGCTGAGTCGCAAGGCTCGGTCTCGGGCGCGATCGGTCAGTCTCTTCTGATTGAGCACCTCGTAGAAGATGTGGGTCGTGGGATCGGAGAACCACATGTCGTCCAGCATTCTGAGAATCGTAGCATGCAGAGGTCTTGATGAAGAACGCCGTAATCAAATGCGGAGCAATCAGGTCCGGACCCATGATAGCTGCGTTGGAAAGTTCTTTCAAAATGGCAGAAAGAACGGCGCGATAGGGCACCGTCTAGATTGTGCACAGAGAGAATCGATAGGAATTCGACTCGTGGCGCAGAAACTTGGCTCCCTCCGGTGCTGCTTCGAATGCGAAAGGTGGCCATAATTGCGACATTAATTTTGCTTACTATAGAATAGCTCTACATTAGCGGACTTAATGGCGGATGCCGCAGTCTGATGCGAACTGCTCTTCGCATCAAATTCCCTGATCATCAGGGAGAATACGGGGAATATTCGCGATTTCGACCGTCAAGGAGCCTGTTTGAAGCCGAAAAAGCTTCGTCTTCTCTCGCGTTTTTCTTTGAATTCCCTACTCGTCGGATCAGGGAATTTTGAAACGCGAACAGGGAATTATTTTGCAGGAACGGGGAATTTTCTCCGGATAGCAGGAAAACTGGGATTGAGCTTCAATATATCGTTAATCCTTGCGGGAGGAAGTTCAATTCTATGGCATTTCCGTACAAAACGATTCTCTGTCCCGTCGACTTCGATGAGAACTCTCTGGCTGCTCTCGACAAGGCGATCGAGATCGCCCGGCACCTCGGGAGCAGCATCATCCTGGTGCACGTGCTGCCACTGATCGTTGCACTCGGCGAAGTCCCGCCGCCGGTGGCGCTTTACGAGGATCAGGAAAAAGACGCCCTAGCGAAGCTGGCTGACATCGCGAAGCAGAAACTCGGCGGGTTGAAGCACGAAACGCATGTCTATACTGGCGACGTGATTGCCTCGATCCTAGGAGCGCAGACCAAGCATCAGCCCGATCTGCTCGTGATGGCAACGCATGGGCGGAGAGGCCTCGCGCGAATGTTCCTCGGTAGCGTTACCGAAGCGGTGGTGCGCAAGGCGACGTGCCCGGTGTTGACCATTCGAGAAGAGATTCCGGCTGCGCATGCCGGAGGCAAGAAGTGACGTCCCCATCCCTAAAGCGTCTGGAAGGAATGTGAGCAGCAGAGATGAGCGCTGCTTCAGGGTGCTTGGCCGCTTCTCTTTTTCGATCAGCCTTTATGCTGGCGACGATAGCATAGGTGTAGTCCGCACTGCATCCTGGAGGTAGTTAGACGATGTTCCTAGTCGGAGACCGGATGACGCGATAAGTAGTGACCGCAAAGTCCGCGAAAGCGCGATGACGCGCGATCCCATCGCTGTGGTGCCCTCGGAAACTCCGGAACCTGCCGCCGGCCTAATGCGCCGGCACAACGACGCCCTTCCCGTTATTCACGGGCGCAAAGTCGTCGGCATCGTTACGGCAAAGGACCTCACGATGCCTGAGCCGCGCCCGCTCCCGGGTTGAGATCCGCGCACCCGCCGCTGAAGCGCGCTTACGGCTACCTTTTCGCAGAGATGGGCGTGTATCTTGCTTGGACGGGCTAACTAATGGGTGCGAACCTGGAAGAGGCACGAGGCGCGCGGATCGGATCGTTGCAGACACAAGACGATCCCGCTCCCCCATTCCCTTTCAGCTCTCTCTCGACATCTCGCCTAGTTTCGGCGGCTCGCTCACATCTTTATGCGAGCAATTGCCTGAGTGATGGTGGGTTCAAGTCCGTGGACGTAAATTGAACATAACGCTACTGACCGTCGGCGCGATGGGCGATACTCAACCCTTCATCTCTCTCGCCGCGCGGTTCAAGGAAAAAGGGCATACGGTCAAACTAGCGGCGCGGCCCGACTTCGCCGATCTCGCGGCGTCGTACGGCATCGAGTTCGCCCCGCTGGGGAACCCAGACAAGTCGTTGCTGCGCAATCAGGAAGTGGCGACGGCTATCGGATCCGGCAACATGCTTAAAATGATCATCAAGCAGGCCTCGGATTCGAATCAGAGAAAGGCATTCCTGGAGGGCCTAGATACCGATGCGATACGCGCTGTCGAGGGCGCCGAGGCGATCATCTACAAGAGCAGCTGGATTCCCTTTTACAGTATCGCGGAGAAAGTCGGTGTCACCTCCGCTGCCGCGATGTTCATGCCGCTTACAAGGACGTCTGCATTCCCCAGCTTTCTTATCGGTGGTGGGAAGGATCGCGGCGCGATGATCGATTCGCTGATTTGGCGAATCACGGAACAATTCATCTGGCAGGTATCACGGAATTTTGACAACAAGATGCGCGGTGAACTGCTCGGCCTTCCACGACTGTCATTCCGGGGACCTTCCGCCCGTCAACTGGAACGCACGCCGCTCTACTATGCCTACAGCCCAACCGTGATTCCTCGTCCCGCGGATTGGCCCGAGCGCATCCACGTCACGGGGTTCTGGTTTTCCGATCCACCGCCTAGTTGGACGCCTCCGCAAGATCTCGTCGACTTTTTGGAGAGCGGACCTCCGCCCGTGTACGTGGGCTTCGGCAGCATGCCAAGCGGCAGCGCCGAGGACACGCTGAAGCTGATACTGAAGGCGCTGGAGTTGTCGCATCAGCGCGGCGTCTTGCTGTCGGGTTGGGCGGGCATCGGCGAGGATCGCAAGCTGCCCGAATATGCCTTCGGTGTTGAGAGCGTTCCGCACAGTTGGCTTTTCCCGCGCATGAGCGCAGTCGTTCACCATGGAGGCGCGGGCACAACAGGTGCTGGCCTTCGCGCAGGAGTGCCGTCGATCGTCACGCCATTTGTTGCGGACCAGCCGAACTGGGCGAGGAGGGTTGAGGCGCTCGGAGTCGGACCTCACGCGATTCCATTTCGCGAACTCACCGCCGATCTCCTCGCCGACGCAATTCGCCAAGCAACATCGGACTCCGCGATGCGTCAACGCGCGTCCGCTCTCGGCGAGCAGATTCGTTCTGAAGATGGAGTCGGCACGACCCTGGATTTGTTTATGAACTTCGTGCGTCGCGGAGATGACTCAGGTAGCTAAAGAATCCGGAGTCTACGTCTGCCCTGTATGTCAAGCTCTTCGTTTTGCGCCTGGAAGAAGATGCGCTCGCTGTCGCACCTGTTCCCAGCCTACCCAATCACTGAAGAACGAGCTCAGCGCTGCAAGGTGGAAGCACACACTCGATCTAGCGACTGCCTTCCGTCAGGCAGCGGCAGTCCGCGAATTTCTCGACGGGATGGAAAGAAGAACTCGGTCGGAGCCTGTGTGTAGCGAGTTGCTGATTTTTGGAGAAAACAGCAATTCGCCACACACAGCCGCCGGCTCATTCGGAGGGTTGTCGAATACGGCACCCACAGTCCCGAGATTTGACTAGGCGCTAGTCTTTGCGCAATCCTACCGCGAGGTGAGAATTACTATGAAGCACCTAAGCGCAATGCTAACTGTGACGATCGTGCTGCTCTCGATCGCTATGCCTTCGATTTCGTCGGCCCAGTACAACGAGGAGCGCTTGGACAAGTTTCTAAATGAGCATCAGAAGGTGAAGGCGTATCTGGTCCGAAATCCCAACCTGATTTACGACAAGTCATTCCGCGAACAGCACCCTGAACTGCAGGAGTTCATGCAGAACAATCCTCAAATCTGGGGCAAGCTCGCGAACAACGGCCGCTGGGGCGCTTACGGCCCCGACCACCATTGGCACGAAGCTGACTGGTGGCGTGAGCACGATCCCGATTGGGTTTCCAAGAACCATCCCGAGTGGGCCCGATAGAATCCGCGGGGACCTGCTGCCGGACTTTTGCTCCGGCGCCGCCGGCCTGTGTGTGGTGAATTGCTGATTCTGGGGGAAATTAGCAATTCGCCACAGCCACCTTACGAACATCTCGACTGGATACCGACGCACCCGATCTACAGTCCGCCGTGGCTAGTTTTAGTCACCGGAGCGAGCAATTCCGCCCAAGCGCTCGGGTTGTCGATGCGATGCGGGCGTCGTCGATGTCTGAATTACTATTGTTGACGATCCACATTACCGATGCTAGTTGCCTCGCCTAGAGTGCAGTAAGGTCGCTGCTGCGGACAGTGGTGGTTTAACTCCATTTGCGGACGCGGCCCGAATCTCGCGGTTTTCAAGGCGGCAATGTGAACGACACAGCGAACTGGGTATGCAAGGCGCACCCCAACCAAAGCCACGGCAAAGGCTATAGCCATGGATGACAAGCGCCTTAAGGCGCAACAGAAGCACCAGACTGTCGAGCTACGCGAGCAAGCCGAAATCCTCAATCACTCGAATATGTTTGTGCTCGACCCACAAGCCCGCATAATTATGTGGAACGCGGGTTGCGAAGCTCTATACGGCTACACGAGCATCGAAGCGATAGGACAGAACGCCGACGAGCTTCTCCATACGCAGTTTCCGGTGTCACGAGCCGATGCCGAACGCCGATTGAGAGAGATAGGCGTGTGGCAGGGAGAGTTAATCCACACCGTACGTTCCGGTGCGCGCATCGTTGTCGCCAGCCACTGGACGCTTTACCAGAGAGAGCCGAATAAGCCCCCGGTAATTCTGGAGGTAAATAACGACATCACCGCTCGCCGCAGTGCCGAAGATGCTTTGCGCGAAGCCGATAGGAACAAGGATCGATTCCTGCTGACGCTGGGGCATGAGCTGCGCAATCCATTAGGCGCTATCGTCAGCAGTGTTACCCTGTTGCGTATGCCCAACGTCAGTGGCGAGGTTTCCACGAAAGCTCTCGACATTATCGAACGTCAGCTGAAGAATCTTGTGAGACTGGTCGATGATTTGCTCGATGTGGAGCGGCTGACGCGCGGCAGAATCATCCTCAAAAAAGAACCCACCGAGATTTCTGCGGTGATCAACGCCGCCTCCGAGATTTCGCAAGCGCTGTGCGATCCGCAAGGTCACAAACTGATCGTCGAGGTGCCCAAAGAGCGAATCATCCTCGATGGCGATCTCGCTCGCCTCGGACAAGCGGTTAGCAATCTGGTCCACAACGCCTGCAAATACTCACCGCCCGGCTCTCGCGTCGAGCTAAAGGCTGAATGCGAAGGCAACGAGGCTCGTATTCGTGTACGCGACTACGGCATGGGCATTCCACCGGAGATGATTCCGAAGTTGTTCGATATGTATGCTCAACGCAAAACGTTTGCCGGGGCGGACGCGCAAGGCTTTGGAATTGGGCTGGCGCTCGTCCGCCAACTGGTCGAACTGCACGGCGGAAGCGTAAGCGGGCACAGCGAGGGAATGGGCAAGGGCAGCGAGTTCGTCATCCGGCTGCCGGTTGCGAGCGAACAATCGATTCCGCCTAAATCCACGCCTTCCCCAGTCGACTCCGCGAAGTTGCCTAAAAGAAAGATACTGATCATCGAAGACGACCGCGACGCCAGCGAGGCGATGGCGGCGCTGCTTGAGACCGACGGCCATAAACCTCGCATCGCGACCGACGGCGCCGCAGCGCTCGCCCTGGCCGAGCAGTTCAGACTTGAGGTAGCCATCATCGATATCGGTCTGCCGGATCTGGATGGATATGAAGTTGCGGCGCGCATTCGCGAGATCTATCCGAAGATCGTGTTGGTCGCACTCTCGGGATGGCCTAACAATCCGCGCGACGACCGCGACAAAAAGGCCAAATTCAACCACTATTTCGTCAAGCCACTCGAATATGAACAGTTGACGCGGATTCTGTCCGAGATCTAGGACTGGACTTCTGCAGCGAGGTTCTATCGGGCGTCAGCAGGTCGGCCAAAGCAGTCAGTACCAATCATTGCGTCCGTCGGCTTCCATCGATGTAGGCGAATCGCGGACCTGATCCTTTCGTTTTACGTTCTAGTCAGCTTTTCGGTGCCTTTTCTGCCTCGAGGTGTTCTGAACTTGCCATCCGGCGCGTCTTAAATCGAGTAAGTAAATCAACGGATATTCAGCGACTTGGTCCGAACTTGGACCGAGGAGAGCGCCCGCGGAAGTCAGAGTCCTGTTACAAAATCGTGAATCTTTTGCCCTAGTAAGACTTCTTTCTCGGATTAATTTGCAGTTCGGGCGCGAAGGATGCGTTGAATTGTACGGCCTATGCTGGAATCGCCTAAAGCCAACAGCTAAAACCGCCGTGCATGAGTAGCGACCACTCAATTGGCCTCGATGCCGCTCCACCTTACCAACCAAATGGTCGCAGTGACGAACAAGGCGTTCCGAGCAACGCCGTGAAACAGGACAAAGGTGCCCGCGTTTTTGCCGTGATCGCGATTTTACTATTCGTCTGCTATTTCATCGGTGCGCTGACGGCAAGTGCAGGAGAAGAGCGCGGTCGCCAAACACGGCACGGAGCAGCCGGCAGTCGGTTCGTCATGCCGCTACTCGCTTCGGCTCCTCCAAGTCGAATGAATACACTACGGATTGTTTTCAAGGGCATAGTCGCCCCATGGTCGATGAGCCGGGATGCGCAGGGTTTCGGGTTGAAAGCCGCACAAGGCCTTTCAGTCTGCCCTAGTCGGCCAATTTCACACATTTGTGATTGTCGCGCCGCAGCCAATTTTTGGCAGGGACAACTGGAAATTCGTTGGTCGTGAACTTTACCACTTGATCCCGCTTCATTCCGGTTCATCCCGCAAATTAAGACACTCGTGATTTGAAATTCAGACACTCAGGCCCGAATTAAGACAGTACCAAAGTTTGCGGACGCCCGTACTTGGGAGTGGTTTCGGAAGCATCGCGACCGATTGCGCCGATAAAAACGGGCCAGCGAGAGTCCTTTCTCCCGCCAGCCCGATGCCGACTGGAAAAAGGGGATAATCCAGCCCGCATAATACTTTTTGTTACTAAACTGCCACACTAACGTCAACTTAGAGGGTCATGTCGGGCTGTTTCAGGTCGTACCGCTTTATTTCATCAACAGGGTTCAATCGCCAACTATCCGAACGCCGCGACAGATCGAGTCCGCCTTGATCAAAAAGAACGGGCCAGCGAAATGGAGTCCGGTCCAAATCACCGAACCGATCACCGACTGGAAAAGGGGGGGCAAACCCAGTCAGCGTCCCCGTGTACCAAATTGCCGCGCGAGCGTCTATTGACGTTACTCCCGTACCGGCAGTACACGAAGTCTACTCATCGTTTTGGTTTTACGGAGGGAAAGATGAAAACCGTCCAGAAAATCTTGCGGGCCATCGCCACCGCTCTAGTGCGCCGTGGCGTCACCGTAACGTCCGTCGCTAACCCGTTCTACGAAAGCCGCCTTCGAAGCACCGGCAGCCGATTCGTCGGCGCCGGGAATTATCTCGACGTCTTCGGATCGCTCGAAGCCAACCCGCGCTACTTCAGTAACCGCGTCGGCGCGATTGCAGTTTGGAAGGAACCCATCGTACCAAGCATTCGAGCTGCCGTTCATGATGCAGCCTGGCGGTAGCAGCCGTCCGCCAGGCTGCCCCAAACTCAAGCGGCGGATCTGCCGGCTGCGAGTGCTTTGACTGCCTCCGTCGTCATAGCCTTTCCTCCGATTCCCCAGTCACCGCTCCGCACCTCCTCGATTGTGACCAAGGTTACGCCGCGCATGTTCTCTCCCTCGATCGAAACCATCGCGTCGGTCAATTTCTCGATGATCTCGTTCTTCTGTTTGGCCGAGAACACATCTTCGATTAATCGGACCTGAATCAGTGGCATCTTCTTTCTCCTCTTAGTCGATATTTCTTCAACGTCCTTCAGTCGCTCGTCTCGGAGCCAAATTTCGCCGGCCCGGGATCCGACTCGCTTGGCTCACGATCGCAGCGCCATGCTACGGCCGCCTTCGGTGGGATGCAGCACGAATTGATGAGGAATTTATGAGATTTCGGGGAGGGTTCGATGACCAATTCTGGCCGGGCTGCTCGGCCGGCTGTTCGGCCGAACAACCGCCCGCGTCCCTGCGAATGCTTCTGCGTGGGACCTTGGGGTTTTGTAAAGATAGCCGTGCCCGTGCACGGTCTCAATGACCTCGGCGAAAGCTCCGAGTTTCTTCCGGAGAGACGCGACGATCGCGTCGACGACGTTTCCGCCGCTGTTGTACTTGAGGCCCCATACGTCGTTGAGCAATTCAATCCTGGTTACTGCTTCCCCCTCCCTAAGTGTCAAATAGCGCATCAGCTCGAACTCTTTTCGAGTCAGCTTTGTCGTTCTCCCGTGGAGAACCAACGACCTGCGCCGTTCGTCGAGAAGTCCATCCTGCTCCGCGCCGAGTTCGGTGGCCGCCAGTCGCGCGAGCCATCCATTGACGGATCGCGGACCCATATCGAGTTCGAGACCCGAAAAGCTGGTATCCCCGATATATGCGGCGAGGTCGTCAACGACGCGGATACTCAGAGCAGAAGCTACCTTCTCATAGGGCGCGAAATTCCTCAGTGCGAGATAAATGCGCTGCAAAAGCGGACGCCGTTCCATGTAATGTCGTTTGATATCCAGCCACGCAGCAGCTTGAACGGGCGATGGCGCTTCGCCGTGCTCGCGGCTGAGCCAGCGGCGCAGGAAAAGCGCGGTCTGGCCCTTGGGGAGCGGATTTTTTCTAAGGTGCCTTGCCCATGAGGATGCGAGCGGATCGCGTTCGAACAAGCTTGGAGCAGCGTCCCTCGGATCAAACAGGCAATAGAAGCCCGCAACTTGCGCGTGCGCATCGCGGATCACATAGAACGCCTGCGGTAGGTACTTCCGCCAGCGCTCGATAATCCTCGCTCCCGGATCGCCATCGTGCGCCGCTGCGATATCCAGTATCGCCGCGGCGTCGCGCGCTCCCGCACGTTCGACGTAGAATTGCGCGACGTCACTCGGGAAGAACGCTTCGCGAACCACGGGATTGTCGATCAGAAAAATCAGGTCTGCTGTGTAGCGCCACAGGTCGAGAGTCGCGGCCGATTTCGCTTCGTGCGCTAGTTGTTGCCATGCCGCTCTCCGATATCTCTGGAACGTCTTCGGATCGATAGCCTCAAGATCGGCGCGAATCGCCTCCCGTGCCGCATCGTGAACTATCAGACCGTCGCGGGCGGGCTCGATGAACGGAATCTTAGTCAGTCGATCAAACATTGAGTCGTCTGCACTGTCCTGCATTAGTGCGCGCAGAAGGCTTCGCGTGACCCGCCGAACCACGGACGCTGCGCGCAGAGCTTCTCTGAGTTGCGGATCCTCGACCTCCTCCAAGAATCTGTGAGCCAAAGTGCTTATCGCTGTGTGCGGGGTACGGCCGGCAGCCATCGGCAGCTGCATCGCGGCAGCCCCACCGATGACTAAAGCCAGCGGATGGCCATGTGCGAACTTAGCAAGCTCGCGAGCGCTCGATGGATCGGTCCCGAGACTTGCCAGCAATTCCAGCGCCGCCGACTCACTGATCGGCTGCAATTGGAATGAACGAAATTTGCCGCGCCATTCAGGCGCCTCCGTCCATTGCGGCGCGGGTGAGAACCGGCTCACCAGAATGAGGCGGACATTCTCCTTGAGTCCAACGATGAAACTCTGACGCAGCCAGGCATCCAGCAGGCCAAGAAGCTCGTAGGAATCCAGGACAATCAGCACGGGTTTGGCGACCGCGGACAAACTTCGCGAGATTTTCAGCAGTGTCGGGCGCTCGATTCGCATGCTGCGCGAGAGTTGATGAAGAAAGCCGCGCTCCGTGGGCTCGAACTCGCGCCCATCCAGCAAGTGAACGGTTCGCCTTCTGTTCCGCTCGACTTCCGCAAACGCGCGGATCAAGGTGGACTTGCCAATGCCGGAAACTCCGTGGATATGAACCACTCGCGGCCCGCCCTTGCGCATCATCTCGTCAAGCAGGCTCAACTCTCGATCTCGTCCGAAGAGACTGCAGGGTGCGGTTTCCCGCTTTGCTGTGCTTCTCGACATGTCAGCTCCATTCCCTAGCGGTCGAATCCCGCTCCAGAAAAAACTAAACGTGAGCGATGGTCTCTGCGGCGCGTGCGCTTCTCCTTCACATAGAAGCCATCGCTTGTCGGGCTTGCGAAGGTGAATCTTGCTGGCCCGTTCTCTTCAAAACCAGTCCTTCCTCCGAGGATGTATTGTCGATGGCGTTAATCGCGCAGAAGTACTACACCAAAGAGCGTCGGCTCCCCCACCACGATAAGCCGATGGCACGCGCTGGCAAATATGCCCTCATGGTGAAGCCAACGCGTGCCTCGCGCGTCGCCCTACAAGATGAATCGCTCGAGGCAGCGCAGATGCCGAACGCGGAACTGCCACCGATCCCTTCCATCTGAGGGCACGTCGCCGTCAGTAGTCGGCCCCCTGTGGTTCAGATCGCCGTCCGTCTCACTTGGGCGGGTTAATTCATTGCGATTCTCGCACTCGCTCAAATTCCGGTGCAGACGGAGTTTTTAGTAGGAGCAACGCGCGCGAACGGATAAGTGCCACCACGTCACCGATCGTTACATGGTTACCCTGGGTCCATCCAATGTGCGCGATCACTTCGGCCGCATCCATAGGTCGCTCGCGCACTTTAAAATTCCCGCGACGGATTCGAAGGCCGCGCGCAGCGCCGGCGCGTAGCTGACCTCGATGACGTCCTCGAGTTTTCGCAGCTGAAGGACCAACTGTTCAAGACGATCACCGTCCCTCACCAGCAGTAGCATCTCGCTGCGCGCGCCATCTTCGACGGGGAGGCAAATGATCGCATCGAGATTGAAGCTGCGCCGCGAGAACAAGCCACATACGTGCGACATCACACCGGGATGATTGCGGACCATCAGCCGCAGGACCGCACCACTTGGAGCAGAAGGCATTTCCATTGGGTTCATCGTTGCGCCTCTCCTGCGATCATGTCGCGATTCGCACCTCCCGGCGGCACCATCGGGAAGACATTTTCCTCAGCGGCGATCGGAACATGAATCAAGCACGGTCCCGGCGCCGCGAGCGACTCCGCGAGCGCATCGATTGGATTCTCGACGCGGCCGAGGTCCACCGCATCGACGTTGAAGCCGCGCGCGATCGCGACGAAATCTGTTTTCGCGCGAAACTCGGAGGCGCAGAAACGCTCACCATAGAAAAGTTGTTGCTGCTGACGAACCAGACCGAGCCTCTCGTTGTTGAGCAGGATGATTTTGACCTTGACGTTCTCCTCGGCCGCGGTCGCGAGCTCCTGGAGGTTCATCAGCAGGCTGCCGTCGCCGCTGAAACAGACGACCGTGCGATCAGGCTTCGCGAGTGCGGCGCCGATTGCGGCGGGCAGGCCGAAGCCCATCGTGCCGAGGCCTCCCGAGGTCAGGAACTGGCGCGGATGTGAAAACGGATACGCCTGCGCGACCCACATCTGATGCTGT
>Ga0210393_10003628_pt1 | contig 12377 bp, 19 predicted proteins | sample IncBWC27OmetaG_FD_160068 | JGI IMG/M metagenome (GOLD analysis project Ga0210393, IMG submission 160068) | Forest soil microbial communities from Barre Woods Harvard Forest LTER site, Petersham, Massachusetts, United States - Inc-BW-C-27-O ... | reverse complement strand
GCTTGAGAAGAGGCTTTTTGACCTTGGCTATGGCCCTCATACCCATTAATCTGAGGGAGTGGCACACTGTTTGTGCAGAGACAGGTCTACCCTTGAGTTCCTGAAGGTGGTGGGCTAGCTGAGGGGCTGTATCCACTTGGCTAGATGAAAGAAGTCGAGTAGAATGGTGTAAATCAAGGAGGGAGAGTATTTTAGGGTGTCCTCCTTTGGATATTAATAGGTTTGGGTGGTGTTCTTTATGAAGTTTGCAGATTTTACTAACACTAATATGTGTTTGGCAGTGGATAGAGGCTGCAGAATGGTTTAGATCAAGGAGAACAAGGATGTGGTTGACTTGTTTAGAAGTAAAAGGTTTCATGGTAGAGATGGTTGAAAAAAAGTGGTTGTTTGTTGCTGTGTGTGCATGGTTCAAGTTTTAATAATGTCACATAACCTCCATAAAAAATTTGAAGTGAATTGGATAAGAATTGACTCCTTTAGAATGTAATCTGTACTCTTATAACTAGATGCAACAAAACCTTACTCATTGATACTCCAGACATATTACTGTTTATCTTGTGACTAAATGGGAATTACGGCATGTATTATATACTGTCAGAAAGCTAAGAAGCACACCTTTCTAATGATACCTTACTCATATTTATAACATCACTAGATCAAACGATATAGTGGTTTTGGGTCTAGGGTCAGGTTGGTGAGAAAGGTTTTGGAAGGCACTATATGTCACGTGACCTTGCACGTGACTCAAATCACCTGATCTATTATGTGATACTTCGACTTAGTCATTTGAGACAATAAGTCCTCAGTGGTACCAACCAGACTGGCATGAGAACACAGAACCCGATTTGGAAATGACGCGACACCGTGGCCTGATGGTGACAGAAGGAGGGAGTGTAACAGCCAGGAATGTACCTGCAGCTAGCATGTCTCTCTTGTCACTACAGGGCCTTGTCACTGCCAACTTGACTGATGCTGGACTTTCTAATGGTCTTGACATACAGCCAATTGATGTTAATGATGGTGGCCTTGAGGATTTTAGAAAGGACGAGGAGGAGGAGGAGGGGGAAGCAACTGAATGTAAGGAAACTGATGATGCTAAGTTGGGTAAGTTACCCATCACTATATTTAACCTCATTGATTTATCAGACTTTTAGTATGACTGTGAAAGGACTGGGACGCACCGATTTATGTCTTCTTCAAGCCTCTCCCCACAGTCGAATCCATCAACAACTGCAAAGCTCACTGTTTCAAATGTGCTGCAGTTCAATGCTGTGCCTGAACCTGTTTTGTCTGTCGCTTCCTTGATAAGGGTGACATGAAGTCCACTGGCAACTTGCGGTGCCATGCAAAGGGATGCTGGGGAGAGGATGTTACCGCCTGGGTACGTGGGAGAACTGCCTCAGTTAGGTGATCGCTGTGACTGTGCGCCTGAGTGGCGCTGTGACCCACATGACACCTGTTTCATTCACGACTCGTGTTTCTGTGACGGCTCTGGTAGCTGGCCCCCTGTAAAACCTGTATGTTCCTATTGGCATCATTTCTCCCTTGATTGGCAGGCAGCTATGAAGTCCCCCTCTCGTCCTCTTCCCTTCCCCTAATCCCTGCACTTTGGGTCAGCAGGTGATTGTCTATTGTTCAGCCTTATTATTGTTGTATGTACCTGGCTCATCGTTGAGCAATGGCTATTGTTCGTACTCGCTATTGTTCCTGCTTGCTATTGTCTACGCATCCTATTGTCCTGTACTCTCCGAAGAACAGACTATTGTCTCTATTGTCTTGACCATACTATACTGCCTAGCACATATGGTAGTATAAGTAGCTCTTGTATTTCTATGCGACTCTCTAAGTAGAGTCTCCTGTTAATCCACACAGGTTATACTCTCACTCCTAAGGGCCTTCGAGCATGCTCACTCTAAGGCGTATACCTCTAGGAGTTCTCCCCTTTTCCCTTACTCTCCTGCTCATCTCAACGCGACTCTACTTGCGCACCAAGTAGCTCTTGAGTCTCAGTTGCTATGGGTTGCCATCTTTGGCAGTAACATCAGACTCTACTTTCTCCATCATGGCAAGCTCCAAAGCAACACCACAAGTGTACCTACCCCTCGAGGACCTCGACTATCAACCATCAAGTTCAACGAACCCCCACATCCACATAATATCAGCAGATGACCCAAGAAACAAATATGGACACACCTGCCTCCTCTTTGTAAAAGAAGGATTGAAGAACTTCCCCATCGTATGCCATCAAGGCTGTTGGTATGAACTCTACAGAACCAAAGACACAAACGCACCCTTCCTAGGACCCTTCTGACCCTAAGTACACACCACTGACTTACAAGTAGACCCAGCTGAAGAACCAACCAGGAACGAAGACGACCCGGAAAGTGAAACAGAAGACAAACCAGCCCAACAAGACAACACCTGAAACGCATCAGTTGTTATCGACCCAGAAGGCCCGGGAAGCCCACACAGAGAAGATCGAGAACCATGGGCCCCCCTTGTTACCCCAACAGGACAATACAGTACCTTTGCTACTGCTCTATCGCAACAACCATCGACAATGGGCTCCACAACAGCCGCAACCACAACCACCACCACTAGGGTGGGCCCTACAGCTGCTTCCGTCAATGCACCACCTCCCCCCGCTCCCGCTCCAGCCACCACCACAAACCCCACACCTAGAGGAGCACCACCAGGAGTCGATGATCAACTTAGGACTGCTTTGGCTACCGCTTTCAGGAGGACCAGACCAGGAGCCCCAGGAGGAGGAGGCGGTGGAGGACAACCAGCTCCTATCCCTCCACAGCAGCTCGTCCCCGTCCCCCCAGCCACCAACCTACGAGCCATGGGAACACTCCCCTGAATCTTCGACGGAGAAAGGGACAAAGCTGACACATTCATGAACGAACTGCTGGGCTATCTATTGCTGAACCACAATGTACCAGGATTCGAGTCGCCCATCCGACAGGTCGCCATGGCACTCACCCTTATTAAAGGCCCTCGCGTGGACCAGTGCGTCCGAGATATAACCACCTGGCTTAGGGGATTAGACCCCCTCAATGACAACGTTCCCTGAGTATGGGATTACTTCACAGATGAATTCGAAAGGAAGTTCATGGACTCCACCAAGACTCAGCAATCGAGGCAACAGCTGGAGAGGCTACGCTTCAGGTTCCCAGACATCGATCAATATATAGCAGATTTCAAGGATCTGGCAAACTTATCTGGCTACACCGTAGGCAACAACAAAACCATCAATCTCTTCTTAAAAGGTTTCAATAATGCTCGAGACATCCTGGCAGGAATACTTGCCCCACCAGTGCCGGTTACTTACTATGCTATAAAAGAAAGGGTGGTCAGCGTCACCAAATCACGACAACTCATCAACGCCATCCAGCGAAATGCACCAGGAGGATTTAACACCTTCAGACCCCCTAACAAGCCCTTCTTCCAGAGATAAGATTGCCCAAGGACCCAAGGACAGTACGCTCAGAGGCAATACAACTCCACAAATGCACCACCCTGGTTGAATAACACCCCTGTCCTGATGGACACCTTGGCACGAACCAGGGCCCTACCTAACTGGTGGAAAAACCAAGGGAGAGATGGCCAAAGAGGATGAGGAAACCAGAGAACGTACAGAAATGTTGCTCAAACCAACAACCTCCCTCGGCACAGAGGACCTTGCTTTAAATGTGGAAAAGAAGGACACTTTGCCAGGGACTGCTGGTCCACCAGGATTAATACAGTGAACTACATGGACTTTGATGACAACCTATCACAGATGCAAGAACCACTTACCCCAGAAAACATCCTTGACAATGCAATAAGAATGTTCGACACTCTCCCAACTGACCAGAAAGACGCCTTCATTCAGAAATATGAAGGAGGACAGGAGGATTTTGCAGGAGCCTAATTAGGTCGGCACTACTTAGGCGGTATCATGACCAAGATGTATTTATATCGAACTGAAAATCTATGACGCTGCGCATCTTCATGCATTTGAGGTCAAAAAGAGCTGAAACGATTGCGCTGCTAGACTCAGGCGCAACAGAAAACTTCATGAGCCTGGATTACATGAAATACCTTCACCTACCTATCAAAATGCTCCCACAGCCAAGGAAGCTGTTTAATGTGGATGGAACCCAACACTGAGCAGGAGACCTAAAGTACTATGTCGACTTGAACACTAGGACAGGTTCAAGGAACACAAACCTGTGATACTTCCTCACAGACCTAGGCGACCACAAAGTAATCTTGGGATACCCATGGTTTGCCACTGCACAACCAAAAATCAACTAGGCCAGAGGATGGATCGACCACTCACAGCTGCCAATTGTCCTAAGGGCGCACGATGCCGCTGAAGCACAATTCACTGCCAGGAAGGCCGGACTCCCACCTGTCAAAATATGAAGAGGAAAAATAGAAACAACAAACCAATAAGGAGTTCCCCCCCAGTACAAATGATACACAAAGGTCTTTAGTGAAGAGGAATCAAAAAGGCTGCCCCCTGAACGACCATGGGACCATGCCATCAACCTAAAGGAGGGAGCCCCTTCCACACTCATCAGCCAAAACATCCAGCTATCCCAACTAGAGCAAGAAGAACCCAAGAAGTTCCTCAAGGAACACCAAGAACGAGGGACAATCCAACCATCGAAGAGCCCCTATGCTGCCGCCTTCTTCTTCATAAGAAAGAAGAATGGGAAGCTATGACTGGTGCAAGACTATAGGCCGGTCAATGCCTGGACCGTCTGCAACAAGTACCCCTTACTGCTAATCCCACAATAGATAGACTGCCTCCAAGGGTGCACCCTCTTCACTAAAGTCGATATTCGATGGGGCTACAACGTGGTCAAAAGAAAGAAGGGACACAAGTGGAAGGCAGCCTTCACCACTAATAAAGGACTGTTCAAACCCACTGTGATGTTTTTTGGCCTCACCAACTTGCCAGCAACCTTCCAAGCCATGATGAACACCCTTTTCCAAATGCAGATTGTGAGCAGAAACCTCACCGTATATATGGATGACATGGCCATCCATACAAAACGTGAAGAAGGAGAAACTGAGAATGACCACGTAAAACAACACCGAAGGATAGTCAGCGAGATGCTCGAAACCCTGGAAAGCAATGACCTCTACCTGAACATTGACAAATGCGAGTTTGAGCAGCCATACATTGACTTCCCAGGAGTATGCGTAGAAAACAACCAGCTGAATATGGAAGACGGGAAAGTTGAAAAGGTGAAGAGCTGGCTACCACCCAGGAACCTCAAAGAAGTCTGACAGTTCCTCAGCTTCATGGGATACTACAGATACTTTATCAAAGGATACTCGGCGATCGCCAAACCACTGCTAGAACTCACCAGACAAGCCACTCTGTGGCATTGGGACCCCCCTCAGCAAGATGCATTCCAGACTCTCAAAGCGAAAACATGTGAGAAACCAGTCTTACAACAGCCCAACTTCACCAAAACATTCTACCTCCAAACAGATGCCTCAGTGTACGGTGTGGGAGCCATACTCTCACAAGAGGGAGGAACACCCAACTCATCTACCCAAAAACCCAAACACCACCCCATTGCATACTTCTCGGCCACCTTTACCCCCACAGAGCAGAACTACAACGTCTATGAAAGGGAGTTCTTGAGAGTAGTAAAGAGCCTGGACCACTAGCGCCCGTACCTAATTTGGACTGAAAAGCCCTTCATCATCGAGACCGACCACGAAAACCTCACCTACTGGAAGGCCCCAAAGAAACTAACAGGACGAATGGCCCGATGGCACAAAAAGCTACAAGACTACAACTTCAGAATTGTACACATCGCTAGAAAGACAAACACACCAGCAGATGCCCTTTCCTGTCCAAACGGACTTGAGCACCAAGAACCAGTGAAAGAGGCCACACTGATACCCCAGAAAGCATTCTTGAACCTCTTTGAGGCAGGTTTGGATGGCTCGGTGGAGGCAGACATAGTTAAAAGCCAACAAGAACACTGGGGAACCCTTGAGCGATGGGCCAAGATGTTGCCGATCCACCAACTAGATGGAGTAATATGGAAAGACATACCAGGTGACAGACTCGTCATTCCCCCAGATGAACAGATCAAGCAAAGGGTGCTGAGAGAATGGCACGACCACATCAGAGGAGGGCATCAGGGCAGAGATGAAGCAGCAAGGCAAATCCGCCGCCACTATTTCTGGCCACGAGCAAGACCCTAGATCAAACAATACGTAAAGGGGTGTGCAATCTGTCAACAGAACAAGAACCTTATGCACAAAACCTGCACCCCACTTTACAAAATCACAGTCCCCCAAAATGCGCCCCCCTTCACACAGATCGCCATGGATCTCATCACTTGCCTCCCCAAGAGCTGAGGCTTCAACAGCATGCTAACCATAGTAGACCACGGATGCTCCTGAGGTGCCATTTTCCTACCCTGCCACGCCACCATCACTGGCCTTCAAATCGCCTAGCTGTACTATCAACATGTGTACCCCTGGTATGGCCTCCCCTCACAGATCATATCCGATTGAGACCCTCATTTCACATCGCACTTTGAAAGAGCCCTAGCCAAAGAACTGGGCATCAGATGGAACCTATCAACAGCCTATCACCCACAAACAGACGGACAATCAGAGTGAGCCAATCAATGGCTCGAACAATTCCTGAGGCTGACCACCACCAATGAAGAGGACTGGAGCACCGTGCTTCCGATCGCCACCCTTGTTCACAACAACTCCGAAAATGCCACTATCAAAGCCTTGCCAAATTAGCTGCTCATTGGACGAGAACCCCCAGCCACTCCGAGCCAAGGCGAGGGAACCGACAACCCCACGGCAGAACAAAGGGTGTGCCAACTAAGGGAACGGCATATACTAATCACCCAGGCCCTCAACCGAGTGGCCAATTAGTGAAAACCAATGGAAGCGAGATGGAAAAAGGGTCAGAAGGTGTGGCTAGAAGCGAAGAACCTGTCCCTGCCATACAGATCAGTCAAACTAGCCCCAAGAAGGCACAGACCCTTCCTGATCGAACGAGTTATCTCCCCAGTAGTATACCAACTCCGTCTCCCCCCTCAATAGACTATCCACCCAGTGTTCCACGCCTCCCTTCTGGCCCCTTACATGGAAACAAAAGAGTACGGAGAGAACTTCTCAAGACCCCCACCTGACCTTATCAACGATGAAGAACAATACAAAGCCGAGGCTATCCAAAGCCACCGACGTCAAGGGAGGAAAAAACAATTACAATACCTTATCAAATGGAAGGGCTACCCAGAAAGCAACAACACATAGGAACCAGCTGACCACGTCCAGGCCCCACAACTGATAAGACAATATGAACAGCATCAAGGGAGCAATATAAAAGCAACCCAAGTACAACCACTCCATCATCTGCCAAACTGGGGAACTGCAGACGTCCTCGTTTCCACCCTAAGCCAAAGGGACCTCCTCCCATTCACATCAACCTTGCATTGCTCTTGCAAGGCCCTCCATACTCCACACATGCCTTCACCATCTTTAAGCCCCAGCGTGTTGACTGGACCAAACCACATGAGCTCACCACCACTGGAATGCGCCACATCACCCACCAGCACTTGTTAGAAGCCTGGCATTTCTGTAAGGACCCTTACTGCTCCGCACATCGCTGAAACATGTCCGATGCATCCCTCAATCTGTCAAACGAGTCCCCAGCCTCAACACAAGCACCAACCCCTAACAACAATGAACCACCACCCCCATTCAAAACACTGTCAGCCACCTAAGAAGACCAGCCACCCCCATCCTTCCTGCTCAGCATGGCGCTCAGCGAAGCCTCCTCACAGTACCCCCCCATCTCTCCTGGGACTGCCACCTGCGTATTCAATAACACATGGGCCTCCTATGGCCCCCCCAACCAGCCCCTATCTGCTGAAGCTGCTGAGGACAACCTCCTTGAACAAGACAATGTCAACAAGGCTGTCCGAGCCATAGCCTATGGCCTCATCTCCACCATCCACTGCTGAGCACAGCAGTACACCCAGTACATGCACGAGAGCAAGGGATGTGTCCTGGCAGAACAAGAGCATGTTGCCCAATGCGATGAACATATTGCCACCCTTGAACACCAACTGAGCAACATCGAAGTACCCCCAGGATTCCAGTCTAACAATGGGTGTGTCAACTGCACAGTCCCCTCCGAAGAGGGACTCCAGGTCGTCCCACAATACGTCTGCAGGTTGGGCAATGGAAAGGTGGAGATGTTGGCAGAAAGGGAAGTGGAGGAATCGGTCTACATCACACAGCTCTACCTCACACCCAACTACTCATCCGCCTCAGCCGAACCCATGCCCCTCTAGTTCCTCCAGCTTCTTTGCAGGCCATCCGCAGGGTTTAATGTCCTTGCCTCAGCCTCGTATGCCTTGGACCAATGGGCAGTACACACTGAGGTACTCTGCTACCAAGAAAACAATGAGGAGCACCGCGTTATTGAGACCAAAGTCGCAGAGCTCACTGGTTGACTTGCAGTCCTGCAAGAGCAACTGGACAACGGCAGAGCCCACCTCAAAGTGTCAGAAGTCCCCCGCATGCTCCGAAACCTCGAAGGATGCACCGACATCCCTCATGGCGTCCGAGGACCTGCACGTCGAGGCTGACATATCTGCTTCAATGGCTCGGGAGTGCCATTCTGAGGAGAGGGTGATGTTACTACCTGGATACACGGGAGAACTGCCTCAGTTAGGTGATTGCTGTGACTGCGTGCCCAAGTGGCGCTGCACCCACATGATGCCTGTTTCATTCATGACTTGTGCTTCTGTGATGGCTCTGGTAGCTGGCCCCCTGTAAAACCTGTACATTCCTATTGGCGTTGTTTCTCCCTTGATTGGCAGGCAGCTATGAAGTCCCTCTCTCATCCTCTTCCCTTCCCCTAATCCCTGAGCTTTGGGTCAGCAGGTGATCGTCTATTGTTTGGCCTTATTATTGTTGTATGTACCCGGCTCATCGTTGAGCAACGGCTATTGTTTGTACTCGCTATTGTTCCTGCTTGCTATTGTCTACACGTCCTATTGTCCTGTACTCTCTGAAGAACGGACTATTGTCTCTATTGTCTTGACCATACTATACTGCCTAGCACATATGGTAGTATAAGTAGCTCTTGCATTTCTATGCGACTCTCTAAGTAGAGTCTCCTGTTAATCCACACAGGTTATACTCTCACTCCTAAGGGCCTTCGAGCGTGCTCACTCTAAGGCATATACCTCTAGGAGTTCTCCCCTTTTCCCTTACTCTCCTGCTCATCTCAACACGACTCTACTTGCGCACCAAGTAGCTCTTGAGTCTCAGTTGCTATGGGTTGCCGTCTTTGGCATTAACAGAGGAGGCTGTAGCTGCTGAAAGCACAAAGTTACCTCTGCGTTCCAAAGAGTTTGGGGATATATAGAACTGTGCTTAGATATGAAGACCCAAGCCCAGGCAGAGTGACCAGAGAGGCTCGAGAGGTTGAGTCGATGGCCCAAGAGTGTGATGCTTGAGGGCTGAGGCAGTGGCATCCCAAGTAAGAGCACGGTCAAGGAGACATTGGCAGCCACATTGAAGCATTAAAGATGAGGTGGCTTGGTTGGTGAGAAACATTGGCGACTGGAGGAGCAAGACTACGAGGCCTTAGAGAAGAAGAGTGGTCATGAAGATGTTGACGACTGAGACTGAATGTTTGTCAGAAGAACGTGCCATCGTTAAGACAAAGGGGGGTGGCCGTGAAGAAGTTGATGACTGTGTCGAACTGTTGACGAGGCAGGGCGTCTAAGGTGAGGAGCAGAGATGGCTGAATGTTGCGAGCCCTGAGGCGAGAGCAAGCAAGAAACGTGATGGCGGTGCCTGTCAGAGATAGGTCGGAAGAGGTGACATTTGAGACCCAACTCCACGCAGCAGTGCGGTAGCTCGGACTGTTGAAGGTGGTTCTTGGAGACATCAAAGAGAGGGAGATGAGGAGCCTGCGTTTGGGCTTTGAGTCACACAGAGAAAAGAGGAGGGGTGCGATAAATTGCTAGCCCTAAAAAGGGCCAATGCAAGTGTATTTATGCGGTTTTGAAAACAAGTTACGCTACACTGAATCCAGGAAGGTTAAGAGGAATGAAACAGGGTTGCAATCAAAGGAAAAACATGAGAGTAAGGCCAGTGACATGCCACACAGTGGTAGTGAAGGACATTGAACTAAGAACTGGGGTGAGGGGCCAAAGTGAATACTGTAGCAGAGGAAGCAGGTGGCATAAGGCACGAGGGTGCGAAGTGTCTAGAGCAAGGAAAAATGTCAAGCAGAAGGGGGTAAGTAAAGATATCAATGAATGGATGCAAAAATGACGCAGCAAGGACCATGAATTAACTACGAAAGAAGGTTAGCAGTGAGGATCTTCCAGGGGCTTTGGTGTTTCCAATCGCACAGGAGGCAGTGATGATGGTGTGGTTTTGGTGGTGTTGGCAGCATGCTAGGTGCAGCACGACACGGGAAAGATGGAGGCATGGGAAGGTGAAGGCAGAAGCAGAACAAAAGGCAAAGGACAGCAAATGGGCGTGCATGAGGGCGTGAGTAATGGAAAGGGGGCAGCAGCGATGGTGGTGTCATGGGGACATTGGTGGCAGGCTCACTGGGAGCGGTGGCAAAAGTGGTGGCAGCATGGCGTGGGTGGCGAGGCAAAGTATGTTTTTAGGGGTTTAGACGTGGATGGTGAGGGTGGTGGCAAGGGTGGAAAGGCAGAAGAGGACAAGTGCAAAAAAGAAGGTGAAGAAAAGAGGAAAGATGGTGGTTGAAAAGAAAAAGACTAATTAGGAAGGTGTGTTGGGACCAGCGGGGTTTGGGCCCCAGGCTCAGAGTGGTGAGGCACGTGGTCAGTGCAAAGGCCCAATTTTGGGCTCAATGTGTGATCCCACATTACACTGCCACCGATGGCACACACAACATCAAAACAGCATGCGCAGCGATCCAGGGCTGTAAGAGTTTAGATGGATTGATTACCACAGCCTTTCAGCAGCTTGGGAAGGCAAGTGTAAGTTACAGCCATCATCAATTTATGAAGTTTGAATCATGGTATGTTTGAGCTTAGGGTTCATCACATATGCACCTAACAAAGGTTTCTTCAGTGTAGCTTTCGTCCGTTGGGTCACAGAAAGTAACAGGCCTTTTCAAATTGTCAATGACCCTGGTTTCCAGATGCTAATGAAGATGGGGAGGCCAGACTGTTACATCCCATCGGCTGAGATGCTGTCCCACGATGTTAAGAAAATATTTGTGTGTGTTCACAGGTGCATTTCCAGGATGTTAAAGGTGTGATCAGCCTGCATTTTTCACTGCAAGACAGGTAATTTACTTACCTGATACAACAGGAGTTTGATGGCAAGCTCAACTTTGCCACTGACACCTGGTCATCACCCAATCACAAGGCCTACATTATGTTCACAGTCCATCTCGAGGACCACAGCAAACCAATGTCGATGTTGCTCTATATTGTTGAGGTGGCAGAGTTGCATATGGGGGTCATCCTTGGTGAGACCTTTGTTAAGGTCTTGAAGGCATTTGACATAGAAAAGAAAGTGAGATATTTAGTAGCGTTCGAATGTGAACCAAACATTGCTTACTCACTTGAATGGCAGGTCCTCAGTATTACTGCCAATAATGCATCCAATAATGATACCATGTTTATGCATCTTGAGATGGTCCTCCATGATTTCTCAGGGGCCATCAACCAGACCTGATGTTTTGCACACACAGTCAACCTGTGTGCCAAGTCAATTCTCAAGCATTTTGACTTACTGAAAAAGAATGATGCAGAAGCCCTTGATTATGCAGCCAACACACTTGCTGACCTTACTAATAACATTGATCATGGAACAGGCAGGGAATGAGAGAGAGCCAACAATAATGACGAGGAAGCAGATCAAACAGAGTACTTAGAAGTGTGGGCCAGTGTTTGTGATGGTTTGGCAGACAACAAAATACAAGAACTCAAGTTGAGCGTTCAACCAGCCAGATCAATGTTGGCAAAGGTTTGTCCATCTTTGTAATCAAAAAAAAAACTCTACTTACGAATTATCCAACAAACGAAAGCTGTGGAAGCTTGCCTTCAATCTTAAAAACTCCCCAACCATTCTCCTTCCTGTGTGGTATAAGACACTCGCTGCTCACTGACTTCCCCCACATATGATGCCTCATGATGTCTCAACTCGCTGAAATTCCACATTTGACATGCTAGAGTTCGCCGTCAAGTACCGCACAGCCATCGATACCATGACTAGGGCCTGTGACTTCGGTCTTCGTCAATATGAACTGGCTCCTGCTGAATGGAAGATCACTAGTGAGCTTTGGCATGTACTCAAGGTAAGGATTCTTCTATCTTTTTTTT
>Ga0210393_10003627_pt1 | contig 12379 bp, 8 predicted proteins | sample IncBWC27OmetaG_FD_160068 | JGI IMG/M metagenome (GOLD analysis project Ga0210393, IMG submission 160068) | Forest soil microbial communities from Barre Woods Harvard Forest LTER site, Petersham, Massachusetts, United States - Inc-BW-C-27-O ... | reverse complement strand
TTGTCGAAGATCCCCGTCCACGTAATCACGAACGATATGATTGGACTGCTCGGCGCCGCTGTGGTCGCCTCTTCCTAGTCCGCTTGGAAGTAGGCCGCGATGGTCCACTGGGACAGCGCATCACGAAACGCCTTCGCGCCTCGGGACGACGCACCCCGGACCAGGGCTTTGACGTGTTGGATCACCGTCAGTGCGGGCACGCCTTGGTCACGCATCGATCGCGTGTACGCAACGACCGCCTCGCGAGCGGCGGCCATACGGGCGCCTCGTTCCGTGCGCGGCTCCTCGGGATTGCCCGAGACCGCGTCCATCGCACGACAAACCGCTTCGCGCATCCGGACCAATCTCGGACTCGCCTCGGCGGGTAATTGGGTCATGGTATCCGACAGCATTGATATAAGAAGCCCCTTCCGGATCGTTACCGCAAGCGCTAAATCGTAGCCGCCAGAATGGCAGTGCCCGTTGTGAATCGTATGTGCCGATGGTGTATGGGATACGCATGGTAACTTGAGAATGTCATGCGAATGAGACGGTTGGAGGCGGCATCGCGCGCTGCACTCGTTGGGCTCGCCCGGCGCCTGCCTCAGCCGTCGGCGATCGACTTCGCGGCCGGTGCCGAGCCCGTCCGGGTGCTCTATCTCCGCTACGATCGGATCGGTGACATGATCTTGTCGACCGGGCTCCTGCGCGCGATTGCGCGGTCGCATCCGAATGTCGTTGTCGACGTTCTCGCGTCTCCCGAGAACGCGCCGGTGCTCCTCGGCAATCCCTACGTTCGGTCTGTCATTGTCGCGGATTCGATGTACCTGGCCGCGTTCCATCGCATTCGCCGCGAACGGTATGACGCGATTTTGGATTGTCAGATTTTCTCGCCGTCGACTACGACGTTGATCATGATGCTGTTGAGCCGGGCGCGACATCGCATTGGCCTCGCTGGACGTGGGATCGATGCTGCGTTTACCATCCCGACGCCTCGCTCCGCCACGGCCCGCCATTACGTGGAGCATCTCGGGTCGTTGGCTGCGCCATTCGGAGTGACTGACGCGAATTGGCGCCCAGAGATTTTCCTGACTCCAGCCGAACGTGCCGAGGGCGAGTCACGGTGGCAAGCCGGTCGCCGTTTGCTCATCAACATTTCGGCGGGGAAGCCGACCTGCCGATGGCCGGCCGAGCGCTTCGCGGCAATCCTCGGCGCGCTTCGCGCGCACGCGGACCTCGACGTCGGCTTGATCGCCGCGCCTGGGGACGCCGCGATGGCCGAGCAATTAACAGACGCGAGGTTTTTGCGAACGCGAAGCGTGCGTGAAGCTTTTGCGTTAGTCGCCACTGCCGACTACGTGCTGACCCCGGACACGGCGATCACGCACGCGGCGTCGGCGTTCGGCAAACCGGCCGTGGTGATGTTCCCGAGGAATCGGGCCGAGATCTGGGGCCCGTATGAGACGGGAGGCGCCGCGGTCGCGTCCACCGAAGGGACGTTACAGTCGCTCCCTGTCGAGCCAGTGCTGGACGCGCTGACCGGTCTCCTGCTTGAGCCGGTTTCCCACGCGCCCTAACTTGGACGCGCCAATGCTCTCACGCGCGATCGTACGCCAACGCGGTGCGGTCGCCGCTGTCTGGGCCCTCTTAGCCGTCGCGCTGATCCCGTGGGCGTTCACGGCCGGCGATCGCATGAATGCGAGCGCACGCCCAAACGAGCGCGAGGCAGGCGTCGTCGAGCGCATCATGTCCTCGCGATTCGACGCGCCGTACGCGTCGTTCGCCGTGCTGGTGATCTCGAATGTCGCGTCGCCCGCGACACCAGAGGGCAAAGCGGCGTTGCACCGCGTGGTGACCGTGCTCGATTCGCTCCCGGGCGTGCGCCGCGTGCTCTCCTACGCCAACACACCGGACTCGGCGTTCCTCTCGCCCCGTGGGACGTTCGTCGTGGTCGGGCTCGATCGCGTCGGCAATCCAGCGCAGGAGTACATCCCGGCGATGCGGAGAGCGAGCGCCGCGCTCCAGCGCGAGCTCGCGGTGCAGTATCCCGGCATCGCGATGGGATGGACCGGCGACGCGCCGTTCAACTACGACGTGCGCGCGACGAGCGCCGCCGATGCGAGGACGGCCGAGCGACGGGTGTTGCCAATTACGGTCGTGTTGCTCGTGATCGTGTTCGGGTCTGTCGTCGCTGCGCTGCTTCCCGCCATCGCTGGCGCCCTCGCCATCGGGCTGAGCCTCGGCGCGGCCGCGCTGATCAGCATGGTGTGGCCGCTGTCGGTGCTGTCGCACAACATCATTACGATGCTCGGTCTGGGCATCGGCGTCGACTATGCGCTGCTGACCGTCAGCCGCTTCCGGGAATCGCTCGCCGCTGGACGAAATGCCGAGGACGCCGCGGTCGAAGCGGTGCAGCGCGCGGGACACACGATCTTGATCTCGGCGATGGCGGTCGCCATCGGGTTCGTGGCGCTGATTGTCATTCCCATCGGTGACCTTCGCTCGATCGGCATCGGTGGCCTGCTGACCGTTGGGTTCTCGGCGCTCTTGGCGACCACGTTATTACCGGGACTGCTCGCGTGGCTCGGGCCCCTGGTCAATCGGTGGAGTCTCTGGCACGTGCGCCAGGCGGGAAATGAGAACGGCTGGCGGCGATGGGGGGCGTGGGTCGCCGCGCATCCGGTACGCGTGCTCGTGTTGTGCGGTGTACCGCTCGCAGTTCTGGTCGGGCAAGCCCGGCGACTCAACGATCAGTTGCCAACGGGCGAAGACTGGTTGCCGCAATCGATGGAGTCCGCGCGCGCCGTGCGGGCCATGCGGGGCATGGGGAAGATGGGCATTGTCGAGGACACGCACATTCTCCTCGAGCTTCCGCCCGGTCGGGGACCATTGACTGACGCCGGCTGGCAAGCGTGGCGACGACTCACCCTTGCCATCCAGCAGCGGCCAGAGGTCGCGCGCGTGCGGTCGCTCCCGACGATCCTGCACGCCGAGCATCCGAGCACGACCGTCCTGGGCCTCGTCTCCGTTGATCTCATCCACTCGTTCGTGAGTCGCGATCACAAAGCGGCGCTGATCGAGGTGATCCCGAAAGAGGGCGCGACGCCCGCGCAGCTCACGGACTTGATTCACGGTCTGCGCGCGACCGATCCGGTGCAGCTCACCGGTCTCAAGGGCGCGACGATTCGGATCGGCGGACTGCCGGCGCAGAATACGGATTACCAGGACGCGATTGCCGGGCATGCGATGTGGGTCGTCGGGCTCGTCGTCGGCGGGACGTTCTTCGCGCTCCTGATCGGGTTCCGGTCCGTATTGATCCCGATCAAAGCGATCGTGCTGAATCTCATCTCGGTCGGCGCGGCGTTCGGCGCGACGGTGCTCGTGTTTCAGGACGGCCACCTCGCTTGGCTGGTCGGCCTGGCGGCGCCAGTCGACGCGCTCTTTCCGGCTGTCCCCGTCATCGTATTCTGCCTCGTGTTCGGCCTGAGCATGGATTACGAGGTGTTCTTGGTGGCGCGAGTCGCCGAAGCGAACAGGTCGGGCGCCAATGTCGACGATGCGCTCGCCGAGGGTGTCGCGCGCACGGGCGGCGTCATTACGAGCGCGGCGGCCGTGATGATCGTCGTGTTCGCGTCGTTCACCCTCGGCGACTTCCTGCTCATCAAAGTGCTGGGCTTCGCGTTGGCCGTCGCGGTGCTGATCGACGCCACCATCGTCCGCCTCGGCATCGGGCCTGCCGTGCTACGGCTCGCCGGCAAGTGGAATTGGTGGCCCGGCGAGCGCGGCCAATTACCGACCGTAGTGGTCAGCGAAGCCGACTAAGAACATCTCCAACACGCATTTCTGTAGGAACCAGGGGAATGGGCTTTGGATTGTATACAGGCAATGTCCCCCATCGAGAACAGCACACGGACGGGCGTGGCGCTCTGGCGTAGACGTCGGTTGGAGCCGATCGTGTTTCGCGCGCCCGTGTGGCCCGAGCTTCGTTACACGCTCGTCGTCGTTGACGGCCCGGAATGTCCACAGAAGCCCGTGCTTGGCCCGACACTTCACGCCGAAGGCGACGTCTATCTGTTCGCGCCGGGAATCCCGTTCGACGCGCATACGTTCGGCACGTCGACCTACTGGGTTGCTTCGTTTGCGCGACATGCGATCGCGCTGTGCCTCGAGGCGCGTCCGCGCGGCCTGCCGTCGCAACTCCTCGCTCGTGTCGGCACGGTATTGCGCTTCCATGCTGACGAGGGCCAAATCTCGCGTCTCGTGGCCGAGCTCGATCTCATGCAGGGGGAGCTCGAACGTCACGCCGAGGCCGAGCATTCGGCGTTGCCATCGCTCATCAATCTGGTGCTGACCGATGTCGCGCGGCTGCGTCCGGTGCCGAACGATCTCGCGCTCTGTAATTCGTGCGAGTCCAACGCTGCGACGCAGCTCGTGCGCGATGTCTTTCAGGTGATAGAGACGCGCTATCGGTCGCCGATAGGGCTCGCCGATGTGGCGAAGGCCGTTGACCGGTCGCCGGCGTATCTCACGCATGCCGTGCGCGAGGAGACCGGACGGACGGTGCTGCAGTGGATCATCGAGCGGCGCATGCGCGAGGCCGAGCGACTGCTGATCGATACGGATCAGCCACTGCATGCCATTGCCTCGGCCGTTGGTTATGACAATGTCTCATATTTCATACGCCAGTTCGCGAAACGTCACGGGACGCCACCCGGTGGCTGGCGCGAGACGCAGGTAGCTTAAGAAAGGATCATTCGGCCGCAAGTTTCTGCATTTTTTTGACGGCCCGGTCAGATGACATTGCGTCGTGAACATCGCGCGCAGTGTCGCCCTATTCTTACTGTGTTCCCTGCCAGCGTACTCGCAGGTCGACACCACGATCTCGCTGGCGGATGCCTTGACGCACGCCGCGAGTGCGAGCCCGGATGTCGCTCGGGGCAAGGCGAACGTGTGGGAAGCTCGCTCCCAGCAACGCTTGGCCGTCGGCGCGTTTCTGCCGCAGATCGCTTATCAAGCCAATTTCTCGAACGCCGACTTAGCCTCACCTGAACCGCCGCTCTCCCTCGCGCTGCCTGGCCCGACCTACGGCACGGGGGTCCTCGCTTCGCTGGATCTCTTTACCGCTGGCCGACGCGGCGCGCAGCGACGCGCGGCCGACGCCGAGCGCACCGCGGCCGATGCATCGCTGGTCGACCGCACATACGGCGCAAGGCTCACAGTCGAGGTCGCGTTTCTGGACGTACTGCGGGCCGAGGATCTGATAAAAGTTTCCGAGGCGCGGCTCGCCAGAGATCAAGAAGCGTTGAATGTCGCGCAGCATCGGCTGGAAGCCGGGACGTCATTCAGGTCTGACGTGCTACGCGCCGGCGTCGAGCTCTCATCGGCAAAGGAAGCCTTACTCGCCGCGCAAGCACAATACACGAGCGCCGCATTCGAGCTCGGCCGCGTGACCGGACTCGGCCGCGCGGTTGGTGCGAACGAGGCCGACTCGACAATTGTTCGCCCATTGCCGGTACCCGACCGCGAGATGGTGGATCTCATTGTGTCCGGCGGCCCGTCGGTGCGCTCCGCGGACGCGACCGCTGACGCGGCGACTGCGTCGGTGCGCGCCGCCAAATCACAGTACTTTCCGACGATCAACGCCAGCGGCGGCTACTCCGTGTACAGTCAGCCCGCGACGCGTGGGCCGCTTATTGATGGTGGCCAAGCGTGGCAATTCCGCGTAGGTGTCGTCTATCCGATCTTCGACGGCTTTCAGCGCGAGGACGGGGTCTCGAGAGCGGACGCCGAGGCGGACGCCGCGAGCGCCACGAGGGCGGACACGAAACGAGAAGCGCGGGCCGCGGCCGAGCGTGGGCTCGCCAATCTGAATGTGGCTGGAGAGCGAATACGGCTCGCCGAAGAGGCCGTGGTGCAAGCGACAGAAGATCTGCGCGTGCAAGACGCGCGATACCAAGCCGGCGCGTCGACGATTCTCGACCGCCTGACCTCCGAGGCCACACTGGTCGCCACGGAGCAGGACGCGGTGACGGCACGCTACGACTACGGCATTGCCCGCGCGCAGCTCGAAGCGCTCGCCGGCAGGAGTCTCTGACCCATGTGGCTCGTCCAACTCGGTCTCAAACGGCCATACACGTTCGTGGTCGGCGCGATGCTGATCCTGATCTTCGGGATCGTCTCCGTGCGCAAGATGGCGACCGACATCTTCCCGAATATCGACATCCCGGTCGTGACCGTGATCTGGACGTATGCGGGGATGTCGCCGGAGGACATGGAGAGTCGCATCATCACGCCGCACGAGCGCGGGATGACGACGACGGTCGACAACATCGAGCACATGGAATCCCAGTCCATGACTGGGTACGCCGTGGAAAAGGTGTTCTTCCACGAGGGCACGAACATCAGCGGCGCGATCGCGCAGATCACGGCGATCTCGCAGACGATTCTGCGCATCGCGCCGGTGGGCACGCAACCGCCGTTCATCGTGCGCTTCAACGCGGCGAACGTGCCGGTGCTCCAACTCGGGCTCTCCAGCCAGTCACTGTCCGAGCAGGAGATCTACGACGACGCGTACAACTTCATGCGGACCCAGCTCGCGACCGTTCAGGGGGCGCAGTTGCCGCTGCCATATGGCGGCAAGGTCCGGCAGATCATGGTCGACATCGACCCCCAGAAGATGTACGCCAACGGGGTATCGCCGAACGACGTCTCGAATGCCGTCAACGCCGAGAACCTGGTCCTGCCCGCGGGAACGGCGAAGATGGGGACGCGCGAGTACCAGGTGCACTTGAATTCGAACCCGGATGTCCTGCAGCAGCTGAATGACCTGCCGATCAAGCAGGTCAATGGCGCAACGATCTATGTGCGGGACGTGGCGCAGGTTCACGATGGGTACGCCGTGCAGCAGAGCATCGTGCGGCGGAACGGCCAGCGCGGGGCGTTGCTCACCGTGCTGAAAGGCGGCGGGGCGTCGACGCTCGACGTCGTGAAGCGCATTCGCGATCGGCTGCCATCGGTCATGGCCACGCTGCCGGCATCGCTGAAAGCCGACCCGCTGGGCGATCAGTCGTTGTTCGTCAAAGCCGCGATCAACGGCGTCATTCGCGAGGCGATCATCGCGGCGTGTCTCACCGCGCTCATGATCTTGTTGTTTCTCGGCAGCTGGCGGAGCACGCTGATCGTGGCGGTATCGATCCCGCTCGCCATTCTCTCGTCGGTCATCGTGCTGAGCGCCCTGGGGCAGACGATCAACAGTATGACGCTGGGCGGGTTCGCGTTGGCGGTCGGCATTCTCGTGGACGACGCTACCGTCGCCATCGAGAACATCCACCGCAACGCCGCGCAAGGCAAAGATCTGGAACAGGCCATCCTGGATGGCGCCGTGCAGATCGCCGTGCCGACATTCGTCTCGACGCTCTGCATCTGCATTGTCTTCGTCCCGATTTTGTCTCTGACTGGCGTAGCCGGGTTCTTGTTCGCGCCGTTGGCCGAGGCCGTGATTTTCGCGATGCTGGCGTCCTATCTCCTCTCGCGGACGTTGGTGCCGACGCTGGTCAAGTACGCGTTGCACGCGGAACATGGCCGCCCGGCCCCAGCATTCTTTCGACACTTTGAGCGCGGGTTCGAACGCTTCCGAGGCGCGTATGATCGCGCGCTCATTCGCATCATGGGTCAGCGCAAGCGGACCACGACGCTGTTCCTCGGCGGTGTCTTGGCGAGCTTTCTTCTCGTGCCGTTCATCGGGCAGGATTTCTTCCCTGCCGTTGATGCCGGGCAGATTCGAATGCACGTGCGTGCCCCGGCCGGGACCCGCATCGAGGAGACGGAGCAGCTCCTGGCTGGCGTCGAGCGCGATATCCGCCGCGTGATCCCCCAGCACGATCTCGACGTCATCGTCGACAACATCGGCATCGGCGGGCAGGGGCTCGATCTCGCGTACAGCGACAACCCGACCATCGGCTCAACCGACGGCGAGGTCTTGATCTCCCTGACTGAGGATCGCAAGGGCAAGACCCCTGACTACGTCGACTCGATCCGCACGGCGGTCAATCGCGATTTCCCGGGCGTGACGTTCTTCTTCCAGCCCGCCGATATCGTGGGGCAGACGCTCAACTTCGGGCTGGCGGCGCCGATCGACGTGCAAGTCGTCGGCCGGAATCGGGCGCAGAACTTCGAGATCGCCAGGGGCCTGGTGCACCAGCTGACGGCCATCCCGGGCACGGCTGACGTGCATCTCTTGCAGGTGGTCAATGCGCCCGATCTCTTGATCAACGTCGACCGGACGAAAGCGCAAGAGATCGGCCTCACGCAGCGCGATGTGGCCAACGACATGCTGGTGACGCTGTCGTCCAACGTGCAGGTCGCGCCGAACTACTGGCTCAACCCGGCGAACGGCATCAACTATCCGCTCGTCGTACAGACGCCGCAATATCGCGTCACCGACATGAGTGATCTGGAGCGGACGCCGATCCACTCGGGGACGGACCAACCGCAGCTCCTGACGAATCTCTCGCACGTGACGCGACGCAACACGCTGGCCGTGATCACGCACTACAACATCCAGCCGGTGTTCGACGTCGACGCCAACGTCTCGGGACGCGATCTCGGTGGCGTGGCCTCGGATGTCGATCGCGTCGTGGCGACGGCGCGGAAGACGCTGCCGCGCGGGACAACGATCGTCGTTCGTGGGCAGGTCGAGAGCATGCGGTCGTCGTTCTTTGGCCTCGAGGCCGGACTCGTGTTCGCAATCGTGCTGGTGTACTTGTTGATGGTCGTCAACTTCCAGTCGTGGACCGATCCCTTGATCATCGTCATGGCGCTCCCTGGCGCGCTCGCGGGCATCGTGTGGTCGCTCTATCTGACGCAGACCTCGTTCAGCGTACCGTCACTCATGGGCGCGATCATGGCCATGGGCGTCGCCACGGCGAACTCGGTGTTGATGGTGACGTTCGCGAACGATCAGCGCGGGCTCGGGCGCACGGCGGAGGAAGCCGCGCTCGAGGCGGGGCACGAGCGCATCCGGCCGGTGCTCATGACGGCACTCGCCATGATCATCGGCATGCTCCCAATGGCATTGGGCCTCGGCGAAGGTGGCGAGCAGAACGCACCGCTGGGACGAGCCGTCATCGGTGGGCTTCTGGTCGCCACTTTCGCTACGCTATTTTTCGTTCCGGTCGTCTATGCATCCATTCGCGGGCGGGTCGCGCCGCGCGACACCGGAGATGTCTCTCTGGCCGGAGTGGATCGATAATGAAACGCGTCCGCACCATCTCCTTCATCATCCTCGTCGCGGTGGCGCTGCTCGTGGGCGGCCTGCCGCGCGTCGCCCGCGCCCGCCGGCTCGCCGCCGCGGCGTCAGCGCGCAGTGCCAGCGCGGTCGGCGTCCTGGTCGCGACCGTGCACCGCGCCGCCGCATCGTCCGACCTGGCCCTCCCCGGTACCGTCGAGGCATTGCACGAGGCCTCCGTGTACGCGCAGACGGCTGGCTATGTGAAGCGCTGGACGGTCGACATGGGCGCACATGTCAGATCGGGGCAGGCTATGGCCGAGATCTCGACGCCCGAAGTCGATCAGCAACTCGAGGCGGCTCGTGCGACGCTCGCGCGTGCGCAGGCGACGTTGCTGCTCAACCGGACGAATCTCGTTCGGTGGAAAGACCTCGTGCGCGATAGCGCGGTCTCCAAGCTCGAGCTGGACGAGCACCAGGCAGCGTTTGACGATGCCAACGCGGCCGTGATGGCGGACGAAGCGGACGTGCGCCGGTTGTCAGCGCTGCAACAATTCTCGTATATCATCGCACCATTCTCTGGCGTCGTCACGTCACGGTCGCTCGACGTCGGCCAGTACGTGTCGCCGGCGAGCGCCGGGCCCGCGACGAATGGCATCGGGCGCGGGTTGTACACGCTCGCCCAAATCGATACGGTGCGGTTGCTCGTCAACGTCCCGCAGTCCGTGAGCTCGGCGATTGCCGTGGGGCAACATGCCGCGGTGAGTGTCGCCGAGCGGCCCGGGAGAACGTTCACCGGGACGGTCAGTCGCACGTCGGAGGCACTGGATCCGGCGAGTCGGACGCTGCTCGTGGAGGTGCGGATAGTGAACAAGGACGGCGCCTTGGTGCCCGGACTCTATGCGGACGTCCATTTTCAGATTGATCGAAGTGCCGCGCCGCTCCTCGTGACGGCCAACGCGCTCGTCACGCGGTCCGATGGTCCGCAAGTCGTCGAGGTGCGCTCGGACAGCACGGCGCACTTCTCGCCGATCAGGCTAGGCCGGGACTACGGCAGCGAGGTCGAGCTGACCGACGGCGTCACGGAGGGCGCGACGGTGGTGGTCAACCCGTCCGACGACGTGATCGAAGGCGCGCGCCTGCGGGTGGTCAACTATAGCGACCGGCCCAACAGCGCTTCGAGCGACACGCGAGTGATAAAGTAGTTGTAGCGCGCGGTCACGAGGTCCGTCCGTGCCTGGGCCTCGTTGAGCTGCGCGGTCGTCAGATCGAGGAAGGTCGCGACGCCATTCCGATAGCGCGCGAACATGACGCGGAGGTTCTCCTCGCCCGTCGCGACCTCCACTTCCGCCGACTGAATGCTCTCCTCGGCCAACCGCAAATTGGCGAGGAGCGCTTGGGCTTGACTCAACGCGAACCGGTGGGTGTCTGACGCCGTCGACCGTGCGACGTCCATGTTGATCGACGCCTGTTCGACATCGTTCTCCCGAACGAACCCGTTGAACAACGGGAACGCCGTCCCCAGCTGGACGAGCCACCCCGGGCGCGTCGCGTTGATGTTGAGCGATGTATTCGCCCAGTTGTAGCCACCCGAGAGGGTGATCGTCGGGAGATACTCGGTGCGCGCGGCGTCGAAGAACGCGCGCTGGGACCGCGCGCTCTGGTCGGCCGCGGTCACCGCGGGCGCCTGCGACACGGCCAGTGCGATGATCTGCGAGTCGGCGAGCGCGAGGCGGAAGTCGATGACCGAGTCCACGCCGGTCACGCCCACCGCGCCATCGACGCCAACGAGGCGACCGAGGCCGTACGAGTACGTCGACAGCGTGTCCTCGGACGCGATCATCTGTTGGCGCGCTTGCTCGACCGCGAGTTGGGCTTGCAGCACGTCGGCGCGCGTCGCGGTGCCGGCGCGCAAGTTCGCGGATGCGTAGTCGAGCGCGCGCACGGCGTTTTCGATTCGCGTGAACGACACCTGGACGAGGTCGTGGCCGCGGAGTACGCCGTACGCCTGCTGCTCGGCGGTCAGCGCCGTGCCGTACTTCTGCTCGACGAGCGCGGCATCCGCGGCGTGGGTCGTCGCTTTGGCCGCGGCGATCTCGGCGGGCCGCCGGCCGCCAGTGAAGACATCGTAGGACGCCGAGAACCCGGCCCAGTACGCATTCGGCGCGTACGTATTGCCCAAGCCGGTACCGGTGAGGGAGCTTGGCGTACTCTTGGCATCCTGTTGGAGCGCATTGGCATTGAATACGACGTTCGGCAAGAACGCCCCATAGGCGACGCGCTGACTGGAGAGTCCCGAGTGGACAGCGCCACGGGCTTGTGCGACCGCCGGGCTATAGCGCAGTGCGTTGGCGACGACCTGATCTATCGTCAGCATCGCCGCGTATTTGAAAGTCGTGTCGGGGGGCAACGTATCCGCCATCGCCCGCGCCGTCAGGCCTGGAGTCGGCGTCGTGGGGGTCTGTTGTGCATTGGCGATCCCCACAACGCCGACTGTCGCAAAGTACCAGAGCTTCATCTGTTACCTACGGTCGAGACTATCCAGACGTTGCGTGCTATGGCTTCCGTGGAGCTGGTGCAGGACGAGGTGCAGGACGGGGCGGCGGAGCGGCGGGACGAGGTGCTGGCGCCGCGGGGCGCGGGGGAGCCGCTGGCATCGACTTCGCACCACTGCTACGCGCCTGCACGTAGTTATTGTCGAGGGTGCGATGCTCGGTCGACTGTTGTTTCGCGAGCGCCTGCGGCTGAACGTTTGCTGGCGGATTCGCGGCCTCTTGCGCGTGCCGGTTCTCCATGTCGTTCCGCTGCTGCGTGTACTGCTGCGCGAGATTCGGCTTTGGAGCTGGTGCTGACGAAATCGTCGGCCGCGGTGGCGGTTGTGGAACGCGTGTCGCGGTTGCCGGGCCACGCGTCGGCTCGGCCACCGGTGCGCGCGGTTGCGACGGTGTCGGATGCGGCACCGGCGTCGCGACGAATCCTGGGCGGGCCACTGGCTTTGGCGCCGTCGTCGTGGCGACCGCCGGACGGGCGGGCTTGAGCGTCACCCCAGGCCGCACCGGTTGATTGGCGGGCCGTATCGCCTCCACCGGCTGGGCGGGCCGTTTAATTGTCGCGAGCTCGGATGCCGCCGCCGGACGGCCGGGGTGCGCGGCCAACAGCTTCGCCTGGTCAGCG
>Ga0210393_10003626_pt1 | contig 12379 bp, 7 predicted proteins | sample IncBWC27OmetaG_FD_160068 | JGI IMG/M metagenome (GOLD analysis project Ga0210393, IMG submission 160068) | Forest soil microbial communities from Barre Woods Harvard Forest LTER site, Petersham, Massachusetts, United States - Inc-BW-C-27-O ... | reverse complement strand
TGAAGAGTAGGTATTTGAATCTCGGACGTGCAGAAATGCACCTAATCAAACCCATGCGACCCAGGCGTCGGTCCTTGGTGAAGCGGGTAACTGGTGAAAGCGCCATTTCACTCAAAAACCCCTCGATCGGCACATCGCAGGATTCCGGCACAACGCGGATCGCGAGCCTCGGCCAGTTGAGCCGACGCGCGATGCAGCGTTAACTTGTGCATATCGGCCTAGTCTCCCGCAGGTTGGACAGGCACTTTGCTTCTTCCCCGCCCTGTGCTTCCAAACAGCAAATCAAAGAGGGGTAAAAACACGTTATAGCGGCTGTTAGGAATGTCGTGATGGCACATGTGATAAGTGCGAGCAAACCGAAGTCCGGGAGGAAGCCAGCCGTTCATGTGAATACGCCAATGGATCTCTTCAGTCACAATCAGGTAGACAGTCCAACCAATGAAGACACCGCAAAGAATTCCCCCGCGGCCCATCCGGGAAGCAACCAAAAATGCTGGAACGCCGTTGATAACGTACAAGAGAAGAATGTTCAGTGGGGAACTGATGAGCGCCACGTGTTCTGCTTCCTGGGTAGTACCGATCTGCGCATGGTGCTCGTGATGTCCAGTTCCTAGCGGGCTGCGAGGCCGGTGTAGCAGCCAGCGATGATAGACATATTCGAAGGCATCACCCCAGATCAGACCGACGATGAGGCCGAGAAGCCAAAGCTCCCAACTGGCACGAGAACCAGAATAGAAACTCAGCAGCACCGCAGGTACGGCTCCGCACAAAAGTGCGGCAATTGCGTTCTTTCGCTTCTTGTCACGTCCATGCCGGACGGCGATCTCCGTCAATTCCGTGGATGTCGGCACCGGTGGATCCTTTTATCAAACTATTATAAGGCGGAGTTTCGCTTGTCATCTGCCCTTCTCTCGACTCATCGGAAGAGCCAATGCATTTCATGACAGTTGAACTCTTTCTGTGCCATTGCTTTCGAGCCGTCGGCTTCTTTAGCGGAATCTGACGAGGCGAGCTGCATTTCGGGATCTTGGCTGTTGCGGGTGCTGACTCTGGCGTGGGGTGCAACCTGCGCGATGGGACGAGTGGATTCTTGAGCGAAAGTGGTGCCCCGTTGCTGTCTAGCCATTGTTGCCTCCCTTTTGGCAACTGCGGTTGGAACTGCAACTCTTTTTTCAAAATCTCGGCTGTTTGGGATCCTCTTTTTGGCCGAGGCTGGGTGTGGTCCCGCTTGGAGACACTTTTTCGTGTCGAAAATACTTTGGGGACTTCTTGAGGTACTCTGCTTCAAAAGTGCCAGCACTTGGTAGTTGCTGACGCAGATATAAGCTCAGTGTTTTCAGAGACAATCGCGCTACGCAGCAATGGGCAGTTACCCCGTCCGCGCAACTGTTAACCGGAGGGTTGTAGCTTCGAATCCTACCTGAGGAGCCATTCCTCCGGTATCTCTCCTTGAGCGTGCAACTTCCGCAGTTCCCAAAAGGCCTTATCTTCAGCTGCGATTATCTGGTCAGTTTCCGGGCTGCCTGGGGATCAGCTCCAGCAAGTGATGATCTTCCACATGCTTAATGTTATCGGCCAGCACGACAAAACGGCGGTAGATGTCATCGAGTCCGCTGCGATCGAAGTGATAGCCCAATTGTTCGCAGCGGATGCCGAGAGCGTGTCGGCCCGAGTGCTTGCCCAGCACCAGCTTCGAAACGGGCACTCCGACCGACTGCGGGGTCATGATTTCGTAGGTCAGGGGATTCTTTAGAACGCCGTCCTGATGAATGCCGGCTTCGTGGGCAAATGCATTGCGACCGATAATCGCCTTATTCGGTTGCACCGGCACACCAGTGATCTCACTCAGCATCTGGCTGGCGGAGAAAATCTGCTCGCCAACGATTCCGGTTTCGTAGGCGTACCGGTCGGGCCGAACCCGCATGGCCATCACGATCTCTTCCAGCGACGCGTTACCCGCCCGCTCCCCGATTCCGTTGATGGTGCACTCCACTTGCCGCGCTCCCGCCGCCACTGCCGACAGCGCATTCGCTACCGCCATGCCCAGATCGTTGTGGCAGTGTGCGGAGATAGTCACATTCTCGATCCCCTTCACGCGTTGACGGATGGTCGAGATCAGATCTCCGAACTCAGCCGGAACGGTGTAGCCGACCGTGTCAGCGATGTTCAGAGTCGTGGCTCCCGCTTCGACGACCGCATCCAGCACGTGACACAGAAAATCTGGGTCCGTGCGGGTCGCATCCTCCGAGGAGAACTCAACGTCATCGCAGAGAGACTTGGCGAAGCGAACCGATTCGCGGGCCTGCTCTACACACTGATCGCGCGTGATACGCAGCTTGTATTTCAAGTGAATATCGGATGTTGCCAGAACAATATGAATGCGCGGCTGCGCCGCGTGTTTCAAAGCTTCCCAAGCGCGCTCAATATCGGGCTGGCAGGCTCGTGCCAGTGCGGCAATGATCGGCCTGCGCACCGCAATCGCAATCGCCTTCACCGAGTCGAAGTCTCCATCTGAAGCGAGGGGAAACCCAGCTTCGATCACGTCGACGCCCAGACGATCAAGCTGATCAGCCAAGCGCAGCTTTTCCTGCTGATTCATAGTGCAACCGGGAGACTGCTCTCCGTCGCGAAGAGTCGTGTCGAAAATTTTGATGCGTGTGGTCATGGGTCCCCCTGAAACTGCAACTGGTTTATCGTATGGCGCAATAGCCGCAGAAGTACAACTTATAGTTCTTCAGAAATCATTAGTCTAGCTTATATGATGAGTCTTGCTAATGGATGCTGTCTTGAAAGGCATCGGCGGTTTAGCTCGGTGCTGGCTGCCGTGGCCTTTAACGTCTTTGACGGATTCCGAAGTCAAAACCCCTCCAGGCAGGGCAAACATTCGTCGGCAAGGCCCTTCTGGAAAACACGGTTTAGGGCTGTGGAGCACAGGTAGGACGGTAGGACTGTCAGGCAGGCACTCCGCTGGCCGACTCTCCTACCTGAGGAGCCATTGGTTGGCCGAGGGTTTTGCGAATTACGGGCACTGACAGATATGTCTCTCGAAGCGGCTGTTCGGTTGACAGGGAATTCGCCAGCTTTATGACTGTCTCGCGGCTGAGTGCCAAATGACGTTCCCCACATCTCGATCGCCCGGTTCAGGGGAATTTGCGCTCTGTTGGTGTTACCGGATAGGCGAGGTGATAAGAAAGGAAATTCGAGTTTGAACCCATGCATGGTCCCGAACCATCACAGTGCAATAACAAACGCTACTTTTCATAGACCGTCGAGCCGCCTGTGACGGTGCGCACGATCTCGATATCTTTAATTTTTTCCTTGCCTATAGCATGCAGATCGTCTGCCAGCACGACGAAGTCTGCCAGCTTGCCAGGTGTGATAGATCCTTTGATCGCCTCCTCATGTGAGTTGTACGCACCGTTAATGGTGTTCACCTGCAGGGCTTCGTCGACACTGATTTGTTGATTGGCTCCCCAGATTTCTCCATTCCAGCCGGTACGCGTCACCATGCCCTGAATGCCCATCAGCGGGGCGAACGGCCCCGGGCTGAAATCTGAGCCGGCTGCGGCTCGAATTCCGGAGTCGAAGAAGGAACGGTACGCCATGCTCCGCTTCATCCGTTCTTCCCCATAAAAATGAAACTTGTCGGAATTGTAGTAGGCATAAGTGGTGAAGGGGGCAGGAACCGCGCCGAGCGCCTTCATGCGCCGGAGAAGGTCGTCGTTGATGAGCGTGCAGTGAGTGATCTTGGGGCGCACGTCGGGCTGCGGTGCAGCCTGCTGCGCCCGCTCGTAAGCGGTGAGCACCATGTCGATGGCCACATCGCCATTTGCGTGGCAGTTCGGCTGAATGCCAGCCCGCTGCACCCGTTCTGCCCAGGCGTTGAGATCCTCCTGCGTCTCAGTGATGTTGCCGCTGTAAGGAGGATTGGTGCCGGCATAGGGCTGGCTCAGCGCCATGGTACGTTCAGAGAATGAGCCATCTACGGTATGCTCCGAAGTGGCGCCAAAGCGAATCCACTCGTCTCCGAAACCGCTGCTGATTCCGTTCTTGATCATTGCCTCTAAAATATCCCCGCTGGTCTCAAAGCTCACGCGGTGCAGTAGTTCGCCGCGCGCCCGAACCTGCTGCAGCGCAAATAAATCGCCACCTTCGTGGTGAACACTGGTCAGGCCATAGCGGACGAACTGTTTGGAAATGTATGCCTGCCCGTCGCGCTCACGCTGCTCCCTCTGTTCCGCGGTGAAGGTCTCCCGCTTGCCAACATTGTTGAACACGTCACGGGCGCGATCGGTGACTCGTCCGTTGAGTTCGCCGTTTTCATCGTGGTCGTAGGTTCCGCCCGTGCGCTTGGGAGTGTCCTTGTTTACTCCAGCCAACTCCAGCGCTTTGCTGTTGTAGTAGGACGTGTGGCCGCCGCGATGATGGACCACGACCGGATGTTCCTTTGAGACCTGGTCCAGGTCGTGCACGTTGAGCTGGCGATTGTCCTTTACCTTAGTGTCATCAAAGAAGTAACCATCGATCCAAAACCCCGCGGGCGTCTCCTGGGCCTTGGCGCGGAGTTTATCGATGATGCTGGCGATGGAGACAAACTCGACCTCATAGGGGGTGCCGACGATGACTTCGTAGAGCAGAATGTTTCCGCCCGCATGATTATGACAATCGATAAATCCGGGCACGATGGTCATCTGTTTTGCATCGTAGGTCTGTGTCCGCCTGCCGATGAACGCCTTAGCTTCTGCTGCGCTCCCCACGTACACGAATCGTCCACCCTTAATGGCAAAAGCCTCAGCTTTCGGCATGCGGGAATCGACGGTGAAGACTTTGGCGTTGAATACGACTAGGTCGGCATGGCGCGGATCGGTGTCAGCGCTCTCTGTTTCGGCGAATACGGTTGCGGTCACAAGACTACCGCTCGCCAGACCAGCCACGCCGGCTCCAGTCAGGCCCAGGAACTCCCTACGATTGTGGCCGTGTTTGTTCATCGCTCCCCCCTCCTTACCATCTGCACCCCGTGATGGGCCGCCCAAACCGGCCTGTAGGACCTCCAAAGAATCATCGCAATCTTGTGGGGAGTCCACCTGGTTGTGCCAAACCAAGCGTTCAGTTGAACTGCTTTTCTTCGCATTATGTCAACCCCCAGTACAGCGTCACTTGCTCTCCAGTCGTTCTTTATCTTCGCCCACCCACGGAGCTCTCGGATCCTCCGCTTTTCCGGCAATGACTCAACCTTGCACAAAGACTCAAGTACAAGATGGTCAACGGCTCCGAACCGCTCCTTGAATATCAGTGCCAGCAGACCCGATGCACCTGGATAGTCCAAGGCCCCTTATCGGGGGCGATTTAACGAGGTTGAGGCATTTTCCAGAGTCGGCTAGATCAAGTCCATCGCTGGCTACAAGATTGCGTTTGGCTGAAAAAAGATGCTCAAAGCTGTTCTTGTCAAGTGTCCATCAGTCTTGCGCGCAGGTGCTTACCCGTGAACTTCCACCGGAAATATTTGTTAAGCAAGTCATACCGTTCCTGTGGATCAAGTCTCCGGACATATTCCGGGTCCACCTTATGCATGAATTGTTCGATGTCGCGGTTCTTGCAAACCGCCGGGCTTACCCAATAGCGGTTGAGTGCATCAAGCCACTCGTTCTCGTCGTGCAAGGCCCAAAGGTCGTCGACATCGACGGCATTTCTCATGGACCGGCATTGCGACCAGGATGTCCGCGAGCAGCCCGCTCGCACCAACAGCGGAACGTAGAGAAGCCCCACATTTGCGATCAAAGCGATGTCCGTCATGGGCCGGAATGCAAATGGATCAGGCGCCAGCACCTGAAGCTTCTTGCTTTCCACCCAACGTTATCTCCCGAACTGCGCGGTGACCCTGGTCGATCGCGATGTTGGTGTAGGCGTGCCCGTCGGCATCAGAATTGGCTACGTGAATTCGTCCGAAAGGCTGCCGGCCAATTACGCATGGGCGCTCGGAATCCGGACGATCCAAAGGCTCGAAGAGCGGGTTGTACTCGTAGGCATAACCGTGCGGCCATCGGTTCACGGTAATGGCCTGGACGTCACGAGCGGACTCGAATCCCCCACCGCCAAGCATGCGTCCGAGTTGATCGCGGATGTTGCGTTCAAAAACGTCAAACGGTGTGGTCATCAGTTCATAGCGTCCTGCCCGATATTGATCCTTGGCCGGCAAGCCGGGTTTGCATGGGGTCCGCAGAAGATGCAACAGGCAAGGCTCTTGCGGTGTGCTCGGGAAATGATACTCGCCGATGGAGACCGGGAAATCCAGGGATGCGCCGTTGAAGTAGCCGCCGGGCGCGTAAATCGAGTTGACGCCCAATTTCCGGAAAGCTTCCCAATTGCTGATCTGCACGTTGGTGTACACCAGCGGAAGTTTCACGCAGTAGTGAAGGGCTTCCTTTTGTTTCTCCGACATTTCCGGGCAGAGGTAAGGAATCACCATGTTGTAGCAGGCGAGAACGCAGTGCGACGCCCGCACCTTGTGGGCTTTGCCACCGCGAACGTAGGTGACCTCGACCTGCTTCGCGTCTTGCGGATCACCAACATGTTTTGCCCGCACCGCCGTGCTGTTCAGCCGGATGCGCACTCCCGACTCGGGGTCGTCGAGCAGCGCGTAGTTCACTCTTGAAGTGACTACGTCTTCCATGGTCGTGCCGGGAACCGAGCCCGGGATCAAGGAGCGAACCAGCAGCCGGGCTACGGAGGCATTGCCGTCGGGGAAGTGAAAGATATAGGGCTCGGCCTGTTCGGGCGAGTCTTCACGGCTTTCCAGGTTCATACCCTTGAAGCCCGGATATTCCATCTCCAGACAGTCGAGCGCCGAGACGGCGTCAATGCCGACCGCGTACAGTCCATGAGGGGCTGATTGAAAAATTTTCACTACCTCTGGGTCGACTCTTACGTACTGCAGCAAGAAATCCTTATAGCTGGTCTTTCTTAACTTGCGTCGCTTCTGTTCCGTAGAAAACCCTGGCAGATAATCGACTGTCGTTTCCTGCAGGCGAGCCAGGTCTTTGCGCGCCACGTCGGAAATCGGAATCTGCGCCAGAATCTCGGGCGGGTAGCTCAAGCCAAGGTAGTGGGTCCCGAAGCCGGGCAAGAGGCGGTCGACGCCGAACGTCTCTTTGTCGAAGAAGGTCGCACGCTTCAAGCCCATGCTCTTGTACAGGTTCTGATCGAAGTATTTGTAAAAACGATCGACCTCGATTCCCAGTTCCTGCAGGAGGCCGAATGCTTCTTTGCTGTAGTGATGGGGCGCTTCCAGGGACTGAGTTCCTCCATAACCAATCAGCAGCCGCTGGCCATTCCGGAACTCATTCCGCTTCGCGTGTCCGCCGAAATCGTCGTGGTTGTCGAGAATCAGGACTTTGGCGCCTGGTCCGGCGAGTTTTCGGAAGAAGTAGGCCGAAGCGAGGCCGCTGATGCCGCCCCCCACGACGACAAGATCGTATGATTCCTTGTCGTCAACGGCATCTGGCCAGGCCTGGCCGTCACGCATCCCGTGTGCCACTTCCCAAGACCCATCGTGACTGCCCCGCATTCCTGTCTTGGCAGGCGGGTAATAGATTGGATCTTTCTCGGGCGCGGCATCGGGCGCAGACATCGCTTCCAGCCATGCAGGACTGCTGGCCGCCAGCGATGCCCCCACCGTAACGGCACACCCGTTCAGAAAGTCACGCCGCGTGATGGTGCGACCCATTCCCAACGCCCGATCCGATGCTCTGCTCATACGCCGCCCCCGGTGACAAAACGACCTTGCCTAGGTGCCGAATCTAGTTCGCGACTGACCCGTGAAGCACAGCTGGCCACGGTGAACTTGGTAACCTCGTGCAGCTTAAAAGGTCATTCGCAGAGCCAGTTGCAGGATTCTCGGGGCATAGGTTCCGCCGATTTGGCCGAACGTTCCCGACAGAACGGACGTAGCCGCAGGTGGCCGGAATTCTGCGTGATTGAAGACATTGAAGGCTTCGGCGCGGAAGATGAGTTTCGTTCGCTCCCCGATAAGGTCGGTTGATTTTTCCAGCGCGAGGTCGAAGTTTGAATGGCGCGGGCCGTGGAACGAATTCCTCGTATAGGTTCCATAGAATCCCAATGGGCAGTTACCTGCTCCGATACAGTTGTCAGGTTGGAATGAGTTGGGATCGAACCAAAAGTTGACCAGGGCTCCGTTAACAATTTGCGCATGACGTGGATTCAGCGTTTGCACCGAACTGACCATTTGGTCTGCTCTAACGATCTCTCCATCCCCCGCTCCAGAGGGACCAGGATTGCCCGATTGTTGGTGCGTGCCGGCAAGAAAATCCAGTGGAATTCCCGATTGAATGAAATAAATGGGATACAGGCTCCAACCGGAGGTCAGCCGCTTTGGGCCGCCAGCCCACGTTTTAGCAAAGGGTAGTTCCCAGCCTCCGCTGAATGCGAGTCTCTGGCGAAGATCGAAATCCGAATTGCCATAGAACTGGTTGTGGCTGTAGGCAGGAATCGAAGAAACGCGCGAATTGAATCCCGTCCCATTGTCCAGGTTGTGTGACCAGGTGTAGGAGGCAGTAAAGAACACGTTTCCAAGATGGCGCACATCCTGGGCCCGCTTCGTCAGGCTGGTGAGCAGGCCGTTGTAATTGGCGTGATTCAGGCCATCAAACGTGGGGGCAAAGCCGAAGGTATTAGGATCGGCACCCGGATTCGAAGCCAGGAGTTGCTGGTTCAGAATGCGCACGGGATTCGGGGTATCGACGGTGCTCAGAACGAAGGGATTCTGATCCACCCAGGTGAGCAGTTTGTGCGAGGAACTCCCGGCATATCCGACCTCTGCCATCAGCCCGTTTGCCAGCTGACGCTGGACGCTTAGGTTGTATTGAAAGATGTAGGGTGTCCTGAGATGAATGTTGACGAAGTTATTCCCCGAGCCGAGAAACGGCGTGAACCCGGCATTCGCGAAATTAATGTTCGAAGGCGGCGGTTCCTGGGAAGGAAAGGGATCGACTAACTGAGCCGATTCGTATGGATGGGAGAGTATCGTATCCACCGCGTTCGTCGGAACCTGGTAGGTGCCAGCGAAAGTGAAGTCCTGGCCGCCGGCCCAGGGCGCTTCATCCGTTGCCCAATCGGACATCCAGCCATTGAGTGTGTCAAAGAACATTCCGCCGCCTCCGCGGATGCTGGTTTTTCCGTTTCCGACGGGATCCCACGCCATGCCGATGCGCGGAGACAAATTCGTGTGGTCGGGGTAATACCAGCCTCGCGGCGCTCCCGGATCGCCGGGAACCAGGAATCCAAGCGGTGCGCCGGGAAATTTTACCGACTGTGCGCCCGGCACAATGCTGAAACTATAGCCATGCGTATCAGTTTCCGGGCTGGTGTACTCGTAGCGAAGTCCGAAGGTCAGAGTCAGACGCGGCGTCGCTTTCCACTCATCCTGCGCGAAAGCTGCATACTGTTTTTGGTGCTCGTTGCTGGGAGCTTTCGAGTATTCGCTAAACTCGTCCGAGGCTCCGAACAGGAAATCCGCCAGATCATTTCCCGAGCCGATTCCACCAGGTCCGTAAAGATAGAAGATGCCATTGGTCTGGTAGGCGTAAATAGAATTCTCCTGCATGATCCCGAAGCGGCCGCCGAACTTGAAGGTGTGCTTTCCGCGATTCCAGGTCAGCGTATCGGAAATTGCGTAGTTGTTGTCGGCCTTCCAGGCGACATTTGGATCAAAACCCACGGTCATGCCGCTGGCGAAGGAAATCGTCGGTGGCCCAAAAGCATCATCCGAGTTGATGTTGACACCCAGTTGCGCTGGCGTAGGCAGATGGCTGGTGGGTAGAGCGGTTGAGCGGAAACGTTGCGCAGTCACCAGCAATTCATTGAGGGTGGAAAGCGAAATAGTCTTGGTGTAGTTGAGGTTGGCAAAGTAGTCCCAGTTTGTCGTAGCAGCAACAAAGCCTGGGATGTTGGCCCCAAAAAACGGATTCGTGTTTGGCTCCTTGTTATAGCCGACCGACAGCGCGATGCGATCGTTTTTGGTCGCGTAGAAGTCGAACTTGCCCACGTACTGATTCGAGTTGTCACGCCCTGAGCCTTGGGGAAACAACTGCCCGCTGGGCGAGGTGGGAAAAATACCGGCGGCAATATACTTCTGGGCCACCGGGTCGATCTTGGTAGGATCGATGATTCCTTGGGCAGCTAACGCTGGGTCCGACTGATAGTACGTATGCGCACTTGAAGCGCACGGTCCAAGTCCGTCGGGGAGAGTAATGCTGGGATTCCCGGTCAGGAAACACTCCACAAAAGGGTCTCCCGAGAAGTTCCCGGTCAACTGTGCGGGCGTGTACACCGTCACCGGCCCTGTCACCGCCGCTTCGTTGATGGTCTGCGACTGCCGCTGGCCCTGATAGCCGAAAAAGAAGAAGAACCGGTCCTTGCCGTTCAGCCGCTTGCTCAGCGTGATCGGGCCACCAATTACTCCTCCGAACTGGTTGCGCTTGAGCACCTGCCGAGGCTGCCCAATTTCGTTGTCGATGTAGTCATTGGCATTCATCGCATCATTGCGCAAATACTCAAACAAGCTTCCGTGTAAGGTGTTGGTTCCTGACTTGAGTTCCACGCTGATGGTACCGCCTCCGTTCCGGCCATATTCGGCAGTGTAGTTATTCTCGAGAAGTTTGAACTCTTCCACAGCCTCGGGATTGGGGTTGAATACCACCTGGTTGCTCGTGGTCCGATTATTCATACCGCCATCGAGCAGATACGTTATCGCGTCGCCGCGACCGCCGGCCACGCTGATGCCCCCGAGTCCGGTTTCGGTCGAGCCGCCGTTGCTCGTACCGTACGTCCCAATGTCATCGGCGATGGGAGTGACGCCAGGTTGGGTCAGTGCCAGGTCCAGAGTGTTGCGACCGTTGAGAGGAAGGTTCTGGATGGCTTTGCCGGTAACGGTTCCGCCGATCGTAGGGTTTACGGTTTCGACTTGGGCAGCCTGGGATTGAACTTCGACGGTCTCATTCGCAGTTCCCACCTTCAAGCGAACGTCCACGCGCAGCGCTTGGTTAATGGTGAGTTCCTGAGCTTCGGTCGCCGCCTTGGCGAAGCCACGGCTCTCGACCGTCACTTTGTACATGCCGATGGGTACGTCAAGCACCTGGTAGCTTCCTTTGCCATCGCTGACGGTGTTCCAGTTCACGTTGGTGCCGACCTTGGTCACGGTCACTTTGGCGCCAGCCACGGCCGCGCCTTGCGGGTCAGTGACGATGCCGATGACTCGTCCGTTGGTGTTTTGTGCCCGAGCGGAAACTCCGAAGATCAAGACAGCGAGAGACAGGGCGATTGCCGCCCGCCGCGTGCAGGGTGAGCAGGAAAGATGCTTGCAGCTTCGAAGCGCCATACAAAGCCCTCCGGCAGAAATCGGATTTTTTAACCGGTACGGATCGCACAGATAGAAGTCCAGAAGTTTGAAAAGAGATACGGCCATTGACGCGGGAGCGGCTCATCGAAGGACAACATCGTCACAAAAGATTGCGCACGGCATAGGGGCAACCTCGGCTCTTTAGCGCTCTTGAGTCCGAATGATCCTTTGTAGATTCCGCCCAAACCTTACGAGAATTGTGGAAGGTTAGAAAAGTCTCCCCTTCAGTGTCAAGCAGAAAATTCCTATCAAGGCAAATCGTTTCTTAAATCGCCCCGGGCGCTCCGAAGCCGCCAGGGTCCCAGACAGCGCAAAGCCCAGAGTCGATGAATTTTTCGGCCTCGGCATAAGCAAACGCCTCAGAGTTGCCGTACTGAGGGTAGGAATCTCCATTCGCGGGTGGAGCAGTTCAAGGAGCGGCTTCTCATTCTTCTCATTCTTCTTCTCATTCTTCTTGACAGGGCTCGCCAGTTTTTCTAACCTTGCGGACTTATAGTAATGTGCGCGCGGCGGACCGGCAGCGAATCTATGCCTCCGCCACTGAGGAACTTTCATGCGGGTTTTGCTGTCCCTGTTCAGGTTGTGGTGCCTGGGGTATCCGGCCTTGGCCCAGGATCGCGACTGGTAGCTCGATGGTGGTCACGGACCGCGGTGTTGTGGCTACCCGCCAGGTTCTGGCATCCCAGGCGGGCGAGCCGATGGCGGCGCTGAGCCGGAGGCTACGCCGACGCAGTAGGAGCATGGCCTATGAATAGGGAATGCTTCATCGTTAACCATGAACGACGAAAATCGTGACCGGCAGTTGGGAATGGGACGCCGCATCACACGGCGCGATTTCCTCAACGGCGTTGCCGTAGGCATCGGAGCGCTCGCTTACCCAAGCCTCCCCGATCCGGCTCACGGCGGCCATGCTCGATTCCAAGCTGGCGCCGATTCCGCCAAATTCTATCCGCCTGCTTTGACAGG
>Ga0210393_10003625_pt1 | contig 12383 bp, 10 predicted proteins | sample IncBWC27OmetaG_FD_160068 | JGI IMG/M metagenome (GOLD analysis project Ga0210393, IMG submission 160068) | Forest soil microbial communities from Barre Woods Harvard Forest LTER site, Petersham, Massachusetts, United States - Inc-BW-C-27-O ... | reverse complement strand
TCCTCGTGCGCCTCCCGCTCCCGCCCCACCAAGTCCCTCCGCGGCCGGTGCGCCTCCACGGCCTCCTTGGCGTACTCGAGCCCGGCCTCCGAGTTGGGCCGGCACGCCGCGGCCAGCCGGAGCGCGAGCACGAATCGCCCCGCGTATTCTTCCGCGTTCCGCTTCCACCGCGGTCGGAGGATCCCGACGGCCTCCTCGGCGGGCGCGGCTGCCTCCTGCGGCCGCTCTGCCTCGAAGAAGCCCGTGGCGATCACGAGGTGGACCGAGGCGAGCGCTTCCGAGTCCTGGATGGAGGCCTCGCGGAAGAGGCCCGCCGCGTGCTGTGCCATGTCGAACAGCTCGGTGTCGGAGCCTCCGTCGGCGGAGCGTAGCTGTACGACCTGTCCGACTGCCTCCGCGTAGTGGGCCGCGAAGGCACGAGGCGCGGACGTGTGGAGGGTGTGATACAGCTCGACCGCTTCTTCGGCGATTTTCCGGGCTTCCCAGTGGAATCCTGCGGCCTGCAGGTAGCGTGAAGAGAGGACAAGCGCATGGGCGAGGAAGGTGGTGAACGCGGGACGCTCAGATGTGAGGTCCCGTAGATGTCTGAGTGCTTGTACAGCCATGACGTATGCGGACCCTCTATCTCCCCGCTCGGTCAGTATTCTTGCTTTGACGAGAAGCGCAATGGAGAGGGCGGGGCGGGAATCTACCACTCCAATGAGGGCACGGGCGGACTTGATCGCGTCTTGCACCACAGCTAGTGCCTCGTCGTATTCTTCCAAGTCTAGAAGGAGATCAGAGAGGGAGGTCCGGGCCAGGGATGAGAAATGTCTGAGGTACGGTTTCTCTTCTCCTAGAGTTCCCAGAATTGAAACCGCTTGTCTTGCCACGACCTTCGCCTCTGATTTCCTCCCGACCGCATTCAGTAGTGGTGCCTGCACAAGCAGAGCTTTTGCGAGTTGAACTCCTTGGAGGGCCTGATCCTCATAACATAGTTTCACGGCTTCACCCACAGCGTTCAAGGACCCGTTGGTCCTCCCTAGTCCAGCAAGTATCCTCGCTTTCAGACACAGGGCCGAAGCGAGGTCGCAGCGGTGCATATCTTTATCGGCATTGTAGAGATCACGACGGAGGAGCACGGCCCACGTGGAAACAGTGTGCGAATAGTGGTGCATACATAAATCTTCGAGTGATTGAGAGAGGTCAAAGAGGGTACTTGCTGCTTCTGGACTTCGCGTCTCTATGGAAGAGACGTGTACTGCATTGAAAAGGGTTGTGACATGTCTAATAGCCACTTCCCAGCTATACCCTGAGAGAACGATTGGATATGAAGGCGTGAGTTTGACAGGCTGGAAGTACTCGTGCGGGGGACAAAGATCAGGTGGAGTAAATGACGCAGTTTGCATCAAGAGTTGGGTCTCCATGCGTCGTAACTCCAGCATCAGGTTGCTCTGCGCTGACGGATAGACGCCCTGACGTAGAGTTTGATGAGTCCTCAAGGATGGCAACGAAGGTGGTAGCAGAGATATACCTTGGGACCAGATTGCTTAGGGTTGTGAGAAATAACGAGGGTATGCCCTAGAAGAGAAGCTGAGCGGCTTTGAACACTGCTTCGCATCCCCGCCAGAATGACCACCCAGTTACTGCGATCCTCCACGACCCATTCGTCTGATTCTAGGTACACTTCACCTGCGCTTGATGCCGGTATTGTTGAAAATGAACCCGTGCTGGAGGGCGCAGGTACTTTCCGGACGCCGGGTTGTCCGGTATTCCGTTCGACGGTGCCGGTTGCTTTCGAAGTTCTGATGTCCCCTATACTAATGGGCGAACCGGTTTGCGACCTCGTCGGTTGCTCTGACAAGGCGCTGGGCCCAGCGCGGCTTGATGCCTGGTCACGCTGCTTTTCAAATTGTCCAAAGGCAGCCTGGGTCGAACATTTTCTGAGATTCACAGAGAAAGGAGGACTAAAATTAACCAACCTCAAAGTTATCATGAATGTGCTGTATCCTCGTTCGAATGCGCCCGTATTCGCGCTCAAGGAGCTTGCCGACCATCCACTTAGGTAATACGCCGGAGACACGCAGCATGCCCTTTTTCTCGATAGAATAGCGCCGACATTCCGTATACATTGAGTCGAGGTCCCTGAGAGTCGGGGGAAAGTCAGCGATAAGAAGCTGTCCCCGCAAGTCAGACATTAAAGACACCTTTGTAGGTTACTTAGCGGTTGTTCGAATTCCGAACCTGTATCGAAATCCCTCTCACTACATTTCCGTACGAGTGTCATGAGGCTGTTCAGTGCATCCTGCGTCGTTGTCCATGACCCTGGGGATTGCTTATGGCTCGTTGAGATCTAGAGACAGAAGTGAGCGAGTCGCTTGGAATGGGAATATATTGCTCACCACTTCAATGGCGTTTTGCACTTGGTTGATGACGGTGACTACCTGCTCACGGCTTGGTCGGGTCATTGTCGAGGAAACGGGCAGGCAGGGAAGCGGAGGATAGGTGCCGAGTATAACACACCTCTCTAGGAAGGCGATGCGCAATGTGTGGTTTGGGCGCCTTGTAACCGAGACTGGGGGCCCTTTACCCAACCAAGACCTATAGGGTGGACACAGCACTACATACAATAAGACACGCTCACACGAGGCCTTGTCGCCTATTAGGGGGCCCACAGCGTAATGGGTAGGTGGCGGAACTAGACCCGGCCAATGCCTGGTTGTGATTATATTTGTCAAGAGGCGTTTTGGCACTCCTAAACCATGTACACCGCACACCCAATCTCGAATGACCCGAGCTTATCGGTCACCCGATATTACAGTCCTCCAGCGCCGATGCAACTACAGATTACAGGTGTGCAGGACAGTAGCGGTCCCAGGGGGGATCCCCTACAAATACACCTGTTGGAACATCTGGTCTGGATGATCCAATCAGAAAGTGGCGATAATATTATCTCCCAAAAAGCCCCTCCACCCTTTGACAGCGCCCCAGCCCCACGCGATGACGTGTCGGTGTGTGTGACTGTGGTAAGACGTGCGGTCATACACGTTGCAAGTAGAGCGCTGTTTGGGAACGTGGCGTGGAAGAGGCATGGAAGCAACGTTTTCGAGGCACGATGTGACACGATGCCCATCAACAAACGCATAGAGGACCTCGCTCATCTTCTCCACCACGCCTCTGCGGTGCTTCACCAGTTGATGTTCTGAAAACGCCTGCGCTGCATGCCTCTGTAGTGCTGCTGTAAAGTCAACCCTCTTGGTGCTGATGCTCATGGCATTACGCCCAGTACATTGGCATCGGATGCATTGAAGTATTGGATAGTACGAGTTGCAGTTTATGCAAGTGACCTTCAATTCGCTCAGAGACATGGAGTAATGGCTAGGAGGGATGGGGATACAGCATACATGCGCACTGCCCGCTGCATGCTCACCTATAACCGTTGGTCGTTGTAACCGCCAACTCATTCATGTGGTGATATTGACAGTGGAGTAACTTCTATTGATTCCGCCCGTCCATACTGAAACTAGGGATTACAACGGACTGCTTCATAAACTAGATGGTATCGTTACTAAATGCAATGGGAATGCCAAAATATAAATATATATCATGCTACAGTCTATGAAGGATTGCCTGAGTCTTGCTGTCGTGTAGGGCCACAGAAGCTCGTTGCAACGAGGATAAAAATCTTCTATGCTTATCGTTCGCCATCATCTCGATCAGAGGACGCATCCCACGGGTCCTCCTCTGGTGGCTCGGGCTCGGGCTGCACGCCATCGACCTCGCGCGCAAGGTGGTCTACGGTGGAGAGGTAGAACGTCGCCGGGTGGAACGCAATATCACGCCCGCGCAACCGCGCCCAGCTATATCGCGCCGTGTTGATCCATCCGACGAGGTCGAGGTGGCTCACATCCTGGAGCGTGCCGAGATACGTCCCCTGGGAAGAAAGTTGAGTACGGCGGTGTGCACCCACACAACGGAGGGACTTGCCCATTTCGCGGACTCGACAGAGACAAGGCCGTCATTCGGGCCTTCCTTTTCGAGGATAACCGAGTGTGGCCACCTGCGACGTACATGAGGAATCCAACTGGGCAGGACGAAACGAAATTGGGGGGGGGGGATGATGTGTACTCACTTCCATGTGTCAATCAGCCCAGGGTTGTATACTGCGCCCCAGCTGAAGTATTTTACCCCGGGCAGGTCGGGTGTTTGCTCGTTAAACTCGCGCATGGCTGTCAGAGTGAGGCATTCGAACGCAGAACCATCACCGCCACCATTCGGGAGCATGTCAAGGAGGGAGAGGAAGGACGGAAAGCGGTCAGGTCCGACTGTCTCGAGAAAGTGATCAGCAAAAGAGGAGCCTCGATGGGGGGTCGAGATCGTGGTAATAGAGAGGATGCGAAAGGTGTGGTCGTGCAGATTTGAGGCGAGATAGCGGCAGTCGAGGCCACCCTGGGTGTCAAAATCAGCGACGGTCATCAGCGACATGGCGCAGTAGAAATCCAACCATACTGTGACCTGAGTGGATGTGAGCGCATGGCCAGGGACCCGGAGTGAGTCGATGAAGACGTACCAAGAAGGTGAACCGAACGTCCTGCATACATTTCCTCGATCTTCTGCTCGAGGACTTTCGCACGTTGCACAGGCGAGCTTGTAGCGGGGACACGTGTCATTAAGACTTCGGTTCCATTCGCTTGTAGGACTTCCTTGATCCCTCGCCAGTGAGTCACCTCAAGAGGTGCAATGGCGGGACCAATGGTGACAGAGTCGAAGCCAAGGAGGCCATGGCAGAACACGATCGGATATTTGGGGGACAGATCTACGCAGATCGAATAAGGGAAAATGCGAGGAGGTGAACGGCAGGCCACGCACATTTTTTGTGGATTCGGGACCGCTCTTCCTCGACTGTTGGGCCTCGATCTTCCTCGCTGAGCAGGCGATCTATATTTTCTTTGTCGTCATCGTCATTCTGAAACCGCAACCACGAGGGCGTCGCGGGTGTGCTGAACAGAGCCCTGGGGGATGGCAAAGAGGCGCGCGGGGTGTGCCTGGTGGGGCGGGCCGACGAACCGCGGTCTCGGTCGCGGAGAGAACGGAGGAAATCTAATGAGGAGCGTTCTGGGGGCGAGTGTTGGAGAAAGATGGGTGCTCCAGGAAATTGTGGGTCGACCGGGAGGTCAAACGGACGCATAGCGGGAGCGAGGTTGGAAAGGGACGCGGTGGGGAGTGTCACGCGAGGGAGACTGCGGAGTAAGGATGGGGATCCCAATAGAGGCATGGGTGGAGGAATAGCCCTCTGAGGTCGTTTGAGGGTGGAAGGAATAGGGGTAGGGAGGAGTGATGTGAGGGCGTCGTGCAAGTTTTCCATGGGAGAGGCAGGCGGACAGAGTGTGTGAGAGCCGGAGGATGACGTAGAGGGGCCCGGGTCCGAAGGAGGGGAAGGGTTGGTATTGCCAAACCATCGTAAGACCGGATGTGGGGACTTGTGGGGAGAACGTTGTGAATTAGGTGGAACTGCAGGCATGTTTTCTGGAGACAAGTTGAGACTCATAGGGCGTGAACTGAGTTTGGTCCGAAAGCGAACAGTCGTGGCACCCACGTTGCTTGAAATGTGCATGCCTGGCTTGGAGGGGTGATTCGGTAGGGTGGATGGTGGCTCATGGCTGGAAAAGGGCACCCATGTCATGGTGGTTATGCAGTTGCAGTTATGAGCTAGCCATATGGCAGTGTCAAATTGTGTCAATCGCTCGTGTTAACCGACGCCTCAGCGCTCAGCTCAGAGGTGGCGCGGCACCTGTACGTTTGGCGCAAAGGCACGGCCCGCGAACAGCCCAGACCAACACCAACACGATGACCGCGGCACGTCCCAAACTACCTTCTGTGCTCCCTTCTCAGCCTGCAGTGCAGGATGGTAAGTTTATTTAATTCCATTGTGCTTTTGTAGATACATGTTTGTGCTCATCATCTGATGTCGTAGTATCGACTACTAAGGATCAAATCAATAATGGCCTCGCTCGAGCCACAAATCCAACCGAGTGCGTAGAGTGGTGCCACGGGATGAGATAACGATCGCTCATATGTTGCGTGCATCGAAGCAGAACACCCATCTTCATCTGCGCATTCGCGGGTAGGTGCCTCGTCCCTGTGAGAAGTGACTCGCTCGTGACGTGATGGCGTCTAACAGACTGCAACCGGTTGTTCCCGTCTGTGGAACGGGTGATGATGCACCGAAAGCGTGATCATGATTCTGAGGAGGATAGGGACATCATTAGCTGGAACGAGTGATGGACCGCGGAGGGAGGGGTAGCAAAGAGATAGCGTGGGAAAGGATGACTGTAAACGGGCAATAAGCGAGCGCGATTGAGTGTTTTCGAGAGAGAATTGGGAGAGAAACGAGCTTGCGATTCGCAGGCAGGACCTGTTCCTCCTTTTGCGCGACTTTCACCCTCTTCCTCCCCCCATCCAACATCCACCCCAACCATACCGTCCATCAGATCAAGGAGAATGTCCTTCTTCTCCCGGAAGAAGAATGTCAGTCTCTCCATGTTCTCCCGTTACCACTTTGGTTTCCTCATCATTCTTTTTCTTTCTTTCTTCTCTTCATTTCATACAGGAGAAGCACCAGACCCAGGTGGCGCTACAAGCCACACAGGTCACTCGCGACAGCGAAATGTATGCCCCTTTCTCTCTCTTCAGTCTTTACGGCCGCCTTAACCGCCTATCGCCCATCCGCCATTCTACCCAATAATCTCACAGCCAACCCACTCAGAACATACCGGGCACTTTCTCTCAATCATCCGCTTCTCTTCGCCCTTCTGCAAACCTCCCCCCCTCCAACTCTCCCTCTACCAACGGTCTCGCCTCACAGTCTACTCCACAACTGCCACCGCAACAACAGGCGCCCCCCACTCAACCGCAATCCCAACCCCCTCCGCCACAACAACAACAGACGCGGCCTGTCTACCCGTGGTCTGCACGGCGTCTGAACCTCTTGTCCCCCACTCTTCTCAATAAGAATGCTCCTCCATCGGGACCATCCCCATCACCATTTCCTCGATATGGACATGCGCTTCCTGCCACAGCCACTGCTGCCGGTGAATTGTTCCTCTTTGGCGGCCTCGTACATGAGTCTGCGCGCAACGATCTATATGTGTTCTCAACGCGGGATCTATCTGCCACTCTCTTGCAAACGAGCGGTGAGGTCCCTAGCCCACGTGTCGGGCATGCCGGCGCACTCGTCAGCAGCGTCCTCTTGATCTGGGGCGGGGACACGAATACCGGTGGACAGGACATGCTGAATGAGCCGCAGGATGATTCGCTATATCTGCTCAATCTTGGTGCGTCGGACCATTGGATGCCCAAACAGGCAGGTGCTAATTACACTTTTTTGGCCTCTAGTATCGCGGGAGTGGACCCGCGTCTTGGTTAATGGTCCCGGGCCCGCCGGTCGTTATGGCCATGCGGTCACGATGGTCGGTTCCAAGTTCTTTATCTTTGGTGGTCAGGTCGATGGGGAGTTCTTGAATGATATGTGGGCATTCGACTTGAACACTCGTACGTTTGCCCATCACTTCCCTAAGCCGTTTTGACTTGATATTTCTTCAGTGAAATCGAAACCTGTTTGGGAATCATATGAGCCCCCGCCTGACAACGTGATGCCCCCCCGGAGGACGGGCCATGCCTCAGTAACCCACGGCGACCGTATCATTATGTTCGTCCCCCCTTTCTTCCTGACCCTTTCTCGTTGTTATAACGCTTTGTAGATTCGGCGGTACCGACGGTCGATATCATTATAACGACACTTGGTTGTTTGACGTCACAACGCGAAAATGGACTGAACTACAATGCACTGGGTACATTCCGTCCCCCCGCGAGGGTCATGCTGCCGCCCTCGTCGATGATGTTATGTATGTCTTTGGTGGCCGTGGCGTCGACGGAACCGACTTGGGTGATCTGACTGCGTTCAAGTTGTCGAGTGAGTGATTTGGCATATTGAACCGCATCCGCGCCCTTGTTCACGTACGGAATCTAGCTCAACGATGGTTCATGTTTCAAAACATGGGGCCAAGTCCAACAGGAAGGTCGGGTCATGCCATGGCTTCTAATGGTACAAGAGTCTTCGTGCTTGGTGGAGAATCGTCAGCAGGGACACAGGCGGATGAAACTGCGCTCCTTCACGTTCTCGACACAAGTATGTGCTTTATTTTATTTTTTCATTTTATTTAGACAGCCTCTGAGTCCGAAAACACAGAGCACATCAAGTACCCGAAGCCTGATTCCAACGCTGTCAAACCTGGTGACAAGACCCAACTCGCGCGCAAGACATCCACCGGCGTCCCGGCGCAGGAGCAACGGCCATCATCATCAGCGGGTACCAACGCGGCGCGTGCCGCTTCTCCTTTACAACAAGCTGCTGACCCCGAGGAGTTGCGTCGGGCGGTTTCCCCGCAGAATGCCCGCGCTCAACGGCCCAGTCCGAATGAACTGACTTCGCAACCCGCGGGCATGAATGGTAAGCCAAGACGTGTCCCTAGGGGCGAGGACGATGCCGAGGGTTCGACTGAGTCGACAATCCGTGAGCGCGCGCTGTCCCCGGACCAGGCCCGCGCACTTAGCCCGTACGCACGCGGAGGGACACCTACCGGTCCTGTCAGTATCGAGAGCATGGTGAAGACGGGACAACCTCAGCGTTCCGAGTCGCCTCTAGTCGAGCGTGAACGCGCCAAGTCTCCCGATGCTCCGAACTTCGGGCAATCGCAATCGAATATCACTTCGGTTAACGGGTTTACCGCTGCGCATGGCACAAAAACCGGCTCCCCGAGTGACGTCTCTGCTGATCTCCTACGTGATCTCAAGACTCGTGATGCAGAGTTAGAGACGCTGCGCCGCCGACAGGCATGGATGAAGGCAGCACTCGTTCAGGCTTGTCACGCTGGGTTCGTCTACGTCAATGCCAGCCCTGGAGACGACGATCGTGGGGTTACGGATGAGCAACCAAAAATAGCCGAGGCGGTAATAACTCTGAAACAACTTCATGGAAGCATCCAGGTACGTAGCCATTGCGTTCCTTGCATGGTCGCCAGGTTGGGTAACGTTATTTTTCGCATAGGCGAGTCTTACCGAGCAAGCACGCAACGCGTCACTGCGCATTAGCGAGGCCGAAAAGCAGCGGGCCGGCGCGATCCAGGAAGCCGCGTACTACCGTGCGAAGCTCGCCGCGCTCGAGGCCTCTTCTGAGGGAGAAGTTGCGCGGCTGGAGCGCGAGCGTCTCGTGGAGCTTGAGCGGCAGCTGTCAGCAACACTCGCTGCGCAAGCTGAGCGGGACCAGCGGCTGGCCCAGCTAAGTGACGAAGTCGCTCTGAAGCGTACTCTACTTGAACAAGCCGAGGCAAATGCTGCGGAGGCAACGAAGCGCGCGGGACTGCTGGAGGAGACACATGTACGCATGCTACGGGACCACACAGATATTCAGGAGCAGCATGCTGCTCTTGACGCCGAGCTACGAGAACACGCAGCTCGGCTACTCGCGCAGACATCGCTAGCGGGGCGGAAGGATGCAGATCTGGTGAACATGCAAGCCCAACTTGACGCATTACTACACTCTCGCGAGCAGCACGTGCGCGCGCTCGAGCAGGCTCAAAGCGCGCTGCAGAAAGCGACATCGCGCGCTGCAGAGGTCGATGAGCAGAGCCAACGTACACGTGAACAGATTGGACAATACGAAACGGAGCTTTCAGAGGCGCGCGGCGAGCTTGAGGCGAGGATGTCCGAATTGGAGGCGGTCCGTTTACGGCTCACGGATGCGGAGAACGGGTGGGCCAAGAGCCGAGAAGAGGCGGACGTATTCCGCGCCCTGACTACGACGAGTCTTGGTGAACTTCTTGACACGCACCGCGACCTCAAGACGGACGAGGATCGGATCACTCGCGGGCATACGGAGGGCGTGCAAGCTTTGGAAGCCGAGGTAGCCTCGCTGCGAGCCATGCTCAAGGATGCGACAAACCGCCTTGAGGACTCACATGGGGAACTCGCCAACGAGCGACGCAAGGCACGCGAAAGTGAGACGGAGGCTCTCGGACTGCGAACACAAATCACCGGCTTGCGAGCTCAGCTCACCAATACGCTGGCGGAGAGCGGGCGCGCGCGCCAGGATCTCGCTTCACGGGAGTCGGAACTGAAGCAGAAGGCAAAGGACGCGGCAGATGCAGCGTTGCGGCTGGACATGCTACGAAACTACCTGGCAGAGAACGACATCGTACTCAATAATGATGGCCTACCAGCAAAGGCCGAGAGCGAGACGGCCTCACGGGTGGCGGAGTTGGAGACGAAGCTGGCTCAATATACGCGTCTGCAAGAACAGACGGAACGCGAGTTGCAGACGGTATCCCGCCAGAAGCAAGATGCGTTCGCACAGGTCAGCGCTCTGTCGAACCAGCTCGATCGCCTGCGCAGCACGCAGAGCCCTGCCTTGACTCGCAACGGGTTGGACGATAGCGCGAGTGACGCCCGTGTCGCGGAAGCAGAACGGCGAGCCGAGGATGTAGAGCGGAGTTACAAGGCCCGGATGCAGCAGCTCGAGGACGACTACCGCCTCGCACTGCAACTTGTGAAGTAGGTGTGATTCACGAATGGAGTGTGGACGATCGGTCTCAATGTGATTGTTTCCAATAGGGAGACCGAACGGCTGAACAGGCGTATGAAGGACGAACTCATGAAACAGAAGAATCTCAACACGAGCCTTCTGACCGAGGTTGACTCGTTGCGTGGGTCTTCTGGTGGTGCGGAATCAAGCGCACGCGTACGTGCCAATGGCCGTGCCACGCCGCTCTCCGACGATGGACGTTCGAGCGAGTCTCTACGCAGCCAACTCATTGACATGCAGCGCCAGGCACAGCGTGCCATCAGCGAAAACAAGGACCTGCGGTTGCGCATCGAGTCCCTCGAAAAGGACCTCGGAACGATGCGGAACAACCTCATTGCGGCTCAGCGCGAGTCCGACGAACGCCTGTCGCGTGTCGAGGAGTTGGAACAGGAGGTCGAGCAGCAGAGATCCGCGTTGGTGATCACGCGTGGTGGCCACGACGAGACATTGCTCGAGCGACTGAGCAGCGAAAACAATGCGCTCAAGCGCGAGAACGAGCAGCTCTCGCACAAAATCGGACTTCTCCTGGAGGACGACGAACCCGCCTTTGGCCGGGACCGACGCACGTCGGCCATGTCGATCTCGGATCGGCCGGTCAGCGGTACGAGCTCAGACGGGATCAACTACGGCTCGCGCATCTCCAACAGCGACTTTGACTATGACAGCTGGCATCGCCAGCGCTAGTTCACGAGTGCCCTCAGCACTCGGCGGTCACCCGACGAGTACGAGTCTCAAAGTTATAGCAGCTACGGTCACGAACGCACGCGCTCAAGGCCCTGATACTCTCCGCTTTATCCCCCATGATTTTGCTTCATCAGCCTGCTTGCTATGCCTCCCACGTCCTACATGCTTTTCTTCCTTCACTTCTTACGCACATATACCCTACCGATCTCGACGTAACGATGTCGCTCACACTCATTTTTGGTTTTTTTTATCTCCTAGTTTTCTAATTTTCGGTTTGCTTTCCGCTATGTGTGATATTATATATATATTGAAGCAGTACACCCAACTCCGAGCTACCATTAAAACGGCTGACTCATGGACGGCATTGGTCGCTACACCTCTTCTGTTGTGTGTGCCGCTGCGCGCCGAGTCCATTCGATAGCTTTTGCTTTGACTGTCTCAGCACCTGCCTCGTCCCCGATCCGTTTCTCGAGTGCAAGCCATTTCTTAAAGAAAGTCCTAGTGTGCAATGTCAGGGCAGAGTAGTAATCGCCTTGCGACGATATGTACGACTTACTTGGCCTTGTGGCTTGTCATTTTTTGAGCAAACACACGATCGAAGATATTTCTGAGCGGCCAAAGGGAAAAAATAAAATAAAAGGTCAAACACAGTTTGGAGAGGAAATAGTGCCCGAATTGACGACCGACCTCATGCTTTGGATGTCATCCTGTCCGGCTTCCATATCTATATATATGGACCAGAGGTCCCATCGTTTGGGATGGGAATCGACCATGCCTTCGAACAACGTCTTTCCGCGCTCAGGCTCGCCCAATTTGTATTCCAGCTGAGCAAACTTGGAGATGGTCTTTAGATCTGGGGGGGGAGCATCGATTCGTGCGCGTTAGTTAGTATACAAGTCGTGCGAACGTCGTGGCCACGCGACGACGAAAACATCAACAGCTTACGTTTGCGCTTCTCTAGACTCTGCAGACTTCGGGGGAGGAGCTTCCGCGCTTGTTCCACGTCACCCCGCTTGAGGTAATGTTCGCCGAACAAGGTCCAGACTTTGGAGCTTTGCCCGAACTTTTTGCAAGTGCGCTT
>Ga0210393_10003624_pt1 | contig 12385 bp, 15 predicted proteins | sample IncBWC27OmetaG_FD_160068 | JGI IMG/M metagenome (GOLD analysis project Ga0210393, IMG submission 160068) | Forest soil microbial communities from Barre Woods Harvard Forest LTER site, Petersham, Massachusetts, United States - Inc-BW-C-27-O ... | reverse complement strand
TCACACCTTTAGTTCAAGTTGAATGTGGAGTACATATACACGTAATGTCCGCGATGCATAATGCCGTAATACTTCTATTGGGCTTTGTTTGGCGGTTAGGGTATTAAGCGCCACCGGGGCGGGTAAGTGGGCGCATGTGCGACGGTGCAGGGCCCGTGAGCACGACCCGACCATACCCGCTGACGCTGCCATCGAGTCTAATACCCTGATATTGTCCAAGTATACCCATATGTCCTCTCACCAACGTTCACAGAGACGGCGATCAACTCAGGCTTCTTCGGATGCTGATGCGACGGACGTCAAGCCGACCCACGGGCGTGTCAGTCCAGACATATCGGGATCTACATTAATATTCTCGTCGTCCAGCCTCCCTGGCGTCAATGGTTAGTCCGTATTTGGTGACGGTTTTTATCCCCATTATTCAAGATGACATGTATCTTAGACGACTCAGATGGACCTCTGCTGGCTTCCCCACAGCGTCATGGTACTCAACAACACAAACAATCACCCCTTCTTCGCGGCTCCCCGCAGAGAAAGAGTGCAGACTCTGGTTCTTTGGTATGGGTCAGGGTGACCAGGTCGGGCGAGCTCGCATCCAGCGAACGCGGCGATGGTGAGGGGAGTTATTGGTGGCCCGCCTGTGTACGTAAATACGAGATCCTTATCTTCACCCAAACGCTGATGTGCATACAGGTTACCGAGGGACGGTCGACTACCGGACCCCTCACCGTCTCTCTTTATGGGGAAATCTCACCTGCAGCCGGAAGGAGCGTCCAACTAGAGGCACCATCTCCATCACATATCCTTCCCTTCAAGTGGCCAGGCCGGGATATTACACGTTTCAGCTCAGTCACGTTTAGGTGTCTAGAAACCGGTTCTCAACGAGGTTCCCCTTCTAAGCGTCCAAAAACCGCCTTGGATGAAGCTTGGCGGTCTGCCGTGAACCTTGCTCACGAAGCTGATGCCTATCTGAATGATGGTTTGCCTTCCAACCTGTCGTCCTATAAGGTCCGGACTGGGCACATACATGAAAAGAAAGCAGAGGCGTCAACGAGTGGTCTGAAAAGGTCTTCCGGTTGGCATTTATCAACCTTAACAAGGCAAAGGCCGCTTCTCATGCAACCTATAGAGCGATGGTCTCCCCCTCCTTGTGACCCCTTGTTGGAGATCCCTGGGGAATTAGTCTTCTCATTAGCGAGAAAGGGAGGGGCTGAGTATTGGGCAGCAAGGGTGGAGCAATATCTGGCTCCCAAGACGCCCTCTATGGCTCCAAAGTATCGGGTACGATTCAAGGACGACACACTCCGTGCGGTATCGAGGGATATGTTCTACACGTCAGACGAACCAAAATTTTACACATGCAACGTGAGTTCATATTCTATCCTCCTAACTGGTGTTCATTAACGGTCAGTTGGGGCGCTACGTGGGCGATGACGAGGAATCGGCCGTTGATTCCGATGATGACCACTTTCTTTACGAGACTAATGTCGATGAACACGCGATTTCCATGCCTCCACCAAACCCCACAGAGTTCTGCGAAATGTCGATCCGCGATCAATTCGCATACATCAAGCCCGTGATCAAAGCCATTTTGAACGAGGCCTATCTGCCTGCGAGGGAGCGACATCAAGCTTTTATGCAAGGCGGCGCCTCGCGCCTCCGCTTACGAAAAGCCGCAACAGGCAAGGGAGACCTGACTACGCGCGAGGTTGATCGATTGGGAAAGGTCCTCCAACAATGGGTCTTGGGCCCAACGCACTTGCAGAAAGCTAGCCTCTCCCCCAGTCATCTTGGGGATTTGGAGTCTGAAAGCGGACTGGTAAGCCCAATACCACGGTACATTCATCCCCTCGCTCAAGGTTCGTACCAGTCTACATGGACAGATATTCAGGTGGAACAGATACTTCGCGTTGACACCCCGGATTCCCTGGATGGCGTAAGGCTCGGATTCCGTCCGTGATACGTACTGAACTGATCACAATTTTCGGAATACAAGACGTTCTTATCACCCCGATCATTCCTGGTATCGTCACCGGTTGACGTGAGTCAGGTAGCTCATTAACTCTTGTATTCAATCTTCTCTCGATATGTCAGGCTGGTCTGTCCGGGTCTCTGCGGCAGACAGGATCCCCAAGCTATGAAGCACTGTCTAAGAGCGACAAGTTGCAGGCAAGCAAACTATCTGCTGATCTTCCTCCCACATTTCTCATCTTATCTTATGCGAGTTGACAGTACTGCCTTCTCGTGCTTTTCCATGAAGCCACTCTTCAACTCTTGTTGTGGCGTTCGGGAGAGCGACGATCACCGAATTTGTTGTCACAGGACGACGAAGAACGACTCCATTTGATAGGCTTGGCGAAATCCGAGGAGAGAGCATGGGTAGAAGAGATCTCTCGGCTGAGGGGAATGAAGGCGAGAAAAAGTGACCCGCCATCGACTCCACCCCACGCTCCCATCGCTAGGTCTTCGAGTGGCAGAGCTCTGCGACCCCGGAACCCACCTTATGCCAGTTGAGCACCTCGCCCATCAACTTACACGCTCTGTGATGATATGATATGCAAGTCCATAATGGCAAGGACCATAAGGCTCGCGGAGATACCTGCGGTTCTTGCCCCCTTACGTCGAATCTGTTTTACAGCCATGATGTTATGATCTCTTTTCCTCTCACCAATCGGAGTGCACTGAACCATCGCATCACCCTTGATCTTATGGAAGAGCCCCGCACCAATGCAGCTGACGAGCACGAGGCGCAGGTTAAGAAAGAAGAAAGACCCTCCGGAAACTTTTCCGGTCGTTGTGTTTCATATCTGGATATTGTGGTGCACTTTGGGGTCTCCTGTAGTTCGTCATGTATTAGCCGAACTTGAAGGTATGTCAACCCACACCCACCAGGTTTCAGGACCACGGTTGTATTGCAGGGTCGACCTCCTCTGTTTCGTCCCTTTCGATGATTGCTTCACGGGCGTCCCTTGTCTACCAAAGGAACCGTTGAATGGAAAGTATGAGTGCACTCAGGCTCGCCGTGCTATCACCTTGCAACGGCAGGGTTCATAATCGCCTTCGCAGTACAATTGTTCAAAGGCCATTAGATGGAGAGGCTATATACCCAACCTCAGCTAGAGCTCCACGCGTGCTCCACACCAGGGCAAACGAAGAACTACGGACTACGGAAAAAGGTTCATAACTACACACGTAGTCCAGAAAAAATACAGTAAGTCATATGATGGGTATCACAAGTCCATGGCGAGACGAAACATGTGAGGATAGGGTTGCCAATGTCTATACTGACGACCTAATGAGTGAAATGTCGACGTCGAGGCCCACACAGAGTGTCAATATGTAAATCGAATAAGAATAGTCTCTGGCGCGAAGCGGCCATTTTCAATATTAAGGGAAAGCGCTATTTGTCCGTGATAATGTCTGACGAGGGACCAGGACCGATAAGCTGATGGTTGACGAGTTTCTCGACCTCGAATACAAAGATATCGAGGAGGCCTCCCCACCATCGATGTTCTTGAAGAATACGTGGTCGTCATACCCTCCCAGCGTAGGCGATGAGGACCGGGAGGCTGTCGTTGATGCGTCAAATGGCTGAGTAAGTGTGGATGAAGTAGATTGTCGTAATGGCATAGGACGAGCAAGCGAGGGAGGTGCTTGTCGTGAGAGTGATCTGTAGATTGGATATTGCAGTGGACGGTGACGGCGCCCCATGGAAGTAAAGCGGCGTAAATATCTCCTCCACCACGATGAGGGGGCAGACGGCGCTCTCGGGGAATACGGTGAAGAAATGGGACTGTCGTCGTGCGAGGTGCCACCCTGTTCCATCGACAGTTCAGCGAGGTCACGATCTCGCGTGGAAGAAAACCGGGTGAGACGGCGAAGGCAGATCCGGATATACCGCCGGAGCCGGTAAGAAATGCAGAAGACAAAGAAGACCATGAAGAGGCAGAAGAGCACAGCCGCGAGTGGGAACCCAAGGCGGGTTAGCGATGGGGGTAGGTGGGATGAAATGTGGTCGTCGATGGCGTCGAGGCCAAAGGGAAACGGAGGACGAATCAGTTGGGTCGGCGCATCGTTGGCCTCCGGGACCGGCTCGTGAGGATCCGGGAGTGGCTTGGTGTCCTTGACCAGAGGCGGAACTTCCTTGCTTGCCTCGAGAACCATCTTCCCCAATGTCCAACTGATAGCCATGTCCCCGACGGTGTCCACAGACTGGAAATGGGGCCGCGACAAACCCTGTTTCTCTGCACGGTCCTTGGCGTCATCCACCTCGGTCGTGTCGTTTCCCCCAGGGTCCACAATTCGCGGCATACGGAAGCCTTCATGCAAAACATTGATGATCCACGCGGCCTTAAAACATTGCATCTCTAACCGCGAGACGTCCACCCTATCGCCCCACTTAGCTGGCTTTATGGTACCTTCGCCTCCATCGTGTCCAGCCGCTTGTCCGTTTTTGGAGTCCTCGTACATTTGAAGGGTTTCTTGCCATGGCCTCCCGCAAAACTTCTCAGCTGCTCGCTCATACTGTACGAAGTCATACGCCCCACCCAGGCCAAATACGTGCTCTGATGAATACCAGTACTCGGATATGCCGATAAAGTGAGAGACAGAGAAATCAATGGGAGGGACGTAAACACCGTTGAATAGACAAGGGGGACCAGGACATGGTGCTGTCTTGTTGAGAAGTGGTAACGTTTCTTGTAGGCAGCGTTCGAGGGAGCCCGTCCCGTACAAGGTGTGGATTTTCTGCTCGTGTGGGGTTGCTGGCTCAACATAGAGAGGCGACTCTGCGAGGGTGAGGCCGCTGGGTAGACAAGGATCTTCAATGACCTCGGCGGATGTAGGGGAGTCTTCAATCGAGGGGCGAGAACGGTCGTGCCGTTTGATAGCTTGACCAACATATCGCTCTCTAGCTTGGTTCGTTCCGAAACCCAGCCACGTAGTCACGAAAATTCTGTGGCTTATCTCTTCCCCGTCCATCATACGCAATCGTACGTCCATCAAGTTCTGTGTCTTCTCTTGCTCTTCTGCGCTCGGCTCGAATGCTATTTGAGTCGATGCGCCACCCATGTCCAAGAATCCGTACGTGGCACGGCCGGAATTCGAGGAGCCAAACCCATCCATCAGGTAGTTGACCGATAACCAGCCAAATAGACCCTCCTCTTCACCGGATATAATCCGAACGCTGGAACCACAGGGTCCTGCGGGAGAGGCGTCGTCGATGCGAAAGTTTGAGTGGAACTTAAGAAACTGGCAGGTAGACCGAAGCACGGCAACTTGTTGTTCATGAGACAGCAGACGCATGCCAGCGGTCGCTAGTAGAAATAACGGTGTTTCATGATGGAGCGAAGGGGGAATGTGGGTCTGAGCATGGTTGAGTAACGGTGCGAGATAAGCCGGGATATCATCTGGATGTTCGGCAAAGGACGAGATGCCTGAGACGAAATATCAGAACATCAAAATGTGAAAAAACACGATGTTGTACTAGCTACGCACCAGGTTCGACTTTGAAAACCCAATCTTCGTCATTTTGTGTGCCCCTTTCTACCCTGGGAAGAGAGTGGCTCGCTTCAGGACCAAGCACGCTCCTTAGGACGCGGGCGTCCTTCCAGCTGTAGATTTGAAGGCGCGAGCCGGATGACCCCGCGTCGACTACGATGCCAAACCTGCGCGAATTGAGCCATTCATCGGCAGCCGTCGGTGGGGGCATTATTCGGTTGATGTGGTTGCCAGATAGGCGTGTGTGCGCTGTGGACACATCAAGGAATGCGCGCTCAGCCACGAAAGGCATGTCATTCTCACCTTTTGCCGAAACCTCCAATTGAATCTACATTATCTTACCGCGTTCAACTAATCGACAACAATGGTGCAGAAAACAAGAGTAGATGGTATTCGCATTTAACAATCCTTCTTTTTTTCCCCCTCTGACCACTTCTAGGTCCCTCTCAGGCAGAGCAACTCCTCCGAGTGACTTCCGGAATAGCAGCGGAACTAATTAAGGCTCACGATGCGAATCAGACTGTTTCTCTCAATGAACTACGTGCTCGAATTAGCAAGAAGTTTGGTTTTGGTGGTGTTCCTCGTCTAGTAGACATCATCAGTGCTATCCCCGATGATTATAAAAAAGCTTTACTCCCGAAGCTGAAGGCGAGACCTGTTCGAACGGCGAGTGGGGTGTGTCTTTCCCCTCATCGAGGCAGTGGGAGCAACTCAAGCCGTCACAGATAGCAGTTGTTGCCGTTATGTGCAAGCCTCATCGTTGTCCGCACATTGCGATGACGGGCAACATATGCGTGTGCGCCAAAGCAACATCCACCCTATAATCTCGACGTTGCTGACACTGCCGTAGTTACTGTCCTGGTGGTCCCGACTCCGATTTTGATTACAGTACCCAAAGTTACACGGGGTACGAGCCAACGAGCATGCGTGCTATTCGCGCTCGGTATGATCCATACGAGCAGACACGAGGACGCGTGGAGCAATTGAAGAGTTTAGGCCATAGCGTTGATAAGGTGCACCCTCTTCTTCCACGGCCGCCGTCACCTGAAAGTCATGTATTATAAGGTCGAGTTCATCATCATGGGCGGGACATTCATGAGCATGCCAGAAGAATATAGGAACGAGTTTGTCGCCCAGCTCCATAATGCTCTATCTGGCTTCACGGGAACGGACGTCGATGAGGCCGTAAGGTAGTATATTGATAAGTAATCAGCTGTGTGCTGCCATTTTCGCTCATGCACGAACAGGTACTCTGAACAAAGTAAATCCAAGGCCATTGGCATCACAATTGAGACTCGGCCGGATTATTGCCTTAGACCGCACCTCAGTCAGATGCTTCGTTATGGCTGTACACGACTTGAAATCGGAGTACAGTCTGTATACGAGGATGTCGCACGGGACACTAATCGTGGACATACCGTCCGTGCCGTCTCTGAATCTTTTCACCTGGCCAAGGACGCTGGTTTCAAAGTCGTTGCCCACATGATGCCCGACCTTCCGAATGTTGGCGTCGAGCGCGATTTAGAACAATTCAAGGAATATTTCGAGAATCCTGCGTTCCGAAGCGATGGGCTGAAAATTTATCCCACGTTGGTCATTCGCGGTACCGGTCTCTATGAGCTATGGAGAACAGGGAGGTATAAAAATTACACACCAAATGTCCTCGTTGATGTTATTGCCCGCATCCTCGCCCTTGTTCCCCCGTGGACAAGAGTTTACCGCGTGCAGCGGTAAGTCCTCCCCATCCGATACTCCTCATTCGACTACGTTTCTTAGCAGATCATTTGCAGGGACATCCCTCTACCGCTCGTTACCTCAGGTTCAGAAAATTCTGGAAACCTCCGCGAACTGGCGCTGAACCGGATGAAGGATTTTGGAGCAGAATGCCGTGATGTTCGCTTTCGCGAAGTCGGGGTAACGCATTTTCCAGTGATTTCAGTTGCCACCACGCGGCCTTACACGGTTGCGTAGATACACGAGATCCACCACAAAGTCCGACCAGAATCAGTCGAGTTACTTCGCAGAGACTATACCGCGAACGGTGGCTGGGAGACCTTCCTTTCGTACGAGGATCCTGAGCGCGATATCCTCGTCGGACTGCTTCGGCTACGAAAATGCTCCGAAGAGGGGACATTTCGCCCAGAGCTTGTGCGCAAAAGTGGGGCTGAAGGCGGCGGCACGAGCATCGTGCGGGAGCTCCATGTATATGGCACAGCTGTGCCGGTGCACGGAAGAGACCCCACGAAGTTCCAGCATCAGGTATGCAAAAAGACTACGCGTACGTTTCGCGGTTACAGTTGCTAAGATGAACCTCGAAAGGGTTTCGGAACACTCCTTATGGAGGAAGCAGAACGTATAGCTAGAGAGGAGCACGGGAGCATCAAGATTGCTGTCATCTCAGGTATGTTAGGCTACGTCTGTAACTTGAAGAAGCAAGGCTTATTGCTAATTTTCCGGTTCCTCCACCGCCTGAAGGTGTGGGCACGCGAGATTACTATCGAAGATTAGGGTATGAGCTGGATGGACCTTACATGAGTAAATCATTATTGTAACCCTGTATCACCGTACTACAAGCACGTTGTATGACCACGCAGAATACAAAATGAAGGTCTTCTCGAGGGTTGACCCCACTATCTGAGCACCAAGGTATGAAAGTTGGGAAATACAAGCTCGTCTTCGATGGTCTTGCGGATGACATCTTGAATGAACTTCTCGACGCGGGTGACGTTCTTCAATACGTGCTTGTCCGCTTGCCCCAGCTCGCTCTCGATGAAGATCTCCGGGAGCAGACGTTGGCCAACGGGAAGCGGCTTCGCCTCGTGCGCGTCGTCTCCCTCAGGGTCGCTCGGTGTGCTGCCCTGCGAGATGGCGCTACGCCGCGCCGAGGGGCCGTAGGGGTCGAGGTCATCGAGAACGCACAGGTGGACGCGCCGGCCGCCCTCGTACGCCACGGCGAGCTCGCCGTTGAACACGAGCCCCGTGACGGCGAGCTTGATGGGGAGCGACATGAACTGCGGCGAGGGGTAGTTGATGCGCAGGGACGTCGTGAGCGTCAGCCGCAAGTCCGAGTGCCACGAGACGAGGAGGTGCAGCTGTAGATTCGGGTGCTCGTCCGCCGGCGGCGCGGCGGTCGTTGGCTCGTCCAGCGTCCCCGCCGCCGCGAACGTCGTGTCTCTTCCTGCCGCCATCGCTGCTGCTGCCGTTTGCGCTGGCGGCGCCGGCGCCGGCGCCGTGTCTACCGATATATGCGCGAGGCCTCGATGTGGAGAAAAGGGGGGGGAGGGGGACGAAGAGAGAGATGGTGGTGCGCCCGGGGGACGCGTCGAGCCCAATGACGACGACGACGAATTGGCCTTCGTCTGCCGCGCATCCGGAATAGGAAACCTCCGCGAGGGAGCGGCAGCGGGCGCAAACGCATTTGACGAGAACGTCGTCGTCGTCGTTGTCGCGCGTTGTTGTTCCGAATGCACCGCACCGGCAGCAGCTCCGCCTCCTCCTCCTCCTGGCACGCTGCTCGTGCTCATGCTCGCGCTCGCCGGCACGTGGTGCCCCCCACCCTCCCCCGCAGCACTCCTGGCGCTTCCCGCCGTCACAGAGCCGAGAGCGTGCGGCGACGGAGACGGCGGCGGCGGTGGATGCGCAAGGGCGAGAGCAAACACGTCCGATGCGGGCCCGCGTGCGTAGCGGATGTGCGGGGGCAGGTGGTGGTAATACATCGGCGCGGCCTCCTCCGCCGCCAAACCGCGCCTCGCGCTGCTGCGCGACACCCACTCAAACTCGTCCTCGTCCTCGTCCTCGGCGCGCCGCGCTAACGGTGCTGATGCCGCCGAGCGCACTCCCGGGCCTCTTTCTGCAGGGCCGAGGTCGTTGTTGCTTCCCTCGTTGTCGTTGTCGTCGTCATTGTCGTCATCCTCGAGAAAGTCGCGATATATGTCGCGCAGGTCGACCAGCTCTATATCTGGTGGCTGGGAGCCGAAATCGAAGGAGGTGATTTCGATGGGGCCTATAAAGGAGGGTCGTGGAATATTTTGAAGCTGGCTGTTAAAGGCACCGATGAACGAGGAAACAAAGGACGCGTCAAGGTTGCTCCAATCGAGGTCGATGGACATCGTCACGGAAAGCAGTACGCGTCGTTGAAATTCAACGCTGACCGCCGCATGGCCGTTTCAAATGAAGAAAATTTATTATGCTCTAACAATAATGTCTAAGCCGACTCCATTTAGTAATATGGTATTCCGTCAGAGACTTGCAACTAAGCGAAATTCGTTGCGTGGGCTCATAAAAGCGGGTAGGTGTCTAGGGCTGGCTGATGTAGAAAAAGTCTTTCGCCGAGGTACGCAAAAAGCTATATATAGAGTGCGCCACTTTCGAATGGGTATCAAGGTCCTCAAACGCTAAACCAGCCGTTCGAGCCAGGGGCAACATTATTCGGTAGGGAGAATGCATCGAATCGTGCATCATTGTCGCTGCTCGGAATAATGTCGCAATGTCGGTGACGGGGCGGGTGAAGGCGTCCGTGAGGGGAACGGTGAACCATACGGTGCGCTCAAATATCGTGACGTATCCAACATGGGAGGGAAGTGTGTATCCATCTTCTCCGGACCAAGGGTTCCGGACAGTGTCGCGGGTGAAGATGATTTGGTGTCGAATTGTCCGAGTATCGGCTCATCTGAATCAACCGGCGAACCGGGCCAAGGAGTTCCCGCTTTGCTGCCTGTTGCGCTGTTGACAACACTCATTAGGAGAACCGGTTCTTTGCCTGCCGGCTGATTGTACAGCCATGTTGCGACGAGTACCGTTGATGAGCCGATAAGGAAAGATGACGTGATCCTAAAGTGGAAGAGGATCACAGACGCGAGGAAGGACAGGATAATGGAGAGGCTCGTGGCGAAACCCTTGAGAATATTATCCGAGTACTTGATCACGATCGCGGTGATGAGCCCGCCAAAGACCTGGATCGAAACGGTCGCCCATGCCCAACCACCGAAATTTTTGAGCAAGTCGGCGATAAAGCCGCGGGAATTGGACACAGGGGGACCATAGAGTACGGGGAGGAGCGCGGGAACTAGCGAAAAGAGGGAGAGTTGGACGTTGCGAACCCACAAATCCGCTTTGGAGTTCTTGAGCACCATTTCGAAGTACACGCCGGCGAGGCCGGAAGTGAAGCAGGCGGCAGTGACTGCGCCGAAGCCTTTGAGGGGACTCATGATATGCGTGTAAAGAGGTGCCGATTCATGTGCGCTTCCCACAGGCATGTTGGGTTTGTGCGGGGCCAGTGCGCTGGTGTTGGTCTGAATCTGAACGATGGCAACTCCAGAAGCAAGAAAGAAAAGCGAGACCCATTTGGTTGAGGTGAGGCGGCGACGCAATAACAGGACGGAGAAGGCAGCAGTAGTAAGGATCTTCATCTGGTACGTCACTTGGAAAGTCGCCACGGGGAGATTGCTGATCGCGACGAATTGGAGAGTGTTTTGGACGACATAAAGGATAGCGGGAATGGAAAGCTTCCAACAGTCGGGGCTGAACGTTTCGCGTAAAAGTTGGTTGATCGGTCTTCGCACGTCTGGGTTTGACGACAATCTCCAGAGAGCAATACCGAAGGATATTGAGCCCTTCAGGATCTCATTGAGAAGGACTGCGGATGCGGGTGAATATGCTTGGGAAGGAGGGGTCGAAACGCGGGAATAGTGCATAACAATAGAAAGAGCCGCATTCTGAACCGCAAGCGTGACGAGGCTAGTAGGCGAGTCGAGATGAGTGAGCACACAAACTGAGAAAAGAATGCGTCAAACTCACGATACATATTTAAGCGGTAAACCAAAGACTGTGGGTGTGGTATCCTCCCTGGACAAGCGTATGTTCCGAGCTACCGGAGGAGGAACGGAGTGATCCGGGAAAGGGGGTAATGACGTGGGATTGAGAGCAGGCGATGGCCGAGAACTGTGTTCGCTGGAGACGGAAGGCGAAGGTGTACCAGCTCTTGATGTCTGCAACGGTCGATGATACACGTCTGGGAAGGAGGGGGCCGGGACGCGGATGGAGGACACAGAAACTCGGGGGTATCGCAATTGGTCGAGACGACGCTCCATAGCCGTGAACCGTGGGGTGTGTTCGCTTTTTTTTTGGACCGGAAAAGTTGACTTGAACAACCGGAGGAGTGAGATGAGACGTGGTGGTCCGCGTAGACCGCGTAGACCGCTCGAACCAGTCAACGACAAGCAACGCGGGGCGCGGCACTTCGCGGCACCTTGTACTATTTCCCAATCGTAACACGCCTCTCATTTTTTTTTTACAGTGCTACTAGACATGTACATTCATCTATTCTATTCTCATCTCCATCATGGCCTGCAAAGACGCGAGTTAACACTGCTAGTCCAACAGATGCGACAGCAGAAAAAGTCATAAAACGGCGCAACCTCAGACTCGCCTTATTCACATCATACACACCTCGCACATTGGAGGATACTCCCCAATGTCCTTTACGGGACAGAGTGAAAATCCTGATTCAATGCAAGTACCCCTCATCCGGGGTTGCGGATGTGTCCCTTTACCAGGGTTATCTTCCTCGGTCAATATAGATTTTGTTCTTTTTTTTAAAAGAAAAAAAAAGAGGCAGGGTGGGAAGGGCAAAGGAAATTGGCTGGACAAAGCTTACCGAAAGGATGAAAGTGTCTGGCAAATGTACGTATCTCCAGGTGATCCTGCGTCCTGGCTCCTCGACCAAAGGGAGAAGCAATCAGCATAGATTGTTTTTGAGATACTCATTTCATCTTCGACGTTTGTCTGGACCATCCATCCCAGAGTCGGAAGACTTGAAAAGCCAACAGAGGATAGACAGTAATTTATACGCCGTGCAAGAGAGACAGAAGACAGGCACCAAGGTGAG
>Ga0210393_10003622_pt1 | contig 12387 bp, 10 predicted proteins | sample IncBWC27OmetaG_FD_160068 | JGI IMG/M metagenome (GOLD analysis project Ga0210393, IMG submission 160068) | Forest soil microbial communities from Barre Woods Harvard Forest LTER site, Petersham, Massachusetts, United States - Inc-BW-C-27-O ... | reverse complement strand
CCCTAACAGGGTTGTGAAACTCGCCTCGCCTCTGGGGTGATTTTTTCACTGACCGTTAGCAACGCTTGTCCTTCAGGGCGTTGAGCACTCGTCTATCTAACTTTCTGCCGTGACGGTCACGACCAATTGTCGTTCTCGCGGACCGTCTAGCTCGATCAGCACAATTCGTTGCCAGGTGCCGAGGAGGATCTGGCCACGCTCAAATGGCAGCGCGACCGATGTCCCGATCAGCGCCGACAAGATGTGGTCGGGCACATGCGCTGGGTTGTGCGGATGGCGGTAGCGCAGTTTTGGAATCATGGCTTCGAAGGCATCGAGCATGTCGAGGTCGGTCCCGGGATCGAGATCGGCCGTGGTGAGTGCGGCTGTGGTGTGGAGTATCAAAAGATTGCAGATTCCGGTTGCCTGCGAGTGATTCGTCTGGAGCAGAGCCTGCACGGTTTCAGTGATGTCAAGAATCTCACGCTTCTTGCGGGTTTTGAGGATGATCCTTTGCATGATGGTCGAGGAAACAGGCTAGTCGTGGTTGCATTTTTCGCAACCACGTCACCTAAATCTTTGTCATCCTGAGCGAAGGCATCTGTTTCGCGAAGCGAAGCAGATGCCGCAGTCGAAGGATCCCAGCTCACTCATCGGCAATAAAAGCTTCAGGGAGTTCTTGCAGCTCAGTTCTTCGGCAGCTGCGCAGGAATGCCTTCGTGGCTTTATAGCGGTGCAATCGTCCATGGGTCCTTCGACTCCGCAGGCTCTCCGCTGTGCGGAGAACCTGCTGCGCTCAGGATGACCAGGGCAAGAATAGACCTAATCAAGGGGGCGCGCGGGATAAACCGCACCGGAGTCGCGAGCACAGGTTATCATGAATAAATCAGCTGGCGAGACGGGCGGGGGACGCCCGTCGCTCCATTGACTTTCAAAGCAAATGATTAACGGCAAGCGCATTGCGGTGGTTTTGCCCGCTTACAACGCGGAGAAGACGCTCGAGGCCACGGTGCGCGAGGTGCCGGATCTGGTCGACATTTGCATCCTCGTGGATGACCACAGTTCCGACCGCACGATTGAGGTCGCGAAGCGGCTTGGCTTGCAGTTTTTCCAGCACGACCGTAACTACGGATATGGGCGCAACCAGCAGACTTGCTATCGCGAAGCGCTGGCCGCTGGCGCGGACGTGGTCATTATGCTGCATCCGGATTACCAGTACACGCCGCTTCTAGTCACGGCGATGGCGAGTATGGTCGCGTACGGGGTTTACGACGTGGTGCTGGGTTCGCGCATCCTTGGTGGCCAAGCGCTCCACGGCGGCATGCCCATCTGGAAATACATTGCCAATCGCTTTCTGACTGCCTTCGAGAACTTCTTCCTGCGGGTCAAACTCTCGGAATATCACAGTGGATATCGGGCCTTCAGCCGCGAAGTGCTTACCCGCTTGCCGCTGCTGGAGAATTCCGACGACTTTGTCTTTGACAACCAGATGCTGGCGCAGTGCGTGCATTTCGGATTTCGTATCGGAGAAGTATCGTGCCCAACCAAGTATTTCGAAGATGCGTCGTCCATTAATTTTCGGCGCAGCGTGAAATACGGAATAGGGGTGCTGAGCACAACGCTGCAATTTGCAATGCAAAGATTCGGGCTGGGACATTTTCGGATTTTCAGTCCGACCGGCCGACGGCTGGAACCGGGGTATGCCGAGTATTACGCGCGTGGCCCGGCAGAGGAACGACAGGCATAGCTTGAATCTGCCGAGTTCCACTTGAGTGGACTCTCAAAGACCCGTTCCCTCCACGTGCAAAAGGCGCATCCTTGTCAATTGCGCCTCCAACCGGGTCCGCGTAGCATCTAATGAGCCATGCCCACAGCTGCCACTGCCACGGCGACTCATCCTCCCAAGCTGGCTTTAGGCGAAATCATCAGCTTTGCGTACGACACTTTCTGCAGCAATAAAGTGCGATTCGCGCTTACGGCGCTGGGCATGGTGATTGGCACGGCATCGCTCATTCTGGTCGTGACCATCGGAATGACGGGAAAGCAATACGTCCTCAACCAGATTCAGGCAATCGGCGCCAACATGGTGTATGCGGAGTATCAGGGCGGAGCCGGTAACGCCAATCCTGATCCGTTGACCATCGATGACATGAAAGCAGTGTTGCAACAGGTGCCGGGAATTGCGGCTGCGTCTCCGGTGGTTCCATTTGATATTCGCGTTCCCATCGGCAACGGCAAAGAGCGGGACGTGCGCGTGCTCGGGGTTTTTCCGGAGTATAGTGCGGTGCGGAATCTGGTGGTGCTGTCCGGGCGATTTTTCGACGCCGAAGATGAACAGGCTCACGACAAGGTTGGTGTGATCACGCAAAAACTTGCCCAGCAGCTCTATGGATCGACCGACGAAGCGGTGGGAAAAGTTCTGAAGTTAAGCGGGCTGCCTTTTACGATTATCGGCACTTTTAAAGAGCGCGTGGACACCTTCGGCCAGTCGGAAGTCACTTCCAACACCATGGTGATCCCATATACCGTAAGCCGCTACTTTAATGACACGCAAGAAGTGAAGCAGCTCTACTTTTCCGCGACCGAGGCATCGATGGTTCTTCCGGTCACGGAACGAATCCATAAGGTCCTCCAGCCGCGTCACCGCGCCGAATCGATTTACCAGGTGGAGAACTTGACCGAGTTGGTGGCAGTCGCGGATCGCACGGCGAACGCGCTTACGCTGGTGTTGTTGCTGATTGCGACCGTGACCCTGGTGGTGAGCGGAATCGGAATCATGAACATTATGCTGGCCACGGTGAGCGCTCGCATCCGCGAGATTGGAATTCGCAAAGCCATGGGCGCGACCAATCGCGAAATTCGCTTTCAGTTCTTGTCGGAAGCGGTTCTGATTTCGCTGATCGGAGGTCTTGCGGGAGTCGTCATCGGACTGGCACTGCCGTTCTCGGTGCGCTTCTTCACCGAGTACCGCATTCCGATCTCAGGGCTATCGGCAATTGTGGCGATTGTAGTGTCGTCGCTGGTCGGCATTCTGTTTGGAACCGTTCCTGCGGCACGCGCGGCAAAACTGGATCCGGTGGATAGCCTGCGCTACGAGTGAGCCAGAAAGCATCGCAAGGAGCGTTTCTACAACGCGCTGTCTTTCTAAGCAGCTTGCGAAGTCTCAAAAAGCAAAGCCGGGCAGGTTGGCCCGGCTTTTCTCATTCATCACCTTAGGGGACTGACTTGGTTTTGAAACTCCCCTCAGATCTTTTTAAACTGTTCACTTTCGCGTTTTTACTTTCACTCTCAGCTGTTGGACTCCGCCCCAGGCCAAAACGTTGCTTGGCCAGGGTTACATGACCAGCGCGAGGTTCTCGAGTTCCGACTGCAATACGGGGATTGAGCAACCGGACATTTCGACCCGGCCGGCGGCGTCGAAAGCCGCCTGCGGCGAAACTCCGTAGCCTCGTCCCATCAGGAAAACCTGTAGAAGTTCGGCGGCCTCGCGTGAATCGATCAAACCGCCTTGCAGCAGATCGTTTCGTAAAGCCGTCAGCTCGTTAACGGAAAATCTCTCTCTAAATCGTTCATTCATGGCCGTCTCACCTCCGACCCTTGACTCAGTTACTTATTAGACTCCGTCAGTGCCGCTTACGTTGCATGCAATTTTGATGCCGCAACGGGCCTCAATTCGAAAAATTTCGGCACCGGGTTCTGTAGCTACTTAAACTCACATTGCTGCAATAAGTTGCGGTCGGAAAAACCAACGGTACGTCCTTCTTGTACATCGGACAAAAGCCAGAACTCGTCTCAGGGGTTTGACACAAAGTGTCGTTCTGGTACGGAAAGGGACGCGGAGTGCCCAAAGCGGCACACAGGCCTTAGGCGTCCGGTTTAGCTTGAGTTACGGGAGCGTCGAGATTATGGCCAACCTTGGCGCCTCGGCGCCTCGGGCCTCACTGCCGTGAGATCACGCCGCATCAATAACGGCTTCGTCGACCAGCATGATCGGGATGTTGTCGCGAACCGGATAAACGCGCCGGCACTGCATGCACTTCAGGCTTTCTCCTGTCTCTTTGAGGTGCAGAGACTTCTTGCACACTGGGCAGACCAGGATGTCGAGCAGATCCTGAGGAATCATGCCAGCATTGTACGCCGTTGCACCGGGCTCCGCACGCGAGTGCGCGGGACGCGGTTTATAGATCACTGGTTAGGAGAAGAAAGGCCACATTGACTTGACCGTGCTCAGCGGTTAGATTCTTGCGGCGAATGTTTTAATTGTTTATCAGTCTCATCTGTGGCGGCGACGTTCTGAAAGCTCCCCCCGTCCGAACCCGCCTATAGAGGACCCCAACCCAGGAGAAAACAAAAATGACGATGTTGAAGAAGCTCGGAAGCGCGCTGCTCGCCACGCTGGCTTTTGCCGGTCTCGCCAGCGCACAAAAGTGGCAAGCCTTAAAGCATGAGCCCAGTTTCCCTGTGGGCGCAATCGCGCTGCTCTCGGATGGCACGGTGTTGCTCCACGAGGAGCAGGACTCGACGCCGCAGAAGTGGTACAAACTGACGCCGGATGACACCGGCAGCTATCTCAACGGGACCATTAAACCAATCGCCTCGTTGCCCAGCACCTACGGCCCGTTCTACTTCGGCTCCGTAGTACTGCCGGATGGTCGTTACGTCATTGAAGGTGGAGAGTACAACAACAACTGCCGGGGCGGGTGCTGGACGAACCTGGGCGCGATTTACGACCCAGTCAAGAACAAGTGGACCCCGGTCACCCCTCCTGCTGGGTGGAGTACGGTCGGTGATGCTCAGAGCGTGATTCTTCCCACAACCGCCGGAACCTACATGCAAGCCAACTGCTGTTCGATCCAAATGGCTTTGTTCAATCCCAAGACGCTGAAATGGACCGCAACCGGCCAAGGCAAGGCAGATTGGAATGACGAAGAAGGCTGGACCTTGCTGCCCGATGGCAACGTATTGACAGTGGACGCATATGTCAACTCAGGTACGGGTAAGAATAATTCGGAAATCTACAACACCGCCAAGGGCACATGGTCGAGTGCCGGCAGCACACCGGTACAGCTCTGGGGCGCCAGCACGCACGAGGTAGGTCCGGCAGTCCTGATGCCCAACGGAACCGTGTTTGCCACGGGCGCAAACGACAGCGGCGCAGGCCACACCGCGATCTATAACACGAAAACCCAAAAGTGGTCTACTGGCCCGAGTTTCCCGACCGTAAAAGGAGTGAGCAACCTGGACGCCGCGGACGCCCCAGGAGCACTTGAAATCAACGGCAACGCGATCGTCATGACCAGCCCCGGATACGGCGGAACGGGCGCTGTCTTCTTTGAGTGGAACGGAAGCAAGCTGACGCAAGTTCCCGGCCCGCCCAATGCGAGCGGCGACTCATCATTCTACGGGCACTTCTTGGAATTGCCGACCGGCCAATTGCTGTTCAGCGACTTCAGCAACGATCTTGAAGTGTTCACTTCGAAGGGAACCTACAAAGCAGCCTGGGCTCCAACCATCACATCGGTGCCGACCACGCTGACTCACGGCAAATCCTATGTGGTCAAGGGCACGCAGTTCGGCGGCGAATCGCTGGGCGGTGTGTACGGCGACGATTTCCAGGATGCCACTAACTGGGCGCTGGTGCGGATCACCAACGCTTCGTCCAAGCACGTTGTCTACGCCAAGACGACTAACCCGAGCAGCTACTCGGTTCAGAGTGGCAGCAAGGCTGAATCGACGAACTTCGCTGTGCCGGCAGGCATCGAGACCGGCGCCAGCACTCTGGAAGTAGTCACCAACGGAATCCCGTCGGCTCCGGTCGACGTGACCGTTAACTAGTAACGGCGACAAAGCTAATAACACTCCAATCCACTCGTCTTTTTTCCGGTCCATACCGGGATGCAAGACGAGTGGATTTTCTTGTTTCCAAAATCATTCGACGAAAGCATGCTGGCCGCGACTGGGAAGAGATGGGATTCTTTACAATTTCCGCGTTGACTTTGCTTCCCCCTCGGGCTAACGTTTTGCGGCGATTGCGGGAAAGTCTTCGGATGGGCTGACCGTTACCGGACTCTATGCAGGAGAGTTATGAAGTGTATTTCCACACTGCTCTTGGCTGGCGCAACAACCACATTTATGCTTCTGGCAGCGTCTGCCTTCGGAGCCCAGAAACCAGCCCATTACGTCTTCACCAATAACGACCCACCTGGAAAGACGTCTAATTCCGCTACCTTTTACGCCGCGGACGCAGGCGGTCTGTTGACGGAGAAGGCAGTCGTGACCACCGGTTTCGGCGGCATCGGAGGCGGGTACTTTGGACAGGACAAGGTGCGGGCGCTGCTGAAGGGCGGCGAGCAGTGCGTCTATGTCTCCGATTCTTTCACTGGCCTGATAGGGGCTGTCGTGGTCCAAACACTCGAATTGGCGGGGGCCTTTGCCGGATCGCAGGACGACAATGGCCAGACTAACGGCGTTGGCCTGGCCACAAATGGCAGCTACCTGTATGCGAGCTACACGTCCGCAAACACCATTGGCACGTTCAAGGTTTTGGCCGACTGCAAGCTGAAGTTCCTGGGAGACGTTGACGCGAACGGCCTGAATTGTGGTTCGGGTGATGGAATGGCGGTCCACGCCAACATGTTGGTCGTGACCTACGACGACGGCTCCATCGAGTCCTTCGATGTTTCGCAGGGAGAGCCGGTATCGAACGGCGACGAACAAGACTCCACGGGTTCGCACAGCGGCAATACCTATCCCGACGGAGTTGACATCACGCAGGATGGCCACTACGCGATCTTCGGCGATACCTCTCCGTTCACGGTCGTGGAGGTGTCGGATATTTCCTCGGGCAAATTGACTGCAACAGTTGTCTATCGTTTAGGAAGCGGGATAAGTGCGAGCAACGTTTTGCTCAGTCCGGATGAAACTCTGCTTTACATCAGCAACACCCAGAACGGCAAGATCACAGCTGCATTCTTCGACAAGACCAACGGCACGCTTACCCGAGGATGCACTTCTGGTTTTCTCAAAGGCTTTGACATCGATTGGGCATATATGGGGACGCTAGCGACTGAAAACCCTCAGGGCACCGGTGGCGTAATCTACGCGGCGGAGTTCGGCTCGCCAAGTTCAATCGGAATCGTTGAGGTGACGTCACAGGGAGGGAAGTGCAGACTTAAGGAATCGCCAAAGTCGCCGGTGGTCGATCCGCAGAGCCCGGGCTTGCTCTCTATTGGAGTTTTTCCGCCACGGTCTTTTTGAAATTGATCTCTGCTAGAGCTGTTAGTGGAGAGAACAAAGTCCATGTTGACTTGAAGGCCACGCACAGAGTAAATTTCGCACGCGAATTGTGTAAACCAATTTGCAACCAATCTCGCGGCGGTTTCGTGCACTCCCGCATCCATCCGCCTCCAGAAAAACTATCTGAGGAGAAATCATCCATGAAAATCTTGCAGACCCGAGGAATCGCACTCTTCGTTTGCTTGCTCCTGCCTGTTATCGCGGGCGCACAAAAGTGGCAATCGTTAAACAATCCACCCACATTTTTTAGCGACACAGCTTTGCTGCTGACAGACGGCACGGTCATCGTGCACGAATACTGCACGCCAAACTGGCATCGTCTGACGCCGGACAAGACGGGAAGCTATGTGAATGGCACGTGGTCCGCGATCAGCTCCATGCCATCGGACTACGCGCCTTTGTATTTTGCTTCCAACGTGTTGCCTGACGGCCGAGTGCTGGTCGAAGGCGGCGAATATAACGGCGCTGGCTGCCCAGGCGCCGAGACCCCACTGGGCGCTATCTACGATCCGGTTAAGAACGAATGGACGAACGTGAATCCGCCGAGTGGATGGAGCGACATCGGCGATTCTCCATCGATTGTTCTGCCCAACGGTATTCTCATGCTGGGTCGGAACGAGAGCAACGCCAGCGCTTTCTTCAATGCCAAGACCTTGGGCTGGAGCCTCAAGGGTTCGGGCAAAGCGGACGCGTACGCTGAGGAAGGTATGGAGTTGCTGCCCAACGGCAGAGTTCTGTTGGTCGACACGCAGGAGACGCCGAACACTGAAATGTTCAATCCCAAAACACTCACCTGGACCAGTGCCGGCAGTGCGATCGTGGATTTGTCAGAGAACGCGGGAGAAGAAACCGGGCCGGCTTTGTTGCGGCCGCAGGGCACGGTGTTTGCAATGGGAGCGAACGGAAACGGAGCTGGCCACACCGCGATTTTTAATACGAAGACAGAAAAGTGGGCGGCCGGTCCTGATTTTCCCAACAACGACGATATGGCGGATGCTCCGGCTGCTGTCCTGCCCAATGGAAACATCCTGTGCGAGACCAGTCCGCTGGTCTTCCAAACCCCTCTGACTTTCTATGAATTCAATGGCAAGACGTTCACCAAGGCGCTTGCGCCGAAACAATCTGGAAATCCCGCCACTTCTTATCAGGGACGGTTCCTCGTCCTGCCCACCGGCCAGATTCTCTACACGCTGGCCGACGGCGTAACCAAAGATGCGGAAATCTATACCGCCAAAGGAACCTACGAAAGCTCATGGGCCCCGGCGATCACGAAAGCTCCCAGCGACGTTACCCGCGGTGACACTTACAAGATCTCGGGAACTCAGTTCAACGGCCTGACGCACGGAGCGGCCTACGGGGACGATGCGCAGATGAACAGCAGCTACCCGCTGGTGCGCATCACCAACAACTCAACCAAGCACGTGTTCTACGCGCGTACACACGACCACAGCACAATGGGGGTCGCCACGGGCAACAAGATCGTGTCGACGAATTTCGACGTGCCGTCCGATATGGAGACCGGCGCGAGCAAGCTGGTGGTCGTTGCGAACGGCATCCCTTCGGCCTCAGTAGACGTTACGGTGCAGTAGAAAAAATCGCAGCGCTCGGGTTACAATGCCACTTCCTTGATTCTGATTACGAGTCCGGGAAGTGGTTTTTTGTTCTTTCTCAACTTCTTTGGTTCGCGCGTTCCTCATCGACGAGATGGGGAGGGAAGCGGGTGAAAATCCCGCGCTGCCGCGCAACTGTAAGCGAGGAAATTCGCAGCCGGTCACTGGGTAACTCTGGGAAGGCCGGTTGTAGTCGTCGGACAGGGAACTGTCCTTACTCGCAAAGCCAGGAGACTGGCGCGAACCGTCCACACCAACCCCTTTCGCGAAACAAAGGAGGAGTGCATGCGGTTCTTCCGCATTTTCACGAGTGTAATTTGCCTGCTGGCGGCAGCTTCAGCCGCGGAAATCAAAATCAAAGTGATCGATCCCCAATCGGCCGCGGTTGCCGGGGCGCAGGTTGTCCTGATTCCGCAAGGCAGCACTACGCCTGCAGCGGTGGCAATAACATCCGCCGAAGGGCTGGCCCTGTTTGGCGACGTTGCTTCGACTCCGTACCACGTACAAGTGCGGGCTCAGGGTTTTGCCACGGGAACGATCGATCTCGCCTCCAATGCCGCAGAAGCCACGGTGCAGCTCCGACTCGCAGTTGCGGCCCAAACTGTAGTCGTGACCGGGACGCGAACCCTTGTCCCCAGCGAAGACGCTGGCGCCGATGTAGCGACTCTGAGCGGCGAACAGATACAAACTCTGAATCCGGTGGCAGCCGATGACGCGCTTCGCTTTCTGCCGGGAGCTGTCGTGAACACCGCCGGGCAGCGCGGAGGGTTGTCTTCACTCTTCGTACGCGGCGGCAATTCCAACTACAACAAAGTGATCGTCGACGGCGTGAGCGTAACCGAGGCGGGCGGGACGATCGACTTTGGCGCGCTTCCACTTGATCAGGCCGACCGACTGGAGTTCCTCCGGGGCGCGCAGAGCACGCTCTATGGTTCCGACGCCATGACCAGCGTGGTCCAGGTTTGGACTCGCACCGGAAGCACTCCCACTCCGGAACTAGACTTCGGTGCGGATGCGGGCAATTACGGTACAGAGAACGGGTACGCGTCTCTTGCCGGCGCGCGCGGCCGCTTCGACTACAACGTCTTCGGGAATCAGTTCAACACCAACGGCTCCGGCCCCAACGATGCTTACTCCAATTCTTTGGAAGGTACGAATGTGGGGTTTGCTGTGAATCAGCAGGTCTCGCTTCGTCTGCGCGTGCGGCATGACAACAGCGTCACTGGCGTTCCGGGGGCCTGGAACTTCAACGGACAAAATGTATTTAATATCGATGGCACGACTTACGTTCTCTCGCCCGACCTCGGCGGAAAAGCACGGCAGAACAATCTGCTCGCAAGTTTCGACCTGGTGGTCAAGACGGGATCAAACTGGACCAATCGCTTCACCGGCTTCGAGTACAACCTGAAGACGATCAATTCGGACAGCGGCATTTCTCCCCAGAACACTCCCTTCGGCACGATCAACACGCCTTTTGAGGCCCTGGTCAATTTCAACCGCGCCGGCTTCGATTATCAGGGCGACTACGTCGAGCGCAGTTGGGCGCACACCACCATCGGTTATGAGTTCGAAGATGAAAATGGCTTTGTCGGCGATCCCATTCCGGCGGATTTCGCCAGTAGCGGCCATGGATTGCGCTTGAACGAAGCGGCCTACGCGCAACAGGTATTAACACTCGGGCGGCTCAACGTGGTCGCTGGGGGACGCTTTGCTCACAATACCACTTTCGGCAATGTCGGCCTTCCGCGAGTGGCTCTGGGATTCCAAGCTTTACGCGGCGGACACATTTTCTCCGGGACTCGACTGAATTTCTCTTACGCCACTGGAATAAAAGAGCCGCGATTTGAGGAGACGTTCGTCAGCAGCGCATTCCAACTTCCCAATCTCCATTTGAAGGCCGAACGGAACCGGGCTTTCGAAGCCGGGTTTCAGCAGAACCTGCTGAGCCGGTTCGTGCTCGTGGCCAACTATTTCAACAATCTGTTTCACGATCAAATTGAATTTGTCACCGTCAACCCAACTACCTTTGTGGGCCAGTACATTAATCTGCAAAAGTCTTTCGCCCAAGGAGCGGAAGTCGAACTGCAAAGCCGGTTGACCCAGCGCCTTTCGTGGAATACGTCCTATACTTACACGTCGACCCAAATTCTGCTGGCACCTCCCGGCAGCTTTTCCCCCAATGCCCAGGGAGATCCCCTTCTCCGCCGGCCCAAGCACTCCGGCACTACTTTGCTGAGCTACCTGGGTCCGCGCTGGGGTGGGAATCTAAGCGGCAGCTTCGTGGGCCCGCGCCCGGACTCCGACTTTGACGGCTTCGGTATCACTCACACGCCGGGATATTTTCTTTTGAACGTCGGCGGCTGGTACAACGTCAATTCGCGTGTGACTGTCTATGCCAACGTGGAGAACGTGCTCGACCATTTCTACGAGGAAGTGACAGGCTATCCATCCTTGCGGGCGAATTTTCGAGCAGGAATGCGCTTCAGAATCGGAGGGGATTGAAAAGACGCCCCTAACTGTTAGCCTTCAGCTGGCTGCGGAAATCCTTACTTCGCGTTCGTATCGCGTTCTCAAGGCGCAATGGTGTTGGCCTCGTCTGGAGACGGCCGTGGTCGTTGCCGGCTACGATGCTGCAAGGTTGGATTGCAGAACTCGTGCTTTGATATCTGGTGCGCGCTAATTTCAGCTTTTCCAGATCCTCGCCCTCCAAAGGCTGCTGCCGCCCGAGCAAATGAGTTACGAGGGCGATCTGAGCAAAATGCTCGACCGTTTCCATTTTCATGTAAGCGTTGTGAAGAGTATCCGCGTACGCGACCACGCCATGGTTTGACATGAGGATGGCGTCATACTGCGGGATCAACGGTTCGAGCGCGTCAGAAAGTTCCGGCGTCCCCGGTGTACCGTACTTCGCCAGTGGGATGGAACCTAGCCCGATCACCACCTCGCACACCAGCGGTTGGTTGAGAGCAAGTCCAGCGGCGGCAAATCCAGTAGCTGTAGGAGGATGCGCGTGTACGATGCCTCGTACGTCAGCCCGCATCCGGTAAATCAGCAAGTGCATGGCGAGTTCGCTGGAAACATTGCGGTTCCCGGCGATGCGATGCCCATCTAAATCGACCACCACCATGTCCGATGCGCGCAGCATGCTCTTACTCATGCAGGTGGGAGTGACGATAATCCGTTCGTCATCGAGACGAACGGAAAGATTGCCGTCGGTGGCCGCTACGTAGCCGCGCTGGTGCAGCATCTGGCCAAACAGAACCATTTCGCGTCGATATTGGCGGGCGCTGGGCATTCAATCTGGAGACTGCTCGGGAAAAGCGGACCCGAATCGTGCGCATATGCTATCGCAGAAACTTGGTCGAGCACAATCCGTTTGTTAAGGTAATGTCCTTATGAGTGCGGCCGTGTTCGAATTTATAATCAGATGGAGTGCTAGTTTCAGAGTTCGATTATCACCTTCCGGCGGAACTGATTGCCCAGGAACCACTGCCTGACCGGG
>Ga0210393_10003619_pt1 | contig 12394 bp, 13 predicted proteins | sample IncBWC27OmetaG_FD_160068 | JGI IMG/M metagenome (GOLD analysis project Ga0210393, IMG submission 160068) | Forest soil microbial communities from Barre Woods Harvard Forest LTER site, Petersham, Massachusetts, United States - Inc-BW-C-27-O ... | reverse complement strand
CGGAGCCTTCCCGAGGTGCCGCCTTTATGACACAGAATTCTTTGCATTTCTATATTTTTTGTATCACAATTCCCGGACTGGCTGAACTTCCCGGGGTTAGGCATGTACACGCAAGCTTTGGATGCGCAGAACGCAGAGGCCGCGCTGCCACTGGATGAAAGCGCGCTCGAACAGCGCTTCCTCGCGCGCGTCGATGCAGAAGAGAAGATCGAGCCCAAGGACTGGATGCCGGCCCGCTACCGCAACACCCTGATCCGGCAGATTTCTCAACACGCGCATTCTGAAATCGTCGGCATGCTGCCCGAAGGAAACTGGATCACGCGTGCGCCGACCCTGAAGCGCAAATCGATCCTGATTGCCAAGGTGCAGGACGAAGGCGGCCACGGCGCCTATCTCTACAGCGCGGCCGAGACCCTCGGCGTCAGCCGTGATCAGCTGGTCGAACAACTGCTCTCGGGAAAGGCGAAGTATTCGAGCATCTTCAATTACCCAACGCCGACCTGGGCCGACGTGGGCGCGATCGGTTGGTTGGTGGATGGCGCCGCCATCATGAATCAGATTCCGCTGTGCCGTTGCTCATACGGTCCTTACGCACGCGCCATGGTGCGGGTCTGCCGCGAGGAGAGCTTCCATCAGCGCCAGGGCTACGATCTGATGCTGCACTTGGCGCAAGGCAGCGCTGAACAAAAGCGCATGGCGCAAGAGGCACTGAATCGCTGGTGGTGGCCGGCGCTCATGATGTTCGGTCCCTCGGATGCGAATTCGACCCATACCGGCGACTCGCAGCGCTGGAAAATCAAGCGTTTTTCGAACGATGAGCTGCGGCAAAAGTTCGTCGACTTCACCGTGCCGCAGGCCACATTTTTGGGCCTCACCGTGCCCGACCCGCTGCTGCATTGGAATGAATCCAAGCAACAGCACGAGTTCGGCCCCATCGACTGGAGCGAGTTCGACCAAGTGCTCAAAGGCAACGGCCCATGCAACGCGGAGCGCATCGCGGCGCGCCGCAATGCGCATGCCGCGGGTGCGTGGGTGCGCGAAGCCGCGAGCGCCTATGCGGCGAAGCACAGCGATGCGAAGAAGCGCAGCGCCGATGCTGCGAGGCTCAGCACCTCTGTGCCAAATTAAAGCGCCACCAGCCTAGGAGCAAACGAATGGAAGACAAGCGCCAGTGGCCTCTCTATGAAGTGTTCGTGCGCGCCCGCGGCGGCCTTGATCACAAGCATGTGGGCAGCTTGCACGCCTCCGATGCGCGCATGGCCATCGATCACGCGCGCGATTTGTATACGCGCCGCCAAGAGGGCGTGAGCATCTGGGTGGTGCCGTCGAGCGCCATCGTGGCGTCCGATCCTGCCGAAACCGATTCCTTGTTCGAACCGGCCCGCGACAAAATCTACCGTCACCCCACTTTCTATGAAATTCCCGACGAGGTTAAAACCCTATGAGCGCGCCGGCGCCCACGGTCGGCTCGGATGCGCTATTTCGCTACGTCCTGCGCCTCGGCGATTTGAGCTTGGTGCTGGGACAACGCCTCGGTGAATGGGTCGGGCACTCTCCGGCGCTGGAAGAGGACTTGGGTCTCGCCAATATTGCGCTCGACTTGATTGGGCAAGCCCGGCTGCTGCTCACCTATGCGGGTGAGATCGAAGGCCGCGGCCGCGACGAAGATAAACTCGCCTATTTGCGCGAACAGGGCGCCTATTTCAACGCGATCCTGGCGGAGCAACCGAATGGCGATTTCGGCCAAACCATCGTCCGGCAGGTATTGATCGACGCCTATCAGCTCGAGCTCTACGAGCGCATGGCGGGTTCGCGCGACGAGCGCTTGACCGCGATCGCCGCCAAATCGGTGAAGGAAGTTCGCTACCACCTGCGTTACAGCAGCGACTGGCTGGTGCGCCTCGGTGACGGAACCGCGGAAAGCCACGTCCGCGCGCAGTCCGCACTTGATTTGCTCTGGCCTTACACCGTGGAGCTGTTCGCGGAGGACGATTTGGATCGTCAGATGGCCGAGAGCGGCATAGCGCCGCAACTTTCCGAGGTTCATGCCGCCTGGACCGCGCGCATCGATGCCATCCTGAACGAGGCGACCTTGAAGCGGCCCGCGGATCGGCCGCATGCCTGGCATGGCAAGCGCGGCCAGCACAGCGAGCATTTGGGCTACATCCTGGCCGAGATGCAATATTTGCAGCGCACCTATCCGGACGCGCGCTGGTGAGTGCCGTGACTTTACGCAGCGAGGAACGCGTGGCGGCAGAGCGTGTGGCGGCGGCTGGGCGACTGCTCGCCGCCGTGGAAGATCCGGAAATCCCGGCCTTGAGTATCGTGGACTTAGGATTGGTACGTTTCGTTGAAGTAGGGCCCGATGGGATTCTCGAGGTCGGGCTTACGCCCACCTATGTGGGTTGTCCGGCAACGGAAGTGATTCTGCATTCGGTTCAGGATGCGCTGCGGCAGGACTCGGTGGGCGAATTTAAGGTGACCAGCGTGCTCTCGCCGGCGTGGAGCAGCGATTGGATCAGCGCCGACGGCCGGCGCAAGCTGCTCGAATACGGCATCGTTCCGCCGGATCAGAGCGTTTCGAGCATGCGCGACGTGCTGCGCGGGACTCGACCGCTCGCTTGTCCGCGCTGCCAGTCGCTCGACACGGAAATGGTGAGCGAGTTCGGCTCGACGCCCTGCAAGGCCCTGCACCGCTGCCGGGCCTGCCTCGAGCCTTTCGAATACTTCAAGTGCATTTGACATGGCGGCATTGAGTTTCCATCCGTTGAAAGTGACCGGCGTGGAGCGTGTCGCCGAAGATGCGACTTGCGTGACTGTGGAGATCCCTCCGGCGCTGCGCGAGACCTTCTCGCATCATGCGGGCCAGTACGTCACGGTGCGCCGGACCATCAACGATCGCGATGAGCGCCGCACCTATTCCATCGTCACGGCGCCGGGCGGCAATTCGCTCAAGCTGGGCATCCGCAGGCAAACCGGCGGCCTCATGTCGGGCGATCTGGCCGCGAATCTGCGGGCCGGCGACCTCCTCGAAGTCGGCACCCCGATGGGACGGTTTCGTACTTCCATCGATCCTGTGCGGCGGTTTTCTTATGTGGCATTTGCCGCCGGCAGCGGCATCACGCCTATCTTGTCGCTCGCGACGGACATTCTGGCGCGCGAGCCGCGCAGCCGCTTTACGCTGATTTACGGCAATCGCAGCATTTCCCGCACCATGTTTCTGGAGGAAACTCTGGCGCTGAAAAATCGCTACATGGATCGGCTGTCGCTGCACTTTGTGATGAGCCGCGAACCCCAGCACACGGAACTCTTGAACGGGCGCATCGACGCCAAGAAGGTGACCGAGCTGGCGCAGCAATTGGCGGAAATTTCCGGTGCGGATGAATATTTGATCTGCGGTCCCGGCGACATGGTCGACGAGGTACGAAACGCCGTCAAGGCGTTGAACGGCAATGCGCCGATTCGCTTCGAGCGCTTCGCGACGGCGAATTCGCGGCCGCTGGAAATTTTGACCAAACAGAGCGACGCGCCCGCGCCCCAGGAAGTATTGGCAACCATCACGGTGACCATGGACGGCCGGCGCCGCAGCTTCCCGATGTCGCCGAGCGATCCGTCGGTCCTCGATGCGGCGGAACGGGCCGGGCTCGAGTTGCCCTTCTCCTGCCGTTCCGGGATCTGCGCGACTTGCCGCACTCGAATCACCCAGGGCGCCGCAGTCATGACGCATAACATTGCGTTGGAGCGCTGGGAGACCGATGCGGGGTTTGTGCTGTGCTGCCAAGCACGGCCCACCACGCCGACGCTCGAAATCAGTTACGACCAGAAATAGTTATTCGCTAAGCTCTGTCATTCACTCAGAAGGGGAAGCCATGTCATACGAGACCATTTTGTTTGAGGTGGACAGCGGCGTCGCTCGTCTGACATTGAACCGGCCGGACAAGCTCAACAGTTTCAATATGCAAATGCACGGCGAGGTTCGCCAGGCGTTGGCGAGCATCCCGGAGAGCGGCGCGCGCGTCCTGATACTCACCGGCGCCGGCCGCGGCTTTTGCGCCGGACAGGACCTGGGCGATCGCGCGGTGGCGCCCGGCTCGCAGGGCGTCGATCTGGGAGAGTCGATCGAAAACCGTTACAACCCGCTGGTGCTGTCGCTGCGCAACTTGGGGATGCCGGTGATCGCAGCGGTCAATGGCGTCGCCGCAGGCGCGGGCGCCAACATTGCGCTGGCCTGCGATATCGTGATCGCGGCGCGCAGCGCGAATTTCGTGCAGGCCTTCTCCAAACTCGGCTTGATTCCCGATTCCGGCGGGACCTGGTTCTTGCCGCGGCTGGTCGGGGACGCGCGCGCGATGGGGTTGACCTTGCTGGGCAATAAGCTGCCCGCCGAACAAGCCGCCGCCTGGGGATTGATCTGGCAATGCGTCGATGACGCGGAGCTCGCCGCCACCGTCGATGCCATGGCGCGACAATTTGCGGTGGCGCCGACGCGCGGGCTCGCGGCCACGAAGAATGCTCTGCGGCGCAGCTGGCAGAACTCCTTCAAGGAGCAGCTCGATTTGGAGCGCGATGTGCAGCGCGAGCTGGGGCGCTCGAGCGACTATGTGGAAGGCGTCGCGGCATTTACGGAGAAGCGCACGCCGCGCTTCACGGGGCGCTAGCGTGTCCGTTGCGCCGGGCTCGGCCGATGCGCTCGCGCTCGCGCGCTCGGCGGTGCAATCCATGTACCGCAGCGATCGCGCCTCGCGGAATTTAGGTCTTGAAATCCTCGACGTGGCGCCGGGCAGCGTGCGAATTTCCATGACGGTACGGCCGGAGATGGTCAATGGCCACGGGCTGTGTCACGGCGGAATTATTTTCACGCTCGCCGACAGCGCCTTTGCCTTTGCCTGCAACTCGCATGGCGAGCCGATGGTCGCGGCCGGCGCCAGCATCGAATTTCTGGCCGCTACGCGGGCCGGCGAACTCCTGACCGCGACTGCCACGGAAGTCTCGCGCAGCGCACGTCATGGCGTTTACGATGTGCGCGTCAACTTAAGTTCCGGCGAAACTGTCGCGCTTTTCCGCGGACGCAGCGCGCGCCTGCGTCCACCCACACCCAACGGGACGACTTCATGAATCTACAGAGTTATGTCTGCGGACACTGGCAGAGCGGCGAAGGTGAGGGCATTGCCATGCGCGATGCGACCACCGGGGAGATCATCGCGCTGGCGACTTCGAGCGGCATCGATTTTGCCGCGGTCCTCGATCACGCGCGCAGCAAGGGCGGGCCGGCGCTGCGCGCACTCACCTTCCATCAACGCGCCACGATGCTCAGGGCGCTCGCCAAAAAACTGTCCGAGCTCAAAGAAGAGTTTTACGCCCTCTCCTATCGCACCGGCGCCACCAAGAACGACGCGCTGATCGATATCGACGGCGGCATCGGCACGGTGTTCGCCTTCGCCAGCAAAGGTGCCAAAGAGCTGCCGAATTCCCATGTCTTTGTCGATGGCGATGTCGAAGGCCTGTCCAAGGGCGGAACCTTCGTCGGCCAGCATCTCTATGTGTCGCGCGAGGGTGCGGCGGTTCACATCAATGCGTTTAATTTTCCGGTGTGGGGAATGCTCGAAAAACTGGCGCCGACCTTGCTCGCCGGGATGCCGGCCATCGTCAAACCCGCCACCGCGACCGCGTACCTCACTGAGCTCGTGGTCCGCCGCATCGTTGACTCGAAAATTCTACCGGAGGGCGCACTGCAGCTGGTGTGCGGGAGCTTGGGGGACCTGTTCCAGCACTTGAATTGCCAGGACGCGGTGTCCTTCACCGGATCCGCGCACACCGCCGAGCGTCTGCGCACGCACTCGGCCATTGTGCGGCACGCGGTGCCCTTCATTGCGGAGACCGATTCGCTCAACTCCAGCATCCTAGGATTGGATGCAAAACCGGGGACGCCTGAGTTCGATCTGTTCATCAAAGAAGTGGCGCGCGAAATGACGGTCAAGGCCGGGCAGAAGTGCACCGCCATCCGCAAGGCGTTGGTGCCGGCGGCGGCGAGCGGCGCGGTGGTCGCGGCGCTGCAGGCGGCGCTGCAAAAAATCGTCGTGGGCGATCCGCGCGCCGAGGGTGTACGCATGGGCCCGCTGGTGAGCCAGGAACAACGCACCGATGTACTGGAGCGCGTCGAGGAACTACACCGCGAGGCGGAACTGGTGATCGGCGATCTAGGCCGCTTCGAGGTGAAAGACGCCGATCGCGAGCGCGGCGCTTTCGTGCCGCCGCTGCTCCTGCTGTGCAACGACATCAAGAGCGCGCGCGCCATTCATGAGGTGGAAGCTTTCGGACCGGTGGCGACGGTGCTGCCGTATCGGGACACGGCGGAGGCGATCGCACTGGCGCGGCGCAGCGCCGGTAGTCTGGCTGCCTCGGTATTTACCGGTGATAACGCCCTCGCCGCCCAGATCGTGCTGGGATTGGCGCCGTATCATGGCCGCATCCTGGTGGTCAATCAGACTTGCGCCAAGGAATCCACGGGACACGGCTCACCGCTGGCACCGCTGATTCACGGCGGCCCGGGACGCGCGGGCGGTGGCGAGGAGATGGGCGGCATTCGCGGCGTACTGCACTACATGCAGCGCAGCGCGGTGCAGGGCTCGCCCGATGCCATCACGGCCATCAGCGGGCGCTGGGTTCGGGGCAGCCGGCAACTCGATCCGGGACGCCACCCGTTCCGTATTCCCTTCAACGAGCTTAAGTTGGGCGATACGCTGAACTCTGCCGAACGCGAGGTGACGGTGGCCGACATCGAGCAATTCGCGGCCCTGACGGGCGACAATTTTTATGCGCACATGAGCGACAGCGAGGCGGCGCGCAATCCCTTGTTCGGAGGCCGGGTCGCGCACGGGTACTTTTTGATATCGGCGGCGGCAGGGCTGTTCGTCGATCCTGACTACGGTCCGGTGCTGGGCAATTACGGCCTCGACGAGCTGCGCTTCGTGAAGCCGGTAAAACCCGGCGATCGAATCAAGGTCAGATTGACCTGCGCGCGCAAGAGCCTGCGCGCCGACAAGGGGTGGGGCGAAGTGGCCTGGGACACGGAGATTACCAATCAGAACGGCGAGACCGTGGCCTCGTACTTTGTGCTGACCATGGTCAGCATTCATGCGGTGCCGGATTCCGTGAAGGGGAATTGACCGTGCCCAACGACCTCACGCGGGCCATCGACCTTAAGCGCTATGCAGCGGATTTTCCCAGCCTGCAATTCCTTGGCGGGGAGCCGGGCATTCTCGAACTAGTGATGTCGAACCAAGGCCGCTTGAACGCCGCCACCGAGGACATGCACCGGGATCTGGCGCAGGTGTGGCGCAGCGTCGACCTCGATGAGGCCGTGCGCGTGGTCGTGATCCGGGGGGACGGCGCGAATTTTTCCTCCGGCGGCGATTTCGACATGATCGAGCGGATGATCGAGGATGAAGCGACGCTGATCCGGGTGTGGAAGGAGGCCAGCGACTTGGTCTACAACCTCATCAATTGCTCCAAGCCGGTGGTGTCGGCGATCCGCGGTAGCGCGGTCGGCGCGGGTCTTGCCATCGCCCTGCTCGCCGACGTGTCGGTGGCTGCGGATAACGCGCGAATTCTCGATGGCCACACCAAGCTCGGCGTTGCGGCGGGTGATCATGCCGTCATTATCTGGCCGCTGCTGTGCGGCTTGGCCAAGGCGCGCTACCACCTGCTGACGAACAAATCCTTGTCGGGGGCCGAAGCGGAGCGCATCGGACTGGTTTCGGTGGTCGCCCCGGACGCCAAGGTGATTGAAACGGCGTTCGAGATCGCACGCACTTTGAGCGCCGGCAGCGCCACGGCGATGCGCTGGACCAAGCATGCGCTCAACAACTGGCTGCGCCTGGCGGGACCGAGTTTCGATACTTCGCTCGCGCTGGAATTTTTGGGCTTCAGACTGAAGGATGTGCGCGAGGGAATCGCCGCGGCACGCGAAAAGCGCCGACCGAGCTTCGACGCGCCGAAAGAGTCGTGACGGGCGTCGGCGCGACACGCGTGACAGCATGACGGGCGTTCAAGCCATGGCCGGCGCCGAGCCGATTTTGAGCGCGTCGCGCGCGGAACTGGAGTCATTGCAACTCGAGCGCTTGCAAGCGACGTTACGCCACGCGTATGCGAATAACGCGAATTACCGGCGAAAATTCGACGCGGCCGGTGTGCGTGCGGACGACTTGCGGGGTCTCGATGATCTCGCGCGGTTTCCCTTTACCACCAAGGCGGATTTAAGAGAGGCCTATCCATTCGGATTTTTCTGCGTACCGATGGAACGGGTGGCGCGAATTCACGCCTCCTCCGGCACCACCGGCAAACCGACCGTGGTCGGATACACGAAGAACGATCTTAAGAGCTGGAGTGGGCTCGTGGCGCGGTCGATCCGGGCGGCGGGCGGCCGCGCCGGCATGAAAGTGCACATCGCCTATGGCTATGGATTGTTTACCGGTGGCCTAGGCGCGCACTACGGCGCCGAAGCACTGGGATGCACAGTGATTCCCATGTCGGGGGGGCAGACGGAAAGGCAGGTACAGCTGATCCGCGATTTCGCGCCCGAGATCATCATGGTGACGCCGAGCTACATGCTCGCCATTCTGGATGAGTTCCGGCGTCAAGGCGTGGATCCGCGCTCGACCAACTTAAAGGTTGGGCTGTTCGGCGCCGAACCTTGGGGCGAAGGCCTGCGCGCCGAAATCGAAAGCGCCTTTCGGATCGACGCCTGCGACATTTACGGCCTGTCGGAGGTGATGGGTCCCGGCGTTGCGCAAGAATTTGCAGCCACCAAGGACGGTCCGACGATCTGGGAGGATCATTTCCTGCCCGAGATCGTCAATCCGCGCAGCGGCGAGCGCGTGGCCGACGGCGAGGAAGGCGAATTGGTATTCACGTCGCTGACCAAGGAAGCCATGCCGGTGATCCGCTACCGCACGCGCGACTTGACCAGGCTGCTGCCGGGAAGCGTCACTACGATGCGCCGCATATCGAAGATTACCGGCCGCTCGGACGACATGCTCATCATCCGCGGCGTCAATGTGTTTCCGACGCAAATCGAAGAGATGATTTTGCGCTGCACCGGATTGGCGCCGCACTACGAAATTGAAATTACCCGGCCGAATCGCCTCGATGAAATTCGCATTGTGGTGGAGGCGCGGGCCGAACTAAGCGAGGCGGCCCAGGCCGCAGAGGCCGTGCTGCTGGCCGCCAAGCTCAAGGATCACGTCGGCATCTCGGCACAGATTCACATCGCCGCCTGCGGCTCGCTGCCGCGCTCGGCCGGCAAGGCTGTGCGTGTGCGCGATCGGCGCTAGCGGAGTCGCACGCGGCGCAAGCCAGCGGGCACGGGGCGCTCTGGTCACAATGCAATTCACCGAGCAAGCGTCGTCGAGAAGGACGCCACGCGGCGCAATCCTCTGAGCGAACTGCATAGATAGATGCTGTCGGCTGATTTGAGGTCGTCTACCTTCAGCACGGCTTCTTGCGAGCCCTCGCGCGTCTGCAAAATGTGACGACGCAGGACGCCGGGTAGAACGCCGCTCGTGATGGGTGGGGTCAACAGTTCCCCCCTTCTCTCGATGAAGATATTGCTGATCGCGCCCTCGGTAATATCGCCGTTTTCATTGGTGAATATCACCTCGTCGAAACCGTGCTCGCGGGCCTTTTTGTAGAGTCTGTCGAAGGCGTCGCGGCGCGTAGTTTTGTGGCGTCGGAATGGGTCGCTCGATGAGATGCGCTCGCCAGCCAGCCAAATACTAATTTTGGGAGGTTCATGCGGACAGTGGGAGACCTCGGTCGCCGCCCGGCCGTTTGCCCCCAAGGTCAGTCGTATGCGATGTCGGCCACCGCCGTCGAACGTCGGGGATTTGCATAAGTCGAATAGAGTTGAGGTGATGCGCGCGCGATCGAAGGAAAATCCGAAATAGCGAGCCGACGATTCCATACGGTCGAGATGTAGAGTGAGCAGCCTGAATTCGCCGTCCCAAAGCATGGTTTCGATCAACTGAAACGGCTCCAGTCGACGGGTGAGAAAGGCGGCCTTCAAGAGACATTCTCGATATTCGTCGTCGGGCTTCGAATCGGCGACTATTCCGCCGCCGACGCCCATGCTGACCTCGCCGCCTTGCATGACCAGTGTTCGAATGGCCACGTTGAATGCGGACGAGCGATTTGGGCCAATGAAACCGATGGCGCCGGTATAAACCCCTCGACACCGGCGTTCGAGCTCCTGAATGATTTGCATGGTTCGATGTTTTGGCGCGCCCGTGATCGAACCGCTGGGGAACAGGCCGCGGAAGATGTCGTAGAAGGTCATACCCGGGCGGAGATTGCCGACCACCGTAGAGGTCATTTGGTGAAGCGTGTCATAGCGCTCCACGGAAAATGGGTCTTTGACCTCGACACTGCCTGAGCGGCAAATCCGGCCGAGGTCATTGCGCAGCAGATCCACGATCATCACGTGCTCGCTGCGGTTTTTTTCGTCGTTGCGAAGAAGATTGGCCATGCGCTCGTCGTCCGCCAGGTCGAGACCGCGCGGCATGGTGCCCTTCATCGGCCGAGTAACAATGCGATCGCCTTGGGTTTCGAAAAAAAGCTCCGGAGACAGAGAGACGATTGCTCGGCCGTCGATATTCAGGAAAGCGCTGTAAGCCACATGTTGCTGTGCGGACAGGGTCGAAAACACTTGGGCGGGATGGAGCGGCGAGTTAAATGCCACTCTGTCGGTGAAATTCACCTGGTAGGTATTTCCCGCTGCCAGCTGTTCTTTGATCCTGGCGATTGCGGCGACGTAGGATTCTTTCGAGATCTCGAGCTCAATGCTCGCCGCTATCGGCGCGGATCGAGCAGCGAGTGCGCCCTCATCGGGGTCCGATGCCTGATCAAGGTCCTGCACCGCGCGAAAATGATCAAAGATCTCGACTTCTTCGTATAGGCCGAACCAAGCCAACGGTTTTGGCACGGCGAGGTCCGCGACGCGTTCGAAGTGATAGCCGCACTCATATGAAAGGTAGCCCGCCACCCACAGGCCTTGATCCAACGCAATTTCAATCTCGCGGAAAAGTTTCGGAATGTCCTCGAGTCGGTCGGCAATGATGCGACGAGTCGGATTCAAGAAGAGATAACTGTGCCGGTTCGCCGGATCAAAACGCGAGGTCTCCAATAGCACAGCATTAGAACTTCGTGCCGCCTGCTCCCGGAAACTTCGCGGCAAGGACACCCCTGTGGGATCTGCGCTGAGTGCCAACACGAGAATTAAATCGTTGCGCTTAGCGTTTTGGCGGAATGGAGTAGGTGCCGACCGCGTGCGCGACCATTTGCTCGTTGCGGTCGGAATAGAGGGCGACTTCGCCGATCACTAAAATTCGCCCAACCTTGATCAGCTTGCACACGCCCACGATGGGATTACGGGGCGACGGCTTGCGCAGGAAATTGATGTTCAAGCTGGTCGTCACGGCCAACGGTACCAGGCCGATGGTGGCGAGAATCGCGACGTATAGCGCCACGTCGGCGACGGCCATCAGCAACGGCCCCGACACCGTACCGCCCGGACGCAATTGCGCAGGCCCCACCGGATGAGAGACCGTCGCCGAGCACTCACCCACCTCCTCCACCACGCATTGGTTTTGCGGAAATTCGCGCGCCAGGAAATCGATGATGTCCGTCTTGGTTGGCATGAGGGTTCTCGCAAAAGAGTCGCCGTCCGCGACAACGTATCTTATCTCGGCAGCGCCGAATAGCCTCGCGGCTTCTTGGGGGGGAACGCCTTGAGCGTGCAGCGCTTTTTGCCGCACTTGGAACAACGCATGCGTTTGGCGACATCCTCGAGCCGCGCATCCCAGCCGCACAAGCGGCCCAGCGTCAGCGGCTCGGCTTTGCGTTCATGCCCGCACTCCGCACATTTCAGCACCAAGGTGTACTGGCCGAACTCGTCGCTCAATTTGTCGATGTGAAAGCCGGAGTGCATGCCCGGGATTGTTGCCGCCGGATGAGGGTTGCGTCCATCCAGTTCCAACTGACCGGCGGGACTGTATAGATGCGACGCTCCGGAAAGCCGTGGTTGTCGGCGTGGACGACGAATTCTTCCAGCCCTTGGGGATTGAGCGTCGGGCTTTATTCGGTCTTCGACTGCGGATCAGGCGAGAATTTGGTCCGCAACTCTTGACCCGTGTCGAGCAAAACCACGGTGTGCAAACGGCCGGCATGAGAGCCATCGGTCATCGGATTGCAAATGACACTGACACGGTCCCCCGGTTTGAGCGAACCTTGCGTCCAACCGAAACGCTTCAGGACCGCAGGGCCGCTGGTGATGATATTCCATTTGATGGGTTCACCGCGCCCATCGGGTTCAAGCACCAGCGTGAATGTCGAATGCGGA
>Ga0210393_10003618_pt1 | contig 12394 bp, 12 predicted proteins | sample IncBWC27OmetaG_FD_160068 | JGI IMG/M metagenome (GOLD analysis project Ga0210393, IMG submission 160068) | Forest soil microbial communities from Barre Woods Harvard Forest LTER site, Petersham, Massachusetts, United States - Inc-BW-C-27-O ... | reverse complement strand
GCGTCGAGCTCTCTGCGCCATCCCTTGCCGGGTGCTGGGCACGTATGCATTCCGCATCAGGAAGGGTTGTCAGCGTCTTTGGGTTCCTCAGACAAGAGATTGAAGGTCTCGACCGAGTAAAAGATCTGATGCAGAATTGAGGCATGTGCGGACGATACAGACGGACCACGTCGGAGGAAGAACTTGCTCGCCGGTATCACATTCCTATACCGCCACAGCGAGATCTGCCGATCAGTTGGAACATCGCTCCGACTCAGGATGTGCTCGCGATTCGGTTCAATCCAGCAACTAAGCAGCGCAGCCTGGACGCTTTGCGGTGGGGCTTGATTCCGAATTGGGCCAAAGATCCCAAAATCGCCTTCAAGACGGTCAATGCGAGGGTCGAGACCGTTGACACGGCACCGTCGTACCGGCAAGCGTTCAAAAAACGGCGCTGCCTGATTCCCGGGGATGGCTTTTACGAGTGGAAAAAAGCTCTTGGCGAAAAAATTCCGTACTCGATCAGCATGAAGGACGATTCTCCATTCGTGTTCGCTGGTCTGTGGGAGGGTTGGAAAGATCCCGCGAACGGCAATTGGTTGCACACCTGCACGATCATCACCGGAGAACCGAACGAGTTTGTGCGAGAGATCCACACCCGGATGCCGGTGATCCTCCCGGAAGAGCATCACGATGCTTGGTTATCTGGTGAAGCCGGGAAAGAAGTCCTGGTCCCTTACCCGGCGAACCTGATGAAAGCATGGCCGATCAGCCCTCGGGTGAATACTCCAAAAAATAACGACGCAAATATTATTGCACCAATCGCGCTTGAATCGGTCGCAGGCCCGGAAAACTCTCCGCAACTTCTGTGATCGCTGCCCCCCGGAAGGCAAGCGCAATCTAAAACGATTCGGTCGCCCAAGAAAGAAGTGGCTGCGGTCGTCGTCTCCCGCTTTGGACGGCCGCGGAAAATAAATAGCATAATTACCATAATTGTGGTAACGTAGTGAATGATGAGATTTCTGACACACCTCCGGGAGAAATTCGCTTCCACCGTTCTACCGGTAGAATCGGGTGGGTCGACCAAATCCACCGGCAATAACGTCCTGGTGGTAGACGACGACAATGCGGTCTGTCGAATCGTTCAGCGGATGCTTTCCGATGAGCAATACCAGGTCCAGACCAGCCAATCTGTCGCCGATGCTCTCCTAGCCATCGAACAAAAGCATTTTGATGCCTTTGTGATGGACTACAAGTTGCCGGACGGTTCCGGACTCGACGTCGCGGCGCGGATTCGGTCTAAAGGAAGTGAAGTTCCGATCATTCTTATCTCGGGTTATGACGCGACTTCCGTCGCGTCGAGAGCGAAGAAATTTCATATATTCGATTTCCTCCAAAAGCCGTTCTCGCGGGAGATGATCTGCAACGCCGTGAAGAAGGCGATTGGATCAACTGAGGGTGCATCGGCCTAATTTTAAGATTCGCAGCCACAGTCATTCTCCTGTGCCGTTCGCTGGCTCAATGCCCCTGCTGAACTGCTTGTATAGAAACGGGGTAGCGCTTGTGCAAACGGGTGCGGCCGTTCTTTAAGGACAGTCGTGCCCCTCGCCGGATGGCAAAGCATGAGCGGGCCGCCGCTCGAAGCCAGCACAAAACGAGGCTTACGCCTCTCACGTCACGCCATTGCGCTAGAATGCCCTGCTTGCCGCCACTCCGCACTTCGAGTATTCGATCGATCGCCGGGTCCCGTCGTCTCGCTCGCCATCAGGCATACGGACAAATCGCGATAGCCACCAAGTTGAAGGACACGCACCGAACGCGAGTGCCGGCGCGAGTTGAACGAGGAATGCCGAACAGTTGCGTTTCGCTTGCTCCGATCACGGGCGCATGGTTGCAAATGTAATGGCGTCAGCAAGTTGGCGAGAGTTCGGTCTTTTTGTGCTGTGCAACTTCCCAATCAAGGCGATCTGAGAGTTGATCAGCGCTGCGTCAACTGCACGATCCTCGGAAAGACAGCCAGCTTGCGAGATTCGGTTCCAGTTCTCGCTCAAAGTCATTAGCCTTCTGACAATAGGTTTTGCAAGATTGGCCCTTTCCGCAGCACGCGCTGCTTCCTGTAGAGAAGCCGTGGGGCTAGGACCAACAGTCTTGTCCAAGGCGCCCCGACTCACGGCTGCACCCCTGGAACCCGGCTGTCGGGCTCGGTCATTACGCAATTTCTCTTCCATCGCCAAAAACTTTACGGTAAAAAATTCAATCAAGGCGTCACGGTGTTCGTCGGTCAGATCAGGCGAGTTGGCAAGCGCCTGTAGCAGCTCTATTTTCTTCCACTGCGCCTTTAACGTATCTCTCCCCAGCAAAACGGCTCTGACATCTTCCCAGAGTCGATAAAATGGCAACACCTGGTAATCGCTCCGCTCTTCCAGGCATTCTATCTTAACCAGGCAATAATCATGCTCTGCCGCCGGACGGCAATCGTCTCTTGTTCCCGTGAACAAGCGCCCTTCCTTGATCCACAAAAACTCGGGTGTCTGCTCGTTTTCAGCACAATTTACGCAGGCCAGATAGCCCTGGCGAAAACAGTGTGCATCCCCCTCTTCCGCGGTGAAAACGTCTCGAAAACCGAACCTTAGCTCATTCTCTTTCATCCCAAGAAAACTATTTAACCCTTCTCCCAGCGGCTTGGCTATTTCGAGATAACGAGAAAGACTCGTCAGATCGAAAGCTTTGACCACCTTCTCTAGTAAATTAAAAAACCTTGTGGCCAGGTCGCTCGCCTGCACTCGGACAAGTCCCACGAAAAGACCGACGTCGTCACCTACATAGGGAACTGGGCCTAAAATTCGCGTATTCCGGAGTTCGACGTACTGCCCGTCGAGATACGGCCGAATATTCTGGAGCAGTTGGTTGCCGACGAAAAATGGAATGTTTTGCCGCCTTGTATCGTAGAGAAAATCGCTGACCGATAGCGTCAACGGATTGAAGTCGCGCCAGTACTCGCGCTTATCTCGAAGATACATTTCCGCCAAGCGGATCTGGAAATAGTTCGCGTTAGGTTTTATCCGGACGCTGGCGAAATTGCCGTCCAAGACATGATCTTCCGGTACTCGAAAGTAAAGCTTCCGCTCTTCGGAGCGCCTGGTCCATTTATCGAGAAGCTCAGAAATCATCTGGATTGCCTCCTAACGGTTCTCGACCTGAGTCACTAAAACGGATGAGGCCCAAATCCGATTATCGCCGTACGCTCCGTGCAATTCCCTCCGCACATCTAGAAACGCGAACTCCATTGGCCTTCGCTCCCCGATTAGCTTTCCATAAAAGCGCTTGGTATGCTCTACCGCCTTGTCGTCATCAATATCCCAGCGAAAGGCGACAATCGAAGCTATTCGTTTGCTTGCGAGGTCGAAGGCGAATGCGGAACTGCAACAGCTGCTCATGTAAACGAACCGCGTGCCCGCCTCGCGCAAGTTCAATGCAAATTCGTCACCACTCACCGCTTCCGGCCCAGTCCGACCTGGGAAAAAGACACTCGCTTTCTCTCCTCTCCTTGGTTCGTAAACGGAATGACCAATATAGTGAACCATGTCCCACTTCTCATTTGCCAGCCGCTTCTTCACGTTTTCCCACGAAGCGGAGGCCCGCCGAGAACCGTTCAAACGCTCCACATAAACTCCATTCCCTTTCAGAAATCTCTCTAACCACCGGGCCTCGATTTCCGCGTGCTCTAACTTTCCCAACTCGCTGGCGGCAGACGGCGCTGATCCTTCGGTGGCCGCCTGGATAATTAAACATTTGCGGTCGGTCCAAATAATGTTGTCGAAAGAAGAGAGCAGATTCTCCTCGCCGTTGATATAGGCCTTTCGGTAAATTGGAGATCGCAACATATAATATTCTTTGTGTTCATTGAGTAATGCCTCCAATGCGATTGGGTGTGTCCTTGGCTCCACCACAAACCGAATCTTGACGTTTTCCGCTCCGCCAGCGCGATCTACCAGAGTGCGGAAATCTTGGGCAAAAGTCCAATTGTTAGCGAAAAGCTCGTCCAATAACGTTTCTCCAACGTCGACAAAGGCATCCTGCCACTCTGGCGGCTCTAATAGCCCAGCGCGCCAGGATCGTCCTACTAATTTTTGAAACTTCAAAGCATTGACTTTCAGCGGTCGGATCCCAATATTCCATGCCCCGATCATACTGTAGTTACCCCAATTACCGGGATCCCTCTCAAAGTTGAGAAAAATGTCGACTCGACTCACGTTAGAATGCGTGTCTTGGACGGTCGTCTTAGGGGCGGCAGGCGAATGCTTCTGAATTTGGCGGATCAGGTTCTCTTCCCACTTTTCGCCGGTCTTAACAACCAGAGAGCATGGTTCCAGTTGCGTAACGAGTCCAAATAGTTGGTTATCGATATTGTCGACAACGAGAATAGCCGGTGTAGTTAGACTGTCCTCTCGGATCCTGCGGAGAAGCGATGCTCCGTTTTGCTGCGCTAAATTCAGAGGAGCTGCGCTGTCCGCAGGAATATCCAATGCCACTATTAATAGGTCATATGGCCCTTTCTTGGTTCCTCGACTAATTGCGGCATAGGCATCCTTTTCGTTCTTCTTTACGCCAATGGAAGAAGACGCGGAACTTCCCAGGGTTTGGCTGACATTTTTCGCAAAAACAGTCGCGAGTTCGTCGTTCGGGATGACGAGTAGAACGTTCATGGCTCGGAGTTACGCGCTCCTGGTAGATCAATTCTGAAGGTGACGTCCTCACCGTTCCTCAGAGGCTGATGGTACAGTCCTTTATGGTTTGCGACAAACCCTCGAATAATATTCTCTCCCAACGCGATATCCGCCAGTGCTTCGGATAATGATTCGTGACGCAAATATTCCGCTTCGCTGGTGTCGATGCGAGGCATGAATCCGGCAATTACAATAGCGATCCATCCGCCACTGGGCGAGACCTTGATCTGAATGGACCCGTCCTGTGGAACGAACCGCAGTAGATAGGAGAGAATCGTTCGCACACAAAACGTTAATTGGTATATATCTCCACGAATCGGTGGCAGATTTACCTGATATTCCTGTTTGATCTTATTTCGCTCGTTCGTCGGAAATTCATCTAAAATCAGCCGAAGTATTTCTGAAACGCTCAGCAGCATCTCGTTATAAGGAATTAGCCCCGCTTTCGGGTCGTAGAGCGCGAGACGGTCGAAGGTCAGCTCAACCCTCTTTAATTGTTGAATAACCTTGCTGACGGCTTCGAAAAGTGTGGAGGTTTGCGGACCTTGTTCGTTGACACAGATTGTATTCAGCCAGCTGAAGGCCAATGCCAAGGGTGTTTTAGTCTCGACCGCAATCTCATGGTACATCTTGCCGAGGTATTCGAGTTCTTTCACTCGGTTGAAAAGTGACCGGTCTCCGGCGATGAACACCACGCCTCCTAATTCTTTGGGTAGCGGGGAAGAGGAGAGGAGGGCCGGAATCTTGGCGCCATCCTTTCTAACCAGTGAAACCTCATCACCTGACAGCCTCCTGCCGTCCAATACCTGTTGGAGCAGCTTCCGAACTGGCAGTAAAGTACTGATTGATTTTCCGATCAACTCCTCGGGGAGATAGCCTAGCAGGCTCTCCGCAGCCGGATTTACGCGACTAATGACACCGCGAGCATCAGTGACCAGGATCGCATCCGATGCTGACCGCACCGTCGCCTCAACAAAATGCCGTGTGAGAACGCCGTGCAACAAATTTTTAAGCTCGTCCAGAATTGTCTGCAGCTCGTCCACCTCTTCCTGGGAGAAGGCATTCTCGCGCGGGTCTTCGATATTAAGCATCCAACAAACCTTGTCGCGAATCAGGATGGGCAGGCAAAGTTCTGAAACGGTTTTCGTTTTCAGCATCTGCTTAGCGATCGTGCTGAACGATGAATCCTCCGCAAGGTTGGGGATATTAAGAGGTTGTTTGGTCCGGTAAACATAACCGAGAATTCCCTCTTCGAGTGGTTGCACATAATCCTTCGGAAAGAGAAAGTCAGGGTGGTCGTTTCTGGCCTTTTGGCTGATTAAGCGCAGCTTTCCTTGCTTCTCGTCGACATGAAAGAATGCCGCATTTTCCCAATCGTAGTTGTCGATTAGGCGCTGGACGATAATTTGCGCAACTTTCCCCTGGTCCGCCCAGTCAGAAAAGATCGTTTGCATCAGGTCAAGGCGAAAGCACAGGTTTTTCCGTTCCTCAAAATAGAGGGCCATCAGCGCAGCTTCCCGCAGCGGTAAGGTCGCAAATATTTCCTTTTCGAATTCGTCGAAGGCCTGAGGCTGCCTCCGCGCAATTGCCACTGATGCGACTACGCGAGCGCCCCGGATAACCGGGCATCGTACGAATGAGCGAGATCGTTCCGCCCAATTCTTACCGCTTACCATTTCTTCCTTCAACTCGACGAAGCCAGGGCGTTTAAATAGCTCGTCCAAGTCATCGATGGCGCGCAATTCCCGACTGGCCGTAAATTCGGCCATGGCGGCGGTCATTTTATACCAACGGACTCCCCATTCTGGTCCACGCCGGGGCTCGAAAGCGAATAATCTACGGACCTCTTTCCCATTACGGCTGTACAAAGAGACAATAAACTGATCGAAAGGAATAACTTTCTCAACTTCCCGCGCCACAGATTCCAACAACTCCTTACCGTCTTGTAGAAGCGTTAGGATATGGTTGATATGTTCAATTGCTTGTTCCAATGAGATGTCTCGGATGATCGCTACTGAGCCTATCACCTGGCCTAGTGGGTTAAATTCGGGCGTCCCGGCGATCCTCACAGGAACCTGACGCTTGTCGCGGAGGCGCGTAGCGAACGTTTCATACTCATTCGCTTCCCCAACCTCGAACCGTTTCTTGAGTTGACCCTCAACTAACGACCAGTTTTTGTCGCCTGGAAAAAGATCTCTTACATTGTGCCCTTCCAGGCTTGTTACTCCCCAGATCCTCGAAACCTTCGCATTTGAATAGGTACACTGACCCTCCGTGTCGATCCTCATCACGCCGGCGGGAGACCGGTCGAAGATTGTAAGATTTGTTGCAGTCGGCTTAGCCATATCGAACCAGCACTCGATATTAAGCTCCCTTTGCGCATCCCGTGCACAGCCCCAGGGTAGATAGACATATTCGCGCCTAGGGATGGACCTCGATGCCGCAAAGCGAATTTAGGTTGAGTGCTAAACCTTTCGCAGCTAGGACATTAGCGAGTGTCCGTGGACAAATCAAGCGCAAAGGCGCTTCGGCATCTACCACTTTCGGGTGAGTTGAACGCTTCAACGATAGCTTTCCAATCTCATGATAGGCCTCATGCGCAACCGCCACCCATCGCGTACGCACCGGATCCTAGCAGCCCATGCTGTAACAGCGGCAGGGTTTGCTGACGGCGCGCGTCTTGCACCAGGAGATCCACGAGACCCGGTTATAACTCACTCCCGACCAATCGGCCTGCCTCTCAACGGCCGGACATAGTTCGTTCTCCGTCATGGGTCGACTAGGACAGGAACGGCGTCGTGCTTTCAGTCTCTTCAAAACCTCAAGATATCTGCTAATGTTCTAAAAATATACCTGATTTGCCGCGCACGACAGATCCACGGATAGCAACGAGAACGTCTCTCACTCATCGCTCGAGAAGGTCCACCGAGCGCCCTCTCGCGACGCAGAGCAATTTGATCGGCAGGATCGGGTCAACACTTGCTGCGGCCAGGACGCAAAGGACGGGGGAAGTTCATCGCGCCCCGTTTCAAGATCGGCGGCACCTGCTCGACAAAGAACGCTGTCGTAATTTTCGACGAGGTCACGTGGCATAGGCTCAGCGGCGGTCTGGGAGTTCGACGCCAGGTCGCCAAGTAACCGGGCAATCAACCACTCAGGATCTCGTTACTTCAGACACGAAGGCGATAGCATCAACGAAGTACTCGGGAACTATTCCCTCGGTTAAATCTGGTCGCTCCAGCCCTGCCGCAAGAGCCGACTTACCCGCACCAGCCAGCCCCGTCACCGCGAGGTATTTCTTCACCGTGGCGACCCCCTGCTATTTATCCCCTAGATTCTGCTCAACCAGCTGCTCCATCTCAGAACTGCTCGCCCACCATTTCCTCGCTCTTGGCCCAGAGCGCCTGAGCGTGGTCCGGATCGAGGGCGTAGGCGCGGACGCCGCCGCGGATGTCGTCTCCTTCGGCGAGTTCGGCCACGTGGCAGTCCTCGCAGTAGCGGCCGCCCACCTCGTCGGCAGAGGCCACGATGCCGCTCCAGACCGAGGTCGCTGCGCCTTGCGGGATGGTTTTCCAGCTGAAGACCGGGGCGTCCGCAGCCAAATTGGCGGCGTTTATACCATCGATTAGCTGTTTGATGGCCTCCGGGCTTAAGTGACGAGCAAGCTCGGTCTGGATGCCACCGGGATGCACGGCCGTGGCCCGCACGCCGTTCGCCTTGTGCCGCCGGTCGAACTCGACGGCGAACAGGATATTGGCGGTCTTCGAGCGGCCATAGGCCCCGAACTCAGTATAGGGCGTGTGCTCGAAGTTCGGATCGTCGAGGTTAACGTCGGAGAACCGATGACCCGCCGAGGACAGGTTGACCAGGCGCGAACCGGACTTAAGCAGCGACACGATGCGGTTGACTAAGACGAAGTGGCCCAAGTGGTTGGTGCCGAACTGGGTCTCGAAGCCATCGGAAGTGTAGCTCTTCGGGCAGGCCATGACGCCGGCATTGGCGATGACCAAATCGAACGGATCGCCGGCGGAAATCAGGGCGTCGGCGCAGGCGCGGACGCTTGCCAGCGACGCCAGATCGAGTTCGACCAGTTCCAACCCGCCGCCGTTCGCCGCCTGGGCGCGAACCTGCTCGGTCGCGGTCTTCGCCTTATTCAAATCCCGCGCGGCACCGACAACCTGGGCGCCGTGCGCGGCCAGGGTGCGGGCCGTCTCCACACCAAGCCCTGCCGATACGCCAGTGACCAGAATGCGCTTGCCGCTCAGGTCCACGCCTTCAAGCACTTCGTCCGTCGTGGACGTGGCTCCAAATTGTCGAATCATGGTTTTCTCCGCTGTTGGGGTTCGCTTCGGACAGGATTGGCTCAGCCTTCGTTCGTCCCGAGCGCGCGATGACTACAGCTAAAAGCTGGCTAAACCTATCAATGAAGGTTTTCTCTGGCTTATTTACCGGGGGTTGCTTCGCTTAGCAAGTGCCAATGCTTCGCCAATTCTCCCGATCCGATTCGGACGAGACGCGCAGGTATCCAGCCAAGATAAGCGGAAAGCCGTTGATTTAAGTTTTCCGTACAATAGTGTAGCGAAATTCGACACATTTGGCATTGCCACAGGCGAGGTTTCAGTGGACGCCGTCTGCATGTCGGAAAACCGATGCACGCCAAGGATAATCATGCGGCGCTGGCGAAGTTTCATCCCCTCGCTCGGATGGGCGAAATTTCCGACATCGTCAACGCAGTGGTCTATCTCCAGAACGCCACCTTCGTAACGGGGGAAAACATCCGAGTGGATGGAGGGGTCCATGCCGGTCGGCAATAGTTCAACCGTCGCTAAGCCGGGTTCGCGTTTGCGCGAACTCGGCCTGGTTCTCCCGCCGCCACCATCCCCTTTGGGAGCTTACGTCGAGGCGTCTCAGGTTGGATCGCTGCTCTTTTTAAGCGGCACATTACCCCTCGTCAATCGCAAGCTGGCGATCTCTGGACGCCTGGGCGCGAACCTTTCGGTCGATCAGGGCCGCGAGGCTGCTCGCTTGGCTGCATTAAACGCCTTGGCAGCGGCCCAAGAACACGTCGGCGACTTAGACAGGCTCAGAAAGCTCGTGAAACTCTCCGTCCTCCTATTGACGACGGAGGAATTTGTTGAGCACGCAGCCGTCGCCGACGGCGCCTCGAACCTCTTTGTCCAACTTTTCGGCACCCCGGCGGGACACGTTCGCGTCGTCTACGGTGTGCACAGCGCGCCCATCGGCACACCGGTCATGGTCGAGACTGTATTTGAGATCGAATCGCCAGTCGAACAAACCTAACTCCCAAACTTCACATCTACTATGCGCACCTTCCATGCCTACGCCGCTTCATCTGCCAAAGGTCAGCTCGAACCGTTCAGCTTCAATCCCGGTGAACTCGGACCCGAAGAAGTCGAAATCGAGGTCAGCCACTGCGGCGTTTGCCACTCTGATCTATCCATGCTCGATAACGATTGGGGCATGTCCAAATACCCCTTCGTGCCAGGGCATGAGGTGACCGGCACGGTCGCCGCTCTCGGCGATGGAGCCAAAGGACTGAAGATCGGACAGCGCGTCGGACTCGGCTGGTGGTCACACAGTTGCCTTTCATGCCACCAGTGTTTGTCCGGAGATCATAACCTTTGTTCAACGGCTCAGGGCACGATCTTGGGGCGTCACGGTGGCTTTGCTGACCGGGTGCGTGCCCAATGGACTTGGGTGCGTCCGATTCCCGAGGCGCTCGACCTGGCGAAGACGGGCCCGTTGCTTTGCGGTGGCGTTACGGTGTTCGCGCCGTTCCTCATTCACAATGTGCCGTCCACGGCGCGTGTGGGCATCATTGGAATAGGTGGACTCGGTCATATGGCGTTACAATTTGCCAACAAGTGGGGCTGCGAGGTTCATGCCTTCACGACGAGCGACAGCAAGGAAGCCGAGGCTCATCAACTCGGCGCGCACTACGTCCATAACACCAGGCAGGATGGCGTGTTGAAGAAGATCGCCGGCAGCCTCGACTTGATCATCTCGACCGTGAACGCCGGGTTGGATGTTCCCGGCCTCCTCGACACGCTTGCTCCAAAAGGGAGTCTGCACAATGTTGGAGCCTTGCTCAGTCCGCTGCAAGTTCCCGCCTTCAGCTTGATCATGGGCCAGAAGTCGGTCTCGGGCTCACCTAGCGGAAGTCCGACGGCAATCGATGAAATGCTCGAGTTTAGCGCGCGGCATTCCATCGCGCCGATCACTGAGACATTCCCGATGTCGAAGGTCAACGAAGCGCTGGAGCATTTGCGTGCAGGCAAAGCACGCTATCGCATCGTTTTGGTGCATTAGGAAACCGGTCCCGCCGCACACGAATGCGCGGCGGACACCGGCTTGGAGACCCATCGAAGTTCGAAGAAATCAAGCATAACCGGCGCCGCTTTCTGGGCACTGCGGCGACGACCCTTGCCGCCGCCCAGTTCGGCATGTTCCGTTCTGCGGAAGCACAATCCTGGACGCTAAAGTGGTCGTCTTTCCACTCCCAGTCACACCGGTGATAAGAACCAGCTTGACCTTCTACGTAAGTCCCTCTCTCCTAGGGAGAAGCACGAATAGAACTGAACGGAAACGCAAGGAAAACACCGAAAATCTGTCAATGGCGTGTCAATGACGGCAGAAGAAGGGTGACCCTCGAAGGTCGCGACGTCGGGCACACCAGGGGGGTGGCTCGGAGGACCCTTCGCCTGTCACGCGAGAGTTTGGATAGATGGCCGCGCTGAAACACTTGAGGATGCGTTCGCCACACAAGGGTGGAAGCTAAAACGCCTTCTCACTCACGAGTAAAAAGGAAGTCTTCTGCCCAACTCGATCCGTCCCACGAGGTTGAGGCGGCCGGAAAAACAAAGGCGGGTCGTCGAACGCTAAACTCTGCTTTTTATCGTGCCATCGGGGTGGTGCTGCCGGAATCGATCCCGATGGTCAGTACAACGGGGATCGGGCTCGTAAGGTCGGTCAAATCCACACCCGCGCTCTCCGCCTTGAAGGTTAACATGTTGCTGCCAAGGGGCACGATCTGCACCTCTAGGCTCACGCCGTTGATGACCTTCGTTGAGCGTGGGCTTACAGGCTGTTCCCAACAGCTTCTCCGCGACATAAGAGGAAAATAAAAGGCGCAAAGCCACCTCGCTTTGCGTCTTTGGAAGAAGTCGAGAATGTTATCAGGCGAGCGTTGCAGGACGGTTCCTGCTGATTTTTCTGTGCAGAAAACCTGGCATTCCATTGCCGTCCTTTGTGTGGGGAAATTGGGATTAGTACCAAAGTGCAATCCTCTCAGCGCCAAGGTGCAATAGACGAGGCGGTTTCAAGAAGCCTATACTGGTTTCCTGGGTTCGGTTGGGCGGCGGCGCAAACGTCTCCTATAGGCCTTTTCAGCATACCCCCAGAGAGAAAACCAATGAAAACACGCTCAGTAGTCGCCCTAGTAGGATTGGCAATCAGCTCTGCTTTGCCGACCTTTGCCCAACAAACAAACACGCCAGATCCGCAACTACGCGAACAGCTAGTCGCGCTCCTTTCGGGAAACAGCGGGAGAGCACAGGAGGTACGCCATGACTGCAAATGAGAGCCGAGGGTCAAAGACAGGTAAACCAACCCCGGAATCGACCCAATCGACAAGCGGCGGCGCTCATTGCCGGGTCGATGTACGAATT
>Ga0210393_10003617_pt1 | contig 12394 bp, 9 predicted proteins | sample IncBWC27OmetaG_FD_160068 | JGI IMG/M metagenome (GOLD analysis project Ga0210393, IMG submission 160068) | Forest soil microbial communities from Barre Woods Harvard Forest LTER site, Petersham, Massachusetts, United States - Inc-BW-C-27-O ... | reverse complement strand
CGGATAGCTGCCGGTGTAGCACGATGTGCAGAACTTGTGGTTGGCGTCGTCCGTATCCTCCATCGCCAGCCGCAATCCCTCGAGTGAAACGTATCCCAACGAATCCGCGCCCAGATATGTCCGTATCTCGTCCACCGAATAATTCGCCGCGATCAATTCTTCGCGCCGCGGCGTATCCACACCGTAGTAGCACGGCGAAATCGTCGGCGGACAGCTGATCCGCACGTGCACTTCGGTCGCGCCGGCATCGCGCACCAGCCGCACGATTTTCCGGCTGGTCGTGCCGCGCACAATCGAATCGTCCACCAGCACCACGCGTTGCCCCTCCAGCATTCGACGCACGGGATTCAGCTTTAGCTTCACTCCAAAATCGCGTATCGCCTGGCTCGGCTCGATAAACGTCCGCCCAATATAATGGTTGCGGATCAGCGCCATGCGAAACGGAATTCCCGAATCCGCCGAATACCCGATCGCCGCCGGAACGCCCGAATCCGGCACCGGCGTCACAATGTCCGCTTCCACCGGATGTTCTTTCGCCAGCAAACGTCCCAGCCGCTCTCGCGTGCGATTTACCGGCATTCCAAAAACCAGGCTGTCCGGCCGCGAAAAATAAACGTGCTCGAAAACACACTGCTGCAAGGGCTTTTCCGGCGCGAAATGAAAGGACTCCACTCCGCTGCGCGAAATCCGCACCATTTCTCCCGGCTCCACGTCGCGCACGTATTCCGCATCAATCAAGTCCAGCGCGCAAGTTTCCGAAGCCGCAACCCAGGCGCCATCCAGCCTTCCCAAACACAGTGGCCGAAATCCCCGCGGATCGCGAATCGCATAAATCTCATCGCGCGTCAGCAGTAGCAGCGAATACGCGCCCTCCACCTGATTCAGCGCGTCCGCAATCGCGCCCGTCAAGTTTCGCGCTTGGCTGCGCGCGATCAAATGCACGATCACTTCCGTGTCGCTGGTCGTCTGAAAAATCGAACCGCGATGTTCCAGCTTCTTGCGCAGCTCGATCGCGTTGGTCAGGTTGCCGTTGTGCCCCAGCGCGATTTTCCCCTTGTTGCAATCAATCACCACCGGCTGCGCGTTCATCAACGTGTTGTCGCCCGCGGTCGAATAACGCGTGTGCCCAATCGATGCGTCGCCCGGCAATCTTGCGATCACTTCCGGCGTGAAGATTTCCTGCACCAACCCCAGCGACTTGTGCACGAATACCTGCGCGCCGTCGGTCGAAGCAATGCCCGCCGATTCCTGCCCGCGATGCTGCAGCGCGTAAAGCCCCAGATAAGCCATCTTCGCCGCTTCCGGGTGCCCAAATACCCCAAAAACGCCGCAATGGTCGTGAAAATGATCGTCGCCGAGTTGTACGAGAGGACTCAAACGCTCGCATCCTTTTTGAAAAATTGATCCCTCACGTTCGGCAGGAAGAGCCAAACGAGCACCAAAACGAGTGTCACAGCCATTGCTGACTTGCCCGCTGCTGAGGGCGGGCCAAAAGGTCCATGGATGGCCTGCGCGATGCTGAACGCGCATGTCGCAATGGCAAACCCATATCCCCACTTTCGCCACAGCAATACGCCCAGCGCAGGCAAGATGAAGAACAATGCACCAGTGATGCGATATGTCATACCTGGTTCGCTTCCACGCTGTAATAGTTCACGCAATCCCCAGGCGGTTAAGCTCGCCGCAATCGGCCATCTCGAATATTTCGTAAATCTGCTCATTGGGCGTCCCTTCCGCTCTCGATGGCCCGAGGTAGAGCATCCGACCAGCTTCGCCGGAACGATTCGATACTGCCTTGTATCACACCCGCGCCCTGATATTGGATGCGGAATTCACCGCGAGTGACTGTACCGATACGTCGCGCACCGACGTGGTATTGTGCCGCAATCTCGTTCACCCGGGCAAGCGACGCAGCTGCAACAGACAGCACCGCCCGTGCCCCACGCTCGCCAAATAACGCAGCCTCCGCAAAATCTTCCGCGCTCCCAGCATCGATCGAGACCTCCGCGGACAATCCGTCGCGCCCAAAACACGCCTCGGCCACTGATACCGCCAACCCGCCATCGCTAACATCGTGCGCCGAAACCACCGCCCGCTCGCCAGCCAGCGCCACCAAACAGTCAATCAACCGTTTCTCCGCCGCCAAATCAATCGCCGGCGGTAATCCCGCGACGATGCCATGAATCGCCTTCGCATATTCGCTAGAAGCGAATTCCGCTTTCGTAGCGACGGCCTTTAGGCCGCCATCTTTTAGGGCGCCATCGCTCAATCCATCCAGCAGCAAAATCAGATCGCCCTCATTCCGAAATCCCGAACCCAACGCACACTCCGCATCCTCCATCAATCCCAGCACACCCAGCACAGGCGTCGGATAGATCGCCTTCCCCAAAGTCTCATTGTAAAAACTCACATTCCCGCCGGTGATCGGCGTCTCCAGCACGCGGCAAGCCTCAGCAATCCCATCAATCGCTTCGCTGAATTGCCGCATCACTTCCGGCTTCTCCGGGTTGCCAAAATTCAAGCAATTCGTCGCCGCAATCGGACGCGCTCCGCTGCAAGCCACATTCCGCGCCGCCTCCGCCCCCGCATGCATCGCACCCAACCGCGGCGCCAAAAATCCCCAGCGCCCGTTCCCATCGGTAGCCAAAGCCAAAGCGCGTTTCGATTCCTTCAACCGCAGCACCGCCGCATCGCCCGCCCCAGGACCGAACGTCGTGTTCGTCTGCACCATCGAATCGTACTGCTCGGTAATCCAATGCTTCGAAGCAATTGTCGGCGAACCCAGCAAGCGCCGAAAATTCCCACTCAAATCCGCGCCAACCGCGGCCAAAGGCACAAAAGCGGTCGCGCCGCCAGCCCCGCCAGCCTCAGCCATCACACCAGGCGCCGCAATCGGCCTCTCGTACCGCGGCCCTTCCTCCGCAATCGCATGCGCCGGAATCGCCGCCGCCACTTCGCCATGATTCAACACGCGCAAAATTCCATCTTCCGTCACGCGCCCAATTTCCACCGCGTCCAGTCCCCATTTGTGGAACACATCGAAAACTTCTCGCTCGCGCCCGCGTTCCGCCACCAGCAGCATGCGCTCCTGCGATTCGCTCAACATGATTTCGTACGGCGTCATCCCCGTTTCGCGCTGCGGCACGCGCGCCAGATCAATCTCAATCCCCAATCCTCCGCGCGAAGCCATCTCCGAACTCGAACTGGTCAACCCCGCCGCGCCCATATCCTGAATCGCCACCACCGCGCCAGTGCGCATCGCTTCCAGGCACGCTTCCAGCAGCAATTTCTCCATGAACGGGTCGCCCATCTGCACGTTCGGCCGTTTCTGCTGCGATTCCTCGCTGAATTCCGCCGACGCCAGCAGCGAAGCCCCATGAATTCCGTCGCGCCCCGTCTTCGCGCCCACGTAAATCACCGGGTTCCCCGCGCCGCGCGCCTTCGCGAAAAATAATTCCTCGCGCCGGCAAATTCCCAGCGCCAACGCGTTCACCAGCGGATTATTCGAATAGCACGGCTCAAACGCCACTTCGCCGCCCACGGTCGGCACCCCAAAACAATTTCCATAAAATCCAATCCCGCGTATCACCCCATCCAAAATATGCCGGTTCCGCGCAATCTCTTGCGCAGTCACCTGTCCCGCGCCAGCTTCGCCCGCGGAAATCGCCGAGTCATCTCTCGGGTCGCGCGCCAGAACACTGTCATCCCGCCTGCCCTGAGCGGGTTCTGCGAAGGGAACGGAGTCCCGCGCTTTTTCTTGTCCCGCCGCATTTTGGCGGGCGCGGGACGCAGAGAGGGATCTGCTCTCGTCTTGGATCTTCGCGTCGCCTCGGTCGGCCTTCTGGTCTACGGTCGAAGGGCGGGGCTTAAGCCCCGCCGTCACCGCCGCGCCGACGCCCACATCGTCAGGGCACGGCTTTAGCCCCTGAAGCTCCCCCGCCGTAATCGGCCCAAACCGCAGCGAATCCATCACCGCAATCGGCCGCGCCCCCATTGTGAAAATATCCCGCAAAATCCCGCCCACTCCGGTAGCCGCGCCCTGAAACGGCTCCACAAAACTCGGATGGTTGTGCGATTCAATCTTGAAAACCGCCACCATCCCGTCGCCGATATCCACCACGCCCGCGTTTTCCCCCGGTCCCTGCACCACGTGCGTCCCGCGCGTCGGCAATCTCTTTAAATGCACGCGCGACGATTTATACGAGCAATGCTCGCTCCACATCACGCTGAAAATTCCCAGCTCCGTAAACGAGGGATCGCGCCCCAGTATTTTCTGCGTGCGCGCGTATTCTTCAGGTGTGAGGCCGTGCTCGGCCGCAATCTGCGGGGTAACCTTAATTTCAGTATCAATCATTTTGTGGAGAAAAATTCCATTCGCGCCCTGCCGTTGAATCGTCTTGCTTTCCCGCTTTCTTCACGGTGCTTTCTATCCAAGTCACCAGCGCCGGTTTACCCTGAGACCCTGCCGGCGGCAGGGTCGAACGGGAGGCGCGGCATAAGCTAGCCCAGCGCGGAAGCGCTGGGAAAAAAGTCGCGCACAGCGCGTTTCCTTCGCGGTGCCTTTCCCGCGTGTTTTCGGTTTGCTTTCAACTGACCTAGCCGCTTCCGTCGTAGCCCACTTCAGCAACCAATCACGCCGGAACCGCCGCCGTCACTCCCGGCGCGCGCCGCACCGCACTCTCCGCCGCCAAGCTCGCCACCAGCGAACGAAAAACCACCATCCCATCTGCCGACCCCAGCGCCAACTCCAGCGCGCGCTCCGGATGCGGCATCAACCCCAGCACATTGCGCTCGCGGTTGCAGATCCCCGCAATCGCATGCAACGACCCATTGGGATTCGCTTCGCGGTCGTCCGCGCCGGCGTCGCCGCCGTCCGGCCGCACGTAGTGAAACATTATTTGATTGTTGTGTTCCAGCTCAGCCAGCATCGCCGGCTCGCAAAAATAATTCCCTTCGTTGTGCGCGATCGGAATCTTCAGCACCTGCCCCAGCATCGCCGCGCAGGTAAACGGCGTATCCGTTGCCTCCACCCGTATATGCACATGTCGGCACAGATAACGCAGCCCCTTGTTGCGCAGCATCGCCCCAGGCAGCAACCCCGCTTCCAGCAAAATCTGAAATCCATTGCAAATCCCCAAAACCAAACCGCCCCCGCGCGCAAACCGCTCCACCGCCTTCATAACCGGCGAAAATCGCGCAATCGCCCCCGTGCGCAAATAATCCCCAAACGCAAATCCGCCCGGCAAAATCACAGCGTCGCAACCTGCCAGATTTTCAGACTGGTGCCAGATCATCTCCACCGGCTGCCGCACGATCGCGCCCACCGCATGGAAAGCGTCCGCATCACAATTCGACCCTGGAAATTGCACCACGCCAAATTTCATCGTCCCGCCTCGCCTCCGCTCATTTTAGCATGTGCGCAGGACATGCCGCAGCGCGACTTTGCGCACAACCTTCGCTCGCCGGCGCCGGCTAACGCGCCTCGTCATCCTGAGCGCAGCGAAGGATCTCTCTTTGCTTTAAGTTTTCTCCGCGGTAAAAAAATGTTTACGTCTCCGTCGCATCAACCCCATAAACGCGACCTCCTCTCGACCGCAAATCCAACACGCTCCCACCTCTTGAAATCCCCAACCAGGTATGATTTATAGTAATCAGCAAGAAAAAGTAACCAGCGCGTGCAGCGCACCCCTAAAAACTGAATAGCCGACGACCGGACGAGCGAACCTGCCTCTCGCCCTCAGGGACTTCTCCGCCCGCCTCGCCGCGGGATTCTCTCGCCCGCGCGATTCCATTCGTCCGCAAACGAGGCCACCGCGGCAGGCTCGAAGGGCCACCACAATGACCATCACGCAGAATCCGAGCGGCTTCAGCCCCTGGAGTACCGATTTTGTTTTAGTGACACAGACCTAACGGCGGGTACGCTTCCCGGATTTACTTTTCGCGCGCCTGCGCGCTTTCAGTTTGGCCCTGCGCACAGCTTTGCTACGGCGTTTCGGTTTCTTGCGCCCTTCGTCGCGTCTAGCCCGCGCCATCATGCGCCGCCGCGCCGCCGCCCAACCCGGCTTATTGCTCTGACGTCCGCGCGCCACTCCCAGCGCGTCCGCTGGAACATTTTCCGTGATCGTGGACCCCGCCGCGACATACGCGCCGTCGCCAATCCGCACCGGCGCCACCAGCGCGCTGTCACTCCCGATGAAAACGCGATTACCGATCGTGGTTTCGTGCTTGGCCACGCCATCGTAGTTGCACGTAATCGTCCCTGCGCCGATGTTCGCTTCGCGCCCGATGGAGGCGTCGCCCAAATAAGTCAGGTGCCCGGCCTTCGCCCCCTCATGCACCACCGAATTTTTTACTTCCACAAAATTTCCGATGTGCGCCCCCGCGCGGATGTCCGCCCCAGGACGCAATCGCGCAAACGGTCCCACGTGCGCCCTGTTCCCGACGCGGCTGGAATCCAGCGTCGAATGCGCGCCGATAATTACGTCGTCATCCACCCGCGTATCGCGCAACACGCTACCCGTCTGAATCGTGCAGCGCGCGCCGATGCGCGTCTTGCCCAGCAATTGCACGCACGGATCAATCACCGTGTCGGGCCCGGCGCTCACTTCCGGATCAATCACCACCGTCTCCGGCAGATAAATCGTCACGCCTGCTTCCATCAACTCCGCGGCCTTGCGCGCGCGGAAAATCCGGTCCACGTCGGCCAGATTCGCGCGTGTATTGCATCCCAGAATTTCACTGGCGTCCGGAGCCACCTGCGCCAGCACGCGTTCGTTGCGCTGACGCAACAAAGCGATCGCGTCGGTCAGGTACAACTCGCGATGCGCATTGTTTGGCCGCAAGGCGTTCAGGCAAGGCCACAGTTTTTCCAGCGTGAAGCAATAAATGCTGGAATTCACTTCGCGGATGGCGCGCTGCTCGGGAGTCGCGGCCTTTTCTTCCACCACGGCTTGCACGCGGCCTTCGGAATCGCGCACCACGCGGCCGTAATCCGTGGGATCGTTCAGCTCAGCGCTCAGAATCGTTGCGGCTGCTTCGCCGCGGCGATGCGTGTCCAGCAGCGCTGTCAAAGTTTCCGCGCGCAGCAGCGGAGCATCGCCGGGAACCACGATCACCAGCTTCGCGCTCTTGCGCAGCGCGCGCCGCGCCACCTGCAACGCATGACCGGTGCCGCGTTGCGGTTGCTGCTTCACCGTATCCGCGCCCAGCGATCCGGCCAGCGCGCCCACTTCTTCGGCCTGGTGCCCCACCACCGCCAGCACTTGCGCGGCTTTCACCGGCTGGCAGGCGCGGATCACGTGCTCCAGCAGCGGGCGGCCTCCCGCGCGGTGCAACACTTTCGCCAGATCGGAACGCATACGCGTTCCCTTCCCAGCGGCCAGAATCACAATCACAGTGTCGGCGGCAGGCATGCGAAAGGTATTGTCGCTTCCCCGCGCATCTTTGGCAATCGAAACAGCCTCACCGAGCTTGCGCCTTTCCGCCCTCGTGGCGCATCCATGCAATCCAGGATTTTCCGTAGGGGCGGGTCTCAGACCCGCCCCTGTTGCCGCAAGCACAAAGTCCGTGCATTTGATGCCGTGCGCCGTCATCCTGAACCCGCGACCGCGGGTGAAGGATCTCTCTTCGCCTTTCGGTCTTCGTTGCCGTACGCACTGCGTCGAACGCACAATATTCGTGCATTTGTTAACCAAAGCGATATATTTCCTCGCAGGCAGAACCGGAGGCACGCGATGTTTTGTCGAAACTGCGGAACAGCCAATCCCGATTCAGGGCAATTCTGCTCGAAGTGCGGACAACCACTTTCTTCCGCCGTCGCTCGCACGACGCCCGGTCCCACGCCGGTCCCCGGAGGTTCATTCGCAACTCCACCGGTCGTCGGCGAGGCGCCCACCAGCGGCAAAGCCATCGCCAGCCTGGTCTGTGGAATCTTTACGTTTTTCTTTCCCGCCTCCATCGCCGCAATTATTCTCGGCCACATCTCGCTGTCGGAGATTCGCAATTCCGCGGGCCGAATTGGTGGTCGCGGCATCGCCATCACCGGCCTGGTGCTGGGATATCTCGGCCTCATCATCATTCCCGCCATGATCGTCGCCGCGATCGCGATTCCCAATCTGCTGCGCGCGCGCTTCGCTGCGAACGAGGCTTCGGCCGTCGGCTCGCTCCGTTCTGTCAACACCGCCGCGATTGTCTATGCGACCAGATTCGAAAATGGCTTTCCTTCCAGTCTGGACGTGTTGGTTGAGGGCACCGCAGGAGATGCGACTTGCAATCATGCTGCGTTGCTGGATGCGTCGTTCGGGTCGGTTCGCAAGAACGGATACATTTTCACTTACACTCCGCAATATCCGGACGGAGCTACTGCGCCGGTTATTTCACCCAAGGCCGCCGCGAAAGGCTGCACTGCGGGAGGCGCTTCCGGTTACACCGTGACCGCCGATCCCATGCAGCGCGGCACGACTGGGTGGCGGAGTTTCTATACCGACCAGAGCGGAGTCATTCGGTTTTCAGGGAACGGCGAATCCGCGACGGCCCATAGTCCGCCGCTCTACCAGCGGTAATTTCACAGGACAATTTGGCCGCTCCATTCGGATAGCGCGAATTTCCCGCGCCGCATAAATTGTGCGAGCATCAAAAGAGCAGCGTATGAAAGCACGAAGAGCTTTGTGAGTCGTGGCTTTAGCCGCTGCAGTTCCGATTTTGCAGCTGTCGCAGAGAATCTCTCGCGCCTGAGGAAATGGTCTTGAACACAGCTCAGCGACAGTCAGAGACGCCGAAGACGATGCACAGCCTGGACAATCCAATCTGGAATTCGCTCTCGACTCTCCACTCGCACTTCGCCGAAGGCGACGAACTTGCGAAGCGCTATTCACCGGAAGTAACTCTGCTCGCCGCGATGGGCGAACCGACGAACGATGCGTATGCATCGCTCGCGAAGACTCTGCGGCGTTCCGGCGCCGCGTTGTTTCTGGATCAGCCGCCGCAGATTCCCGCGGGATGGATCACCGTTCATTCGTCGCCGATCGTACAAATGGTGTGCGAAAAGCCCAATCTTGCGCAGGATGGCTTTCCCGCGGAAAAACTAACTCCCGCCGATGTGCCGGAAATGGTCGCGCTCGCCGAATTGACCAAGCCCGGCCCCTTCGGCACGCGCACCCGCGAACTGGGTGCGTATCTGGGAATTCGTCAAAGCAAACGCCTCGTGGCCATGGCGGGCGAGAGACTTCATCTGCCGGGTTATACCGAAGTCAGCGCGGTCTGCACTCATCCGGAATTTCAAGGCCGCGGATATGCTCGCGAGCTGATGTCCATTCTGATGCGTAAAATCGTGCAGCGCCGTGAAACACCCATTCTCCACGTCCGGCAGGAAAATGTGTCCGCAATTCATCTGTATGAAAAGCTCGGCTTTCGCACGCGCCGCCTGATCCATTTTGTGATTATTCGCAGCGCGTGAATATCTCGTGAGATTTAGAATGTGGCGGGAAGAGAGGCTGTTGCGGAGGGTCGCGCATCCGCGGAATCGTGCGGCGCGGTCGTCTCGGTCCAGAGAGTGTGGTCGGCGAGCAGCCGCGTAACCAGCTGTGTGTGCAGCGCGTGACCGGCCTTGTGCGCGACGATGCGCGCTTTCAGCGGCCGCCCCACCAGCGCGAGATCGCCGATCAGGTCCAGCGCCTTGTGCCGCCCGAATTCATCCGGAAAACGCAGCGGGCCGTTCAGTATTCCTTCGTCGTCCAGCACGATCGCGTTTTCCACCGAGCCGCCGCGAATCAATCCCATCGCTTGCAAGCCCGCAAAGTCTTTCATGAAACCGAAGGTGCGCGCCGGCGCCAGTTCACGGCTGAAAGATTGGCGGTCCACGGTCATCTCCACTTCCTGCGGACCCACATTCGGATGTTTGTAGTCCACGAAGCAGTGCACGCGGAATTCTTCCGCCGGATAGATTCCGATGCGGCGGTCACCATCGGAAAATTCCAGCGGTTTGATCACGCGAATGTAACGTCGCTGCCGCCGCAGTTTGCGAATCCCGGCTTGCGCCAGCAGTTCGATGAAGGGCTTCGAGGAGCCGTCCAGGATCGGGAGTTCCAGCGCGTCCAGCTCGACGTACACATTGTCAACACCGCAGGAGTACAGCGCTGCGAGCAGGTGCTCCACGGTAGAGAGCAGCACGCCCTGCTTCATCAAGCTGGTGGCATAGCTCACCCGCGCGACGTTGCGAACGTGCGCTTCGATCTCGAAGTTGTCGAGGTCCACCCGCCGGAAAACGATGCCGGTGTCCGCGGGAGCTGGAACCAACCGCAGGTGGCAGCGCACGGCGGTGTGAAGTCCGACGCCGCGAGTTTCGACTGGTCTTTGTATTGTGAGTTGATAAGGCATCAGCTGGACAGGGTCGTTCTATGCACTTCAGTGGCCCCTTAGCTTGAATTATAACCCTTTACAATCAATAGCTTAAACCAATCAAGACCGATAGGTTTCTAATTGTGTGGTAAGAGTACAACAGAACGGTAGGTTCCTACGTGGTTCAACTTGAACAGGTTAACGGTGAACGGAGGGCTAGGCAGAGACGTTCAGAAGCTGCCCTTGCGGAGTCGGTTTAGCGCTTGAACTGGCAGTGGGTGAAGCTTCATGAATACCTCTCGGCGCGCGAGTGTCTTGCAATTTCTGGAGCTGCGTTACGGCGGCGGCATTCTGCTGTGCCGTTGCGGCGCTTTTCGGTGCGGACGTCGCACTTGCGCTTGCGGCGGCCGAACTCGACGCGGAAGTTGTGACCACGCCAGAGGCGCTATTCTGGCCTGCCAGCGTCGCGGCAGCAGGGAAAGTTGACGAGGTGAAAACATCAGCCGTGCTTTGGCCAGGAGAGAACGTGATTTGCTGGGCCAACAGCGTGAATGCCGCTAATTGGGTGTTTCCGCTTGCTAGTGCGCCTTGTTGTCGTTGAGGCGGCAATGTTCCGGATAGGGACACCCTATCCTGCTGTGAATCAGAAGGGAAGACAGCGGGGGCCTCACTCGCAGGAAGAACCGGGCTGACAGGCTTGGCCTGCGGAATCGAAGCATTTTCCGCCAGAGAAGGCTGTCCGCCGACCAGCGCCGCGATGTGAAAGTCATTCGAGCCCATCTGAACCTCATTCCGGCCTATTAAGTCGTGCGGAATCAGTTGCTCAGACCGGTGCGGCTAATCCAAGTCGTACGCCGCGAATCGAACCCAAGACCTATCTTGTCTGTCTAGCATATCGGCTGGCGGGCTCAGAGCATTAGGGCCTTTTAAGGTGTTGGGGCGTGGTTGTTTCGATTGGGCCGTTCCGCGTACAATGGATTTTCACCCAAACGCACATGGCCACGCCCTTTACGATTCTTCCGAATTCCACTCCGCCGCCTGCGGCGCATCCGCGACCGTCCTGGTTACGCGTGCGATTTTTCGGCGGACCAAAATACCAGGAATTGAAGCGCACCATGCGCACGCTGGATTTGCATACCGTGTGCGAGAGCGCGCGCTGCCCCAACATGGGGGAATGCTGGGAATACGGCACGGCCACGTTCATGATTTTGGGCGACATTTGCACACGGGCGTGCGGATTCTGCGCGGTGCCGAGTGGCAAGCCTCTGGGCCCTCCGGCGGAAGACGAGCCGGAGCGCGTGGCGGAGGCAGTGGCGAGGATGGGATTGCGCTACGCGGTGGTGACTTCGGTGAACCGCGACGACCAGCCGGACGGCGGCGCGAAAATTTTTGCGCGCACGATCACGGAAATTCGCGCGCGCGTGCCGGGATGCAAAGTGGAAGTACTGATCCCTGATTTTCGCGGTGATTGGAACGCGCTTGCGACTGTGATGGCGGCGAGACCCGACGTGCTGAATCACAACGTGGAAACCGTGCCGCGGCTTTATCGCCAGGTGCGCAAGGGCGCGGTGTACGAGCGGTCGCTGGAGTTATTGCGGCGCGCGGGAGAAATGATTCCCGGGTTGCCCACGAAAACCGGAATGATGCTGGGGCTGGGCGAAACGCGCGAAGAAGTGCTGGCGGCGATGGGAGATATCGTGGCGCAGGGCACGCACATTTTGACGCTCGGCCAATACATGCAGCCAACGCACGAACATTTGCCGATCGAACGCTACGTGCATCCCGATGAATTCGCGGAATACAAGCAGTTGGGCGAGACGATGGGATTCAAACACGTGGAAGCCGGACCACTGGTGCGGTCATCGTATCACGCTTTCGAACAGGAAGTGGCGGCACACGGCTGAGGCATGTTCGTTGAATGAAGCGCTGGCCGTCACGACGTATCTCAGATGTTAAGCGTATGTGTGGCGAACAGTGCGCGGGAACTTCAGCGGCTAAAGCCGGGATGCATTCGATGATTTTATCTCGTGGCTCAAGCCACGACCCACAAAGACTCCCG
>Ga0210393_10003614_pt1 | contig 12403 bp, 9 predicted proteins | sample IncBWC27OmetaG_FD_160068 | JGI IMG/M metagenome (GOLD analysis project Ga0210393, IMG submission 160068) | Forest soil microbial communities from Barre Woods Harvard Forest LTER site, Petersham, Massachusetts, United States - Inc-BW-C-27-O ... | reverse complement strand
CGCGGCCGAACGCGCGATACTGCATGGCCCAATCGTCATCGCGGGCGTCGGATTCGACATACACACCATGCTCTACGCCGCCGGAGCGACCATACTCGGGGTGCAGCTCGTACTGTTCTCCTTGTTGGCCAGGACCGTCGGCGTGTTGAAGAAGGTCTTGCCCATGCGCCCGCCGCTTGCACGCTTTCTGCAGGTGTTCACGGTCGAGCGCGGAATTTTGACCGGCGTGTCACTGGGCCTGGTGGGTTTGGGACTCGCGGTCTACTCGTTGGAGAATTGGGCGCACGCACGCCTCGCGGCTCTCGACCCTGCTACCATGATGCGCATCGCCATTCCTTCGGTGACGTTGATGCTCGCGGGCGCCGAGATCGTATTTGCATCCTTTCTCCTTGGATTCATTGATGTCCGCGCGAACAGCCCGGACGACACAACGGATTAGTTATCCCACATGATCGGACATATCGCGATCCCCAAGCAAGCAGGACACCGATGCCGACGTATCTATTAATCGTTGCCGTGACCGTAAACGCCGTCGTGGGACAGCTGCTTCTCAAGCACGCGCTCGCCACCTTGGGCGGCAGGGCCGCACTCGAGACAATGTCCAAGTTTTTTTTCGATGCGCTCACATCACCCTGGATGTACGCATCGTTCGCGATTCAGGGATTGGGCTATTTCTTGTGGATTGTGCTCATTTCGCGCGAAAAATTGGGCGTGGCCACAGCAAGCGTCGGCGCCGGTTTCTACATGCTGATGCCGCTTTGTGCGTGGGCACTCTTTGGCGAATCGCTGACAACCGTTCAATGGCTCGGTATTGGCTTGATCACAGTAGGCGTAACCTGCGTGAGTCTTGGAATTGCCTAGGCTCTTCGACTCGAGAAAACATCGATGGTAGTCGCGAAAATCAGGGAATTTCTCATCAAGCGAAGTCAGGAAGCGGACGCCCGGCGACTCTCCTCCGAGGACCTCGAGCGCCTGGGCTCCATGTTTACATCAATCGAGTCGGGCGATGTCTTGGCTCGCCCGTCTAAGTATTGGGTCGAGCTGAACAAGATGAACCTGGCTCAGTTGCAGAAACACGGCTATGAGAATTTCAAGCGCACCATCGCGCTCAACTACTTTACCTTCGTGCGCATCCTGCCATGGGATTCGCAATTTCGCTTCCTTCTCAGGAAGCTGCCGATAAGCGTGAGTCTCGCCTGCCTGAAGAAGTCCCTGTTTGCACGCAAACACGATTACTTTTCTGTCTTCAACCGGATCCAGTCGCTGCTTTACAATTTCCTGACGTTTGCCTCCTGGGAATACTCCAGAGGCGCTGTGTCTGATCCCGCTCTGCTCGCGCTGCGCGAACCCGAGGAGGGCAACCCGGCGGAAACACGTGATTCATCCGGTGAGCTGGTGTCGCAGGACTTGGCAAACTCGATCCTCGAGGTTTCCGCGATGGGTTCCTCATTGGCGCCCGGATCGATCGTACTCGAACTGGGTGCCGGGTATGGCCGCGACGCCTATGCAATCCTGGCCACGAATCCGGGAATCAAGTACGTGATCGTCGATATTCCTCCGGCTCTCTGGGTGGCCGAGACCTATCTCCGCCGTCAGTTCCCCAACCGCCGCATTTTCCCCTACCGGGAGTTCGCAAGCTTCGAGGATATTGAAAGCGAATTTAACGAAAGCGACATTGCGTTCTTTCTCTCGACACAGATCACAGGTCTTCCAGATGGTCTCGCCGATCTCGCCATCAACATTTCCTCACTGCACGAGATGCGGCTCGAACAGATTGCATTCTACCTTTCGCAGTTCGATCGCTTGCTGAAGGACGGAGGTCGGTTCTACTTCAAGGAGTGGAAGCGCGGCGCCTTGCCATTCGAGAATATAATCATCCGCCAGGAAGATTATCCGATACCCGCCTCATGGAACTGCGAGCTTCTGCAGGATGCACCGATCCAGACGCGATTCTTCGAGGCGCGCTATCGCAAGTCAAGACGCGTCCAGCCCGGCGCGGCGCCCTAGGGTGGGGGCCGAACCAACGTGGCCAAGTTGTTCCACCAAGGTGCCACCCTGGCCTCGTCAACCAGCGCATCCTCGCCGAAGGCGAGTGCCAGGCGCTCCCGCATTTCGTTTCGCGTCATGAAGCTGATCCGATCGCCCGTCAGCCATCGGTCGGACGCGTAGCATAGCCAGTGGATCGGGGTGTGATTTCGTTGCCAATCCTTGAACACGAATGTTCCCTTTGGCGCCAGCGCCGTCCGGATTGCATCGAGCAACCCTTGTCTAAACTCAAGAGGCACGTGGTGCAGAACATCGCTAAGTACCACGAGGTCGTATTGTCCCGATTCTCTCGTCGCGACTTCCTGGACGGCGCAGCGAATGAATCGGACATTGTCCAACGACCCTCGATACAAGCGGCCGACCCGGGAAGTGATGTCGATGGCGGTGATCTTGGCGTTGGGATAGGCGGTGTTCAGTCGTTGCGTTACAGCACCTTCTCCGCATCCGACTTCGAGAATCCTATTGGCGTGAGGCTTCCATCGGCGCGTTAGACTGACAAACGCATCGATGTCGAGGTAAATAGAGCGATAAGCATCGCTGATGACGTGTTCATATGGACCGAACGCTTGGCGGATTAGCGGCCCCACTTTCATTTTCAGAGGGCGCCCATCAATTTCGCCCGAACGCGAGGCGTCACACGCTCCACGATCCTCGAATCGCGCAAATAGCGGCTGATGCCGATGGGCCCGAGCCGCGCGACTTCCCAGGCGGCGCGCAATAGATTGTTCAGATTTCCGACCGAGGAGAGCGCGGTGTTGACTGCAATCGAAGCGCGCGCAGCGCGCTCCACGGCTTTGGAACAATCGCCAACCCTAGTGAGGTGCCGGTCGAGAACGATTTGCATCTGCTGCGCGAAGGCGACGGGATCGTGGCTTCCCGTCACGGTGAGGGATCCCCCGTGTATCCGGAAACCCACGGTCACGCAGTTGTGATAGTAAACCGGGCCGCGGGCCGCAAGTTTGAGCCACATGTCCCAGTCCGCGGTGTACCAAAGATTCTCATCCAGACCTCCGCAGTCTCGCCATGCGTCCCGGCGGAACACCGGCGCCGGCGCCGCAACGAAGTTTTGCACTAGCAGCCGCTCCATCACCAGAGACGATCGGAGTTCAACGTCGGGAGGTAACGGACATTGCCAAAGGCCAAGTTTTCCGCCGCTTTCGTCGATAATCGCGCTCGGAGCCAGGTGCAGAGACGCGTCCGGGGCGGCTTCAATCCAGGCGCGAGCCGCCGCTGCGCGCCCCGGAAGCCACAGATCATCTACCCCCAGCCAGCAAACATGACTCGACTCGGCCATTTCGACCCCGAAGTTTGTCTTTGTTTGCCACGAGCGAAGATCGCAACGTTCGAATACTCGTAGGCGCAGCCGATCCGAATAGCGCTCCGCAATGTCTCGTGCCGCGGAAGTGGGGCCGCCATCAATGACCAACACTTCCACACCTTCCGTCGCCTCGCGGGCAAGCGAGCTCAACGAAGCATCAATCCATTGTTCACCTCGGTAAGACGGCATTATCACGGTGATCCAAGGCGCGGAACCCGCGGGCGGGCTCCTCGATTCAGGCGTTGATTTCGGTTCCGATTTGCGCGTCACTCTTGCGTCCGACGCCCTTGTGGGCCGATAGATGATGCTGAGTTTACTAAGGTCTGGGCGGAAAACTACAGCGAGGATCACCGCTCGTGACGGTTCGACATCACACTTATCGTAATGGAAAATCAGTTACATTGAGCGCAAAGATGTGATCGGCGGCACTCTTGTACGGAATAACAGCGGATATCCTGCGTGCTTTGGCGCATGCGGCCGCGGAAATGCAATGCACCGCTATAATACCCGGCACCACTCATATGCTGACCGCCAATATCACGGTTGATGCGCGTGCACGTTCGTGATGTCCGCTGAACCCGCCGCCGGCATGGGCAAGGAGGCAGCACCCCATCGAGCGTACGTGTACGCGGTATGCACGGCTTTGGCGGTTGCCGTGAACTATGCCTTTGGAAAAGAAATGGCGTGGGACCTGCTGCATTACCACTTTTATGCGGGATTCAGCGCGCTGAACGACCGATTTACACAAGATTACTTTGCGGCCGGCACCACATCGTATCTCAACCCATACGCCTACGTACCATTCTATGTCCTGGTGAAACTGGGCCTGCCGGGACTTGCGGTGGGCACAGTGATGGCGATGATTCACAGCGTGGTCTTGTGGCTCACTTATGAGCTCGCATGCAGAGTTTCGCCTTCGGAGGACCGCAACGGGCGCTTTTTATTCGGCATGTGCGTCACCGTCCTCACGTTCATGAACCCCGTGTTGCTGCAGCAAATGGGCTCGAGCTTTGCGGACATCACCACCGCCGGATTGGTACTCGGCGGATGGCTCCTTTTGGTTCAAGCCGTTCTGCGCCCGTGCACGAAATTGGTTGTATTCGCCGCGATCCTGCTCGGATTGGCGACGGCACTGAAGCCGACGAACGGTCTCCATGCACTCGCTGCAATCTCTCTGGTGGTTTTTCTGCCATTGCCGTTTGCCGGACGAATTCGCAATTTGATCTATTTTGGCGCGACTCTCGCAACGAGTTTCATAATCACCGCCGCGCCATGGTCCTTTCGGCTGGCGCAAATGTTCGGAAATCCGCTGTTTCCGCTGCTGAGCAACGTATTCAAGTCACCTGAACTTCCTGCGACGGCCGCAAAACACTATCGCTTCATCCCCGATTCCGTGACCGACGCACTCCTACGCCCGTTCTCCATGGCCGGTACCGATTTCATGATTGACGATGAAATGCCGGCCCCGAACATCTGCTATGCCCTGTTGCTGACCGTATTTTTGATATCCGTTATCGCATGGATATGGCGTGCTAGCAGGCAATCTCCGATTCCCCCCGAATCCGCAGCGTCCAAATCGACGACTCGCGCTCTCAAGGCTCTTGGACTTGGGTTTACTTTCGATTGGATCGTTTGGTTGAACAATTCGGGAAATAGCCGATATTTCCTCCCAATGGCAACTGTGGCGGCGGTCATCGCAGTCGCGCTCTTATTTCGACTGCTGGCCAATCATACCTTCGGCCGCAATGGCATATTGGCCGCCTTGCTTGTCGCCCAAGGAACTCAGCTTGCGCTTGGAACCGTTTCACTTGGAGCCGTATATCGCTGGAGTCCGGCGCCCTGGGATGGGCGGTGGTTCGATGTGCAGATTCCGGAGAAGCTTGCAGTCCAACCGAGTCTATATCTATCGATCGGCGCTCAATCCGATTCCTTTATCGTTCCCTTCTTGGCCAAAGGATCGGGCTTCGTCAATTTTGTCGGCGGGTACGACCTAGGCCCTGATGGCGCAACTGCATCGCGCGTTCGTGCCATGATAGCTCGCAACACACCGCACCTGCGCGTTCTGCTCAACGGGGATCGCATCTATGATGATTCGGCATTGCGCGCGCCGCGTCGATCCGACGTTGACGATGCTCTGCGTACGTTTGACCTCCGCCTCGACATGAGCGATTGCGAGACGATCACGGTGCGGGGGCTGCGGCCGACGGTGTGGCGGCCCTTGGGAAGCTCTCTCCCGGGCCCTGTGATACCAACCAACGGCAAGCTTCGATACACGAATCATCTTGCAAGTTGCCACCTCGTGGCGGATGCGACTGATAGGTCGCGGGAAAGGGCGGCGCGACGAGCCGTCGATGTCGTATTGGATCGCTTGGAGGATGCCTGCCCGGCTCTATTTCAGCCACGTCGTCCTCAAACTGAACACATAAATCAGCTATGGGCGCGGGTTTATCCCGCGACTGACTTGACAGCCTGGGTCGGCCGGGGCGAGGTGAGATTCGAATCCGCGGTCCGCGCTCCCGACGAGATTTTTGTCGGTAACGAAGAGGAATGGGCCAAAAACCCCCTGCCGCTTCAATGCGGACGCCGGCACGGCATTTACTTTGCCAAATTGATGCGGCTCGGACCATGAATGTCGCCGCAACGCCGGGCGCTGCCGCGCCCTACCGCCTGCCGGTCTATATGGCGTGCACCATATTGGCGCTGGTCACCAATTACCTCCTGGGTAAGGACTTGGCCTGGGACGATTTGAGCTATCACCTGTACGCCGGGTTCAGTGCAGTCCACGACCGCTTCGCTCAGGACTATTTTCCGGCCGGACCACAGTCCTACTTCAACCCTTACATCTACGTGCCCTTGTACTATCTGGTCAGCAGCGGCCTCTCGTCGCTTGAGATCAGTTCCGTGCTGGCGATAGTGCACAGTGTCATGCTGTGGCTCACCTACGAGCTTGCCGTTTCCGTCTGCCCGTACGACAACCGGCACCAGCGCCTGATGTTCGGCGTTTGCGGAGTCGCTTTCGCGCTTATCAATCCGATCCTGCTGCAGCAGACCGGATCTACCTTCGCCGACATCACGACCGGAGAACTGATGCTGGCCGGCTGGCTGTTGCTCGCCCTCGCAGTACGCGCACCGAGCACAGCGAAGGTCATCTGTGCCGGCCTTCTCTGCGGCATCTCGACCGGGTTCAAGCTGACCAACGCGGTACATGCAATCTCCGCTTTCGTGCTATTGATCATGTTGCCGCTGACGGTGCGCGGGCGAATCCGTCAAGTCCTCGCGTACGGCATTTCTCTCGGGCTTGGTTTTGTCCTCATCGCCGCGCCATCGTCCTACCGCCTCGCGCAGAGATTCGGAAATCCCGTTTTCCCCCTGATGAACCACGTTTTCCGGTCGCCGGAATTCACCACTGAGCCCCTGCGTCATCTCCGCTTCATTCCGGCATCGGTCGCCGAAGCTCTCTGGCGCCCGTTCGTCATGATCGATCCCGTAACAATGGCGCACGAAGAAATGAGGGCTCCGGACCCGCGGTATGCCATTCTGGTGGTACTGATTGGCGCCCTGGTCTGTCGTTGGGTGTGGCAGCGTCGCGCGGCCACCCCAAGCGGCCTGGCTACGGTTGCCAATGCGGCTTCGGCGCACACACTTTTGGCAATCGGCTGCGGCCTCTCTGTGGATTGGGTGGCTTGGTTGAGCAGCTCCGGCAACAGCCGCTATTTCTTGCCGATGTCCAGCGTCGCCGCGGTCGTCCTCGTTGCGTTGTTATATAGATTGTTTGCAACGCGACCCAAGGTCCGCAACTACGTTCTGGCCGGCATTCTCGGGGTCCAAGGAGTGCAACTCTGGATGGGAGCGGATTATCGTTGGAATGAGGCCCCATGGGATGAGCATTGGATCAACGTTGTAGTGCCGGCCAAGCTCAGGTCGGAATCCAATCTGTACCTGACCATAGGCGCGCAGACCAATTCCTTCCTTGCCCTTTATCTCGCTCCTGGTTCGGGGCTGATCAATTTTTCGGGCCTTTATACACTTGGTTCTGATGGAGCCAACGGGACTCGCATCGAGGCACTAGTGAGTCAATACGCACCGAACGTACGCATGCTCATCCGCGGCGCAAGACTATACCGCAATGACGAACGGCGGTCGCCGAACCGGGTTCAAATCGATGATGCCCTCAGACCGTTCGGTTTGCGCGTGGACGAGAGCGACTGCGCGACGATCGCCGTGCACGGCCTGACTCCCGACCTCGAATTCACGATTGCGACCTCACAACCTGCTGTGCCTCAAGTGCGCGACACGACGTACCTGGTTAGCTGTCACGTGGTTCCGGACAAGTCCGAATATTCGGCGCTGTTGCCGGCGCGGCGCGATGTCGACCTGGCGCTCGACCACATGGAAGACGCCTGCCCCGCTCTTTTTCAGCCACGCCGCCCACGTACGGAATATATCGGCGACGGCGGACTCCGGCGTTACGGAAATACCGATTTAACGGCCTGGGTCAGCCACGGATTGGTGAAGTTTGTGCAGGCGTCCGTTGGGGGGGGTTCGGCCTATCTTGGCCGTGAGAAAGACTGGACAAAGGCGCTCATGCCGGCCCAGTGCGGTCGCCGCAATGGAAAATATTTCGTGAATTTGCCGGAATCGGTGCAAAGACCAAGCGCAGCCGGCACGCTACAATAAGTCATGCCGATACCCGCGGTCTTAGTAGTCGATGACGAGCCGGACCTTTGCGAATTGCTGTCAATCACGCTGCAGCGCATGGGCCTTGATCCTCGAACGGCGCACACCGTCGGGGACGCACAGAGGTTGCTCAAGACCGAGCAGCTCGACTTATGCCTGACCGACATGCAGCTGCCCGACGGCGACGGCTTGGAGCTGGTCAAGTGGATACAGCAATACTCTCCGAGCGTGCCCGTGGCGGTGATCACCGCGCACGGCAATATGGAAACGGCGGTGCGCGCGCTCAAACTGGGCGCGTTCGATTTCGTTTCCAAGCCCCTGGACCTCTCCGGTCTGCGCAAACTGGTCGCGAGTGCCATCAAACTATCGGGATCCAAGGACACCGACACCAGCGTATTCGGTCCACGTCTGCTGGGAATGTCCGCGGCGATGCAACATCTGCGCGATATGATCGCGCGCGTGGCGCGCAGTCAGGCGCCGGTACATATTTTCGGCGAATCCGGGACCGGCAAAGAGCTGGTGGCGAAACTCATCCATGAATCGGGTCCGCGGCGCGACGGTCCCTTCGTGCCGGTGAATTGCGGTGCCATTCCAACGGAGCTCATGGAAAGCGAGTTATTCGGTCATAAGCGCGGCAGCTTTACCGGGGCGGTCAGCGACAAGCGGGGCCTCATTCAATCCGCGGAGGGCGGCACGCTGTTTCTCGATGAGATCGCCGACCTGCCGCTGCATATGCAGGTCAAGCTGCTTCGTGTCATTCAGGAGAAGGCGGTTCGGCCCGTGGGCGAGCAGACCGAGGTCGGCGTCGATGTGCGCATCCTGTCGGCCACCCACAAGAACCTCTCGGCCTTGGTTGCCGAGGGAAAATTCCGCGAAGACCTATTCTATCGCGTGAACGTCATCGAACTGCGTGTCCCGTCTTTGCGCGAGAGGCCGGAGGATGTGCCGGAACTGGCCGAGGCCATACTGCGACGATTGGGACGTCGCATGAAAATTTCGCCACCGATGCTGGGCAAGGACGCGATGGAGGCGCTCGACGTCTACGCCTTTCCGGGTAACGTGCGCGAACTGGAAAACATCCTCGAGCGCGCCATTACTCTCAGCACCGGTGGCGAGGTAAGCGCAAGCGACATCCAACTTCGGCCAACCCGGGGCGACGTACCTGTCGCCGCGAATGCCCAAGGTGGCGGAGCGTTGGGGAATCATCTAGAAGACATTGAGCGCGACGCCATTCGAAAAGCATTGGAGCAGACCCGGTATAATAAGACGGCGGCGGCGAAGGTCTTGGGGATGTCGTTCCGGGCGTTGCGGTACCGCATCAAGAAGCTGGGCATCGAATGATGCTTTCGTGACTCAAAGCACAAAGCGGAATTGTGTGATTATGTAATAGTCGAAGCGGATACTCACCCTTATGCCTCTAGGCTTGGATACGGAACGATGACTTTCGCGTGGTTAGACGGGCGTGAAGCCGCTGAAATCGGCGACTCTTTGGCTGAGGAATTCGCGCCGCGGACGAATTCCGCCGCGCAGGGTTCCCCGCAAAGTAACGCCGCCGGCTCGATGGAGCAATTACTGCAGCGTGCCGACACCCTGGTGCGTCCACTGCAACTCAACTTCTACAAAAAGGCGAAGTTCGCGAATTCGTTCAAGTGGCGGTTGATCGAGAACGGTGTTTCGCGGAAGATCGCCGATAGCGTGACGCAATCCTTGCTGCTGCACATAGCGCGGAGTCGGATTTCCGCGCCAAATCAGAAATCACCGGACGCTCCGGCCGTAGGCCCCGACAGGAGCAAGGCTCAACAACTCTTCCACCGCGGCAATAAATCGCTAGCGCAACGAGCCTATGCGGAGGCAGTTGCACTCTACGAGGAGGCGATCGGCCTCGACCCGTCGCATGCAGAAGCGCTGAACAATCTGGGTTCGGCGCTTTCCTATCTGAGCCGCTATGACGAAGCCGAACAGTACTTTCGCCAGGCGATGGCGGTAAAACCGGATTACCCGGTGCCGCACGCCAATCTCGGGAACTTGCTGCGACTGAGATCGGAACTGATCGGCGCCGAAGTGTTACTTCGCCGCGCCCTGAAGTTGAAGCCGACTTATATCGACGCCCGAATCAACCTTGGATACACGCTGACGCATCTTGGTCGGCTGCGCGACGCCAAGGCCTGCTTTGCCAAGGTGCTGAAGTCCGCTCCTCGCAATGTCTTCGCCTTGCACGGAATGGGGCAGCTCGCGGTATTGGAGGGCCGATTCGACGAAGCCGAGTCGCTGTTCCGGCGCATTATCGAGGTCGATCCGAAGATGCCGAGGGCCTGGGCCAGCCTTGCAGGCATTCGCAAGATGACCAATTCCGACAGCGAGTGGCTCAAGGGCGCCGAGGAGATCGCAACGAGCGGTATAGACCCAAGGGAAGAGGCGAATTTGCGCTTTGCCATGGGTAAATATTGCGACGACGTCGGTGATTTTTCGCGCGCTTTCCAAAATTTCAAACGCGGCAATGAATTGTTGAGAGCGACGACTCAGGAGTACGACCGGACAAAACGTTCGCGTCTCATAGACAAACTGATACGAACCTACACGCAGGACACCATGTTGACGCTTGGCGCTGGGGGATCATCCTCGGCGAAGCCGGTCTTCATCGTCGGGATGCCGCGTTCAGGCACGAGTCTTGCTGAACAGATTATCGCCACGCATCCCGCCGGATCCGGGGCTGGAGAGCTGCAATTTTTCGATCGTTTGATTTTTGAGGAAGACAGGATAGCCAAGGGTATTTTCAGCGAGCCGGACCGACTTAGAGTGGCCGAAAAATATCTTGGCGCTCTGCAGAGCCACTCGGCTAGCGCGGCGCGCGTCGTCGACAAGTCGCCTGAAAATTGCGATTTTCTGGGAATAATTTATTCGGTTTTCCCCAACGCACGCGTCATCTACATGCAGCGCGATCCTATCGATACGTGCCTATCGTGCTATTTCCAGCAGTTCTTGACGAGCCTCAACTTCACGCTCGACTTGTCAGACCTTGCCCATTACTACACCGAACACCGGCGGATCATGTCGCATTGGCGCGCGGTGCTGCCGCCGGAATTTATTCTTGAAGTGCCTTACGAGGAACTGGTCGCTGATCAGGAAACCTGGTCGCGCAAAATGATGGATTTCATCGGCCTCGAGTGGGACCCGCGATGCCTGGAGTTCCATGCGAACAAGCGCCAGGTGGTCACCGCCAGCGCCTGGCAGGTGCGGCAGAAGGTGTACACGCACGCAGTGGGCCGCCGGCGCAACTACGAGCAATTCATCGGCCCTTTGAAAGGCCTGGGAAAGTAGTCCCCTTCTGGCGGGGAGTACGCAGTGACATTTTTCGTCACTAGTTGACGCCGCGCGTCCTTCATGACGCTGCAGAACGACGCAATTATGTCAATCTCTCAATCCCCATTCCCATTATTATCTAATACATTCAAATGGTTACGTTTCATCATCGTGGATTGGCACAAGGCTTGCTCATATCCTGGCACAGGCGCAAGCCGTGGTTCGAACGAGTCTTCTTCTTCGTGTTCATCTCTAGGAGTAAAAATGCTTAACAAAATGCAAAAGGGCTTCACTCTCATCGAATTGATGATTGTGGTTGCCATCATCGGTATCTTGGCCGCGATCGCCATCCCCGCGTATCAGGATTACACAATCCGCGCGAAAGTTACGGAAGGCCTGAATCTTGCGGACTCGGCGAAGACTGCGGTTGCCGAATCATGGCAGTCCGGCGGCACCACTGGACTCGCTGCGGCCGCGAATTCTTGGAACACCAGCTTCGTGGCGACCAAGTACGTTTCGACCATCACCGTAAGCACCACGACGGGCACCATATCGGTCACCTACAACGCGACCGCGATCCCTCAGTTGGGAACTGCCGCTACGGCCATTCTGACCCTTCAGCCGTCCATCAGCTCCACCGCGTTGCCGAACACCATCGGCGGCAACATCGACTGGGCATGCGCGTCGGCGGGCCATACCACGGCGGCTTCGCTGCCCTACACGGCCGGCACCATTGCGACCAAGTACGTCCCGACGAACTGCAAGTAATGACGATTCGCTGTCGGCGGTCTCTCCGCCGTGCAACAGCACCCGAAGCCCCTCCCTGGAGGGGCTTCTTCTTTTGTGGGGCTCAAACGGCCGCGCCCCCCCTCGGGAAGGCTCGTTTTGCGATCAAAGTCACGAGCGCGCGACCGCCAATGTGCGACCATCCGCAGATGATTTGACAATTGCTCAACTAGTTACCAATAGTAGACTAGAAGCAACGGCCTGGGGTTCACGTTAAGTCCATGAATGATAACGCAATAGCAGCAGTTGGCGGCACGGGTCGCGTAGCCTTGGGGG
>Ga0210393_10003613_pt1 | contig 12403 bp, 7 predicted proteins | sample IncBWC27OmetaG_FD_160068 | JGI IMG/M metagenome (GOLD analysis project Ga0210393, IMG submission 160068) | Forest soil microbial communities from Barre Woods Harvard Forest LTER site, Petersham, Massachusetts, United States - Inc-BW-C-27-O ... | reverse complement strand
TGGAGGGGGTGGCCAAAGGCGATGGGGAACACCCAACGGATAAGCAACGATTGGGCACATGGGTACGGCTAGGTGGTTGACTCGAAATGGGTTGGCTTCCACAATCACAAAACGGGGCTTTGCGCCTGTAGGGAATAGGCGAACGAGCAGTGGAAAGCAGTTGGAATGAGCCAGAGACCCCAGAAACCAGGAATGGCACAAGAGCCAAACGCCGTGGAACAAGCCGTATCGCGAGCCTTGCGGGAGAACCTCGAACGGATCCAGCGAAATGCCGACGAGCTGCACCAGGCCGTCGGGGACATCGTGGCGGCGTGTGCGAGCAGCAAGCCTACGAACGCGCTGCCGTCGATGCTGAGGGCGCAGACTTCGGCGGCGTCGCTATCGGCGGCGCTGGAAGTATTGTCGCGGTTCGTGACGATGGCGTTGCAGCCTGGGCAGCGATCTCCCCTCGAAGCGCAAATCACGCATCTCATAAGTACGGCTGCGGCGGAGCCGGTTGCAGAGCCGGTGCGCCCGCACCCGGCGGTTCCTACACCGATGGCGCATTCCCCGGCCCAAGCCATTGCGCAAGGAACGCCGCGCGTTGAGCAGCATGCTGCTCCGCCGGTGGCTGCACCTGTTGCGCCCGCGCATGTTGAGCCGGAGCCGTTGATCGAACTCGAGGCCGAGCCGGAAGCCATGGAGTTAATTGAGGCTGCGGCGCCGGCGGCGAGCGTGGAAGCTGAATTCGATGGCGACTTTGACGTTAACCAGCTAACGGCAGAAGAGCAGGAATTGCACAGGCGCGCAAATCGGGTGGCGAAAGTTTCGATGCAAGATATTAAAATGCTGAGACCGGAGCAAGTGCGGCTCGGGCGCGAGAAAAAAGATCTTTGTGTGCGATTGAAAGACGACATTGAAAAAGCTCATCGAGAATACGACCGGCGTTTCAAACCCATCATGGACCACCCAGTGGATTACTTTTATCGCTGGATGGTGGAAATACTCGCGGAGGGCGACGCCCACGCTCTCGGCGAATATCCGTACGCCACACCGGCGCGGCATCGCTAAGAGTGTAGCCAGGAGAAAGGCTGCGGCTGGTTCATGGGCCGCGGCGGCGCGAAGCGTTTGCGCGCTGATGCTGGTTTTTTCGCTCTTGCCTGGCGGAGCGCCGGAAAGTCTGGCGCAGTCCTCGCACAAAAAACAGAAAAAGGTGAAGAAGCCGGCGGCGGTGCCTTGCCGCGTGGGGTGTAGACCGGCGACGGCGGTTCCCGGAGTTATGGAAGACACGGCGGAGGATCAGGCACTGCGCCGGGAACTCACGCCGTTAGCACGCGCGCTGCATAACGGGGAGGCGGGGGCTTACGGGAATCTTACGACGTTCGCGACGAAAAACGCGGGCAACGTTTGGGGTGCGCGCGCGGCGCTGGCGCTGGGCTACGAAGATCATTCGCATGTGCACGAGCAACAAGCGCTCGCCTGGTTTACCAAGGCGAGCAGCGACACGCTGTTGCGCGAGTACGTTCTTTACTGGACGGCGCAGGCGAAGCATGGGCTGGGGCGGTCAAAGGATGCGCTGGCGGATTTGGAAACGGTCCAGCACGACTATCCGAATACGGCGATGAAAGAGCAGTTGCTCGAGAGTTTGGCGCCGTTGGCTATCGAATTGGGACGGGCGCAGGACGCGATCGATGCGTTGAACTCCTATCCGGCGACGGGCACGCGTCCCACGCTCCTTCTCGAAAGGGCGCAGGCCTACCAGTCGCTGCATCAACTTCCGCGAGCGGCCAAGGATTATCAGGCGATTTTCTATAAGTATTCGCAGAGCGACGAAGCGAAAGCGGCGGACGGCGCTCTGAAGAAAATATTGCATGAAATGGGGAAAGAGTATTCGTACCCCGGCGTGGAGTTGCAGCAGCAGCGGGCGCAGGCTTTTTTTGACGTACACAAGTGGAAAGACGCGCGAGCGGAATTTGAAAAGCTGCTGGGAATGCTGAAGGATCCGCAGAATCCCAACCGGCAACTGGCGGAACTGCGGGCAGCGCAGACGCGGGTGCAACTGAAGGGTTCGCCGAAGCTGGTGGCTTCCCTGAAGACGCCGGATTTTGAGGTGGACGCGGAACGCCTCTATGTGTTGTCGCAGATTTATCGTTCGGACAAGAAGTTCGACGAAATGTTTGCGACGCTGAACGAGCTGACGCAGAAATATCCCCTCAGCAAGTGGAACGAAGAGGGGTTCATGGCGGCGGGAAACTATTATTGGGTGGACCTCGACCGCCCGAAAGCCGCCGGCTACTACCAGCGCGTTCTGGACACTTTCCCTGGCGGAAGAAATGCATTCAACGCGGAGTGGCGCGTAGCATGGGTTGCGTATCTAAACCGGCAGCCCGATGCGGCCGACAAGATCAAGAATTTTCTGACGAAATATCCGGCGTCGGGAAACACCTCTGATGCGGTTTACTGGTTGGGCCGCGATGCGGAACGCAACGGAAAAACCGCCGAAGCGCGCGCTTTTTATCAGAAGGATCAGCAGCGATTTCCGCAAACGTATTTTGGGCATGCGGCGGCAATGAGGCTGAGCAAGCTGGAATCGTCCGAGGGCGGAGACCAGCCGGAGATTCTGGAAAAGATTCCGCCAGCGCCCTCGTTGCGGCCTTTTGATGAGCCGATTCCTCCCGCCGCCGCGGACCGCTGGGCGCGCGCGCAGGCGCTGCGTACGATCGCGTTCGATGCGAGCGCGGAACTCGAGCTGAAAAACGGATATTTTGCCACTTCGTCGCCCCGCTTTTTGTATGAAGCCGCGCAAGCTGCATTTGACCAGGGACACTTTGCGGTGGGCATGGCTTATGGGCGCATCATAGTTCCGAATTTCGATGCGCGCAAAATAGACGATCTGCCCGTCAACGTTTGGAAAATACTGTATCCACTGCCGTATGAAGCGCTCATCCGGCGGGAAGCGGAAAAGAACAACTTCGATCCACTGCTTGCCGCCGGTCTCATGCGCCAGGAGTCCACGTTCCAGGCGGATGCGCTCTCGCCTACGAACGCGATTGGGCTGATGCAGGTTGAGCCGAAAACGGGAAAGCTCCTTGCCAAGCAGCTTCGGGTAAGTTTTTCGGCCAAGAAGCTATTTGAGCCGGACTACAACATCCGGCTGGGTATGCTCTACATTTCCAATTTGGTGCGCTTAACCGGGGCACCGGAGTACGCGCTCGCGGCGTTTGACGCGGGCGAAGACCGCATCGCCTCGTGGAAAGCCGAGCGAAATTACGAAGAAATCCCCGAGCTGGTGGAGTCCATTCCTTTCAGTGAAACCCGCGATTACGTGCAAATCGTCTTGCGGAATTCCGAAGTCTACCGGATGATTTATGGTCAGACGGGGGCGACACCCGCAGCCGCGTCTTCGGCTGGGCACGGCCGATAAGTTTTTCGGCGGGCCTATTTGTTTTGCACAATTGCACTGACAATTCCGATCGTTTGGCAGGCTAAATGACTCCCTCTGAATCTGGTATGGCGCAGGTGGCGCGCCGCATGCTCTCCGCGAAGGCTGAACAGTTCACCGAATCGGTGATTCGCGAGATGACGCGGCTGGCGATGAAGCACGGAGCCGTAAATCTCTCGCAGGGCTTTCCCGATTTTGCGGCGCCGGCGGAAATCAAGGAAGCGGCGCGGCAAGCCATCTCCGACGACATCAATCAGTACGCCATAACGTGGGGCGCGAAACCGCTACGCGACGCGATCGTCGAGAAATTTGAGCGGACGCAAGGCGTGCGTGTCGATCCCGAACGCGAGATCACCATCTGCTGCGGTTCGACCGAAGCGATGATGTCCACGATGCTGGCTGTTATCAATCCGGGTGATGAGATCGTGGTGTTCGAGCCGTTTTACGAAAATTATGGGCCGGACGCGATTTTGAGCGGAGCAAAACCCCGCTTCGTAAAGATGCGGCCCCCGGAGAACGAGAAATCCGTTTGGACCTTCGACGAGAAAGAATTGACGGCGGCATTTGGCCCCCACACGAAGGCCATCATCCTGAATACGCCGAACAATCCCACAGGGAAAGTCTTCACGCGCGCCGAACTCGAATTTATTCGCGACCTTTGCGTGCGCTGGAACGCCTTTTGCGTTACCGACGAAATCTACGAACACATTCTTTACGATGGGACAGAACATATCTCGATGGCGCGTATCGATGGCATGCGCGACCGTACAATCGTGATTAATGGGATGTCGAAGACCTATAGCGTCACGGGATGGCGTGTGGGATGGGCGATCGCTCCGCCGGAAGCGACCGCGGCCATTCGTAAGGTGCATGACTTTCTTACCGTGGGAGCTGCGGCTCCTTTGCAGCAAGCAGGAGCCATCGCGCTGAAATCGCCGCAGTCCTATTACGACAAACTGGCGACGGATTACAAGGTGCGCCGCGAACGATTGCTCAAGATTCTTACGGCTGCCGGATTTAAGGTCTACAAGCCGCTGGGTGCGTACTACATCATGACGGACATCTCGGCGTTCGGCTTTCCGGATGACGTGGCGTTCGCGAAATTCCTGGTGGAAAAAGTCGGCGTGGCCGTGGTGCCCGGTTCCAGTTTCTATAACGATGCCCGCGACGGCGCGTTGCAAGTCCGGTTTACATTTTGCAAGAAGGAAACGACACTCGCCGCAGCCGAGGAGCGGCTGTCACACCTACAGAAACACATCGCGAATCGTTAGCGACACAAAGTGTCGGCATCTTTGCTGAATCGCGCGTAACCTACTCTAAAACCTATATAAATTGCGAAAATATGCGGCATCCGAAGTTTTTAGGGGTAGGAGACTGACGGTCGGTTGCCCTGTGGTGGTTAGCCCCCTACCCCGCGAGTGGTCTTGTAGGTATAGACGAGGCCAGGACGAAATTAGTTTCCTGATTCCTCGAAAATATTTCTAGAATCCATCAGGCATCCAAATCGACGGTATCCAGGTACCGGGCGACAGCAGCCTTCCATTTAAATTTCTCCTGAATAGCACCCTGCAAAGCTTGGGCGGCTTGCGGCTCACCGTGCGTCAAATAGGTCTGCTTGGGAGGCGCAGGTAGAGCGCCTAGCCATTGCAATAGTTCACTCTTGCCAGCGTGGGCGGAGAATTGCCCTAACTCGACGATTTCCGCGCTTACGGCCACCTGCTGCCCATAAATACTCAACGTTTTAGCGCCTTCTTGCAACGCGCGTCCGCGTGTGCCCTGGGCCTGGAAGCCCGCCAGGATGACAGCATTCTTCGCATTCGGTAAGCGCTGGGCCAGATGATGCAGAACGCGGCCTCCCGACGCCATTCCACTCGCGGAGATGATGATGCAAGGCGTTTTGACGTTGTTGATGGCCTTCGAATCCTCCACCGAACGCGTCAGGTGAAATTCATGCACATCCAGCGGGTCGCCCTTGCCGTCGCCTTCTTCGCGCGTAAACTCCAGGTCGTGATCGTCGTGGTACTTCAGGTACAAATCCGTGGCGCTGAGCGCCATGGGGCTGTCCACGTATACCGGAAGCCGGGGAATTCGCTGCTGATCTTCGAGCTGACGCAGGTAATACATGAAAGTCTGCGTGCGCCCGATGGCAAACGCCGGGATTACGATTGATCCGCCGCGCTTTGTAACGCGATTAACGATCCCCGCAAGCAATTCGGCAGCATCGCCATCCGGATGCTCGCGGTCGCCGTAAGTGGACTCGCAAAGCAGCACGTCCGCTTTCGACGATGGCGTTACGGGATCATTCAAAATCGGTTGATTGTACCGGCCAATGTCTCCCGAAAAGACCACCACAGTCTTCTTTCCGGTTTCGGTGATGATTAGTTCCAGGCTGGTGGATCCCAGGATGTGCCCAGCGTCAAATGCAGTGAAATGAAATTCCGGACTGATATCAAAACTTCCGGTACGCGGCACGGGTTTCAGTAGCTTCAGCACGGGTTCCACGTCATCTGTCACGTAGAGCGGCTCGTGAGTTTCGTGGTGATTATGTTTTTCGGGCTTGGCGTGCAGAGCGTCTTCTTCCTGAAGATGCGCGGAATCCTTCAGGAGAATCCCCGTGAGATCGATCGTCGCGGGATTGGCGAAGATCGGGCCGCGGTAACCATCCTTGACCAGTACGGGTAGCCAACCAGTGTGATCCAGATGCGCGTGGGTAAGCACAACGTAGTCGATCGTCTTTGGGTCGACCGAGAGCGCTTTATAATTCCGATCGCTGAGTTCCTGTGAGCCTTGAAAGATGCCGCAATCGACGAGCAGCCGTTTGCCGGCCGCTTCGACAAGATACTTTGAGCCGGTGACGGTTCCTGCCGCGCCAAGAAAAGTGAGTTTCGCCATAGACTTGCCATTCTATAACGATGCAAGCGAATCTCTGCTTTGTTACTCGGGGCGGACAAGTGCGTTTGCGCCTAATCCATAAATGGCGCAATAGCTCTTGCGGAGTTCTCGTTTCCCTTTCCGTTGACTTGACTGCAGTTGCAGACAATACTTTCTCCTTAGTTGATTCCAAGAAGCGGCAGACAGGGCTAAAGGCTAACCCGGCAGTGAGTACATCTCTGAATTGGAACGAAATTGCCTGAGCTACCCTCTATGGTTGGGGCCGTGGTTTCCCATTACCGAATCCTCCGCACGCTGGGGGGAGGAGGAATGGGCGTCGTCTATGAAGCAGAAGACATCAACCTTGGCCGGCACGTTGCACTAAAGTTTCTTCCCGAAGCTCTCGCAAAAACTCCGCAAGCGTTGGAACGTTTTCAGCGCGAAGCCCGCGCGGCTTCCGCGCTCAATCACTCCAACATCTGCACGATTCATGAGATCGCCGCGCACGATGGCCAGCCCTTCCTTGTTATGGAGCTTTTGGAGGGCCACACCCTGAAGCATGAAATCAACGGAAAGCCTGTTGCGATCGACCGACTCGTGGAACTCGCAATCCAGATGGCCGATGCGCTCGGGGCCGCGCATGAAAAGGGAATTATCCATCGAGACCTGAAGCCTTCGAATCTATTCGTAACCAATCGAGGGCAAGCGAAGATATTGGACTTCGGCCTTGCAAAAGTTACCGGAGTCTCGCCGCCTGGCGATGAAACCGCGACGCGGTCACCATTAAAGGTGCAAACGGTTTCGGAAGAACATCTGACAAGTCCCGGCACGGCACTCGGCACAGTTTCGTACATGTCCCCCGAGCAGGTCCTTGGCAAACCGCTTGACCCGCGAACAGATCTCTTTTCCTTTGGCGTGGTGCTTTATGAGATGACCACCGGCACGCTTCCCTTCCGCGGCGACTCTACGGCAGCGATCTACGAAGCGATTCTGCATGTGGTTCCTGTGACGCCAGTGCGCTTGAATCCCGACGTGCCGCCAGAGTTGGAACGCATCATTGACAAGGCGCTCGAAAAAGATCGGGACATGCGCTATCAGTCCGCCGGCGAGCTACAGGCCGATCTGAAGCGCCTGCGGAGGGACAGCAGCTCCGGGAGATCGGGCGTTGCGGTTTCCGCGGCGACCCGCCAGTCCGTTCCTTTGAGCCGCTTGCTGGCGATCGCGCTCGTCGTTCTGTTCGTGGCAGCGGCTGCCTTCTTTAGCTGGAGGCATTTCTTTTCAAGAAATGATTTGGATCATCTGCCGCTGGTCACCACTGCCCGAATTTCCCGCTTGACCACCAGCGGAAATGTTTCTGCTACCGCAATATCCCCGGATGGCCGGTACATTGCCTATGTCGTCCGCGATTCCGCCGGGCAGAGTCTCTGGATTCGCCAGGCAGCGACCTCCAGCGCCGAACAAATAGCGCAGGCTGCTCCGCCTGCCTCCTTGGGATTGCCCATGTTCACACCCGACGGCAACTTCATCTATTTCACAAAAATGGGAACGGAGAGGACCGCCGGAATGCAGGTGCTTTCGATCCCCGCTCTCGGGGGCACCCCGCGTAAAATCGCCGACGGTGTTCACAGCAGTTTCACGTTTTCTCCCGACGGTGCCCGGATTGCATTTTTCAACGTGGATTACGCGGCGCATGACGTCCGACTGCATCTAATCAACAGCGATGGCTCAGCTGACACGGAGTTAGCCAAATGGGATCCGCCGCATTACTGTCCTGCGTGGTCACCGGATGGCAAACGCCTGGCTTTCTACACGTTGGCGGAGGAAGACCCGCAGGGATTACGGGCTCATTTGGAAACCTACGATTTTGCTTCCAAGAAATCGACTCCTCTGCCTTCGCGCTGGCGATCGCTTCGAAACCTGATATGGACCGGTGATGGAAAAGGTCTATTGGTTACAGCACAGGAGCGCGCCGGAAGCCCCACACAAATCTGGTACGTGTCTTATCCGGATGGTGCGGTGCAGCGCATCACCAACGATCTGGAAGACTATGACAGCGTGAGCCTCTCCGCCGATGCCAGCACGATTGTGGCTCAGCAGACCGACACGAACGCAAGTATCTGGGTGGCCCCGAGCGACCATCCCGATGATATCAAGCAGGCCACGCAGGGCCGCAACGACGGTTTGCACGGGCTGGACTTTGCCTCCGCTCAAAAGCTCGTGTATTCCTCCAACGATTCTGGAAATTGGGATCTCTCAGCGACGGATTTGACAGGCAGCGCCGCCCAGATTCTTTCTGGCGCGCCGCAATATCACAGTTCGCCTGTGGTTTGCGATTCGGGCCACACGGTCGTCTTCGTTTCTACTTCCGGCGGAATGAATCATCTATGGAAGGTGGACGCGGACGGCGGCAATAGCGTCCAGCTCACGCACGGCGTGGGTGAAGTTTACCCGCAGTGTCCGAGAGAAGGTCGATGGGTGACTTTCGTCACCGAGGACGAAGCGACTGTAGGTGGAAACTTGCGCAAGATGTCTCTCGACGGTGGGCCGGACGCCGGCATCGTTCCCAATTCCGTTATCGCCGCCAATCTTGCTCCGGATGGAAAGCACATTCTCTATGCATTCGTCGACGCAGGCGCTGGGAATAAGATTCGTGTCGGGCAGGCTGCCTTGGATGGAAGCGGCCCCATCACGTTTGTCGAGCCTCCTCCTACACTAACTATGTTGCGAAATGGACATTGGATTCCTGGTCAGCAGACTCTGGCTTATGTGGATGTTCGCTTCGGAACTCCGAACCTCTGGACATTTTCGTTGACCGGCAAGCCGGCCCAGCAGCTCACGCACTTTGTCTCGGGGCGCATTTTTGCTTTCGCTTGGTCGGTGGATGGAAGCAGGCTTGCGCTTTCGCGTGGTGCCATCACCAGCGATGCGGTGCTTTTCTCGCGCAATCGATGAACTCGCCCGGAGTTAGCACTAGACTGTAGCGCTTTATTCGCCTGTCGAATCCTCAGCCACAAGAAATAAAGGGGCGAGTTTTTGCTCGCCCCTCGCTTGTTATTTCACTAGCGGCCTGCCAGTGGTTTGTTACTTCTACTTCACGGCTAGTCCGTCGCGCTTGCGTGCTTCTTGGCGATGATTGCGTTGATGTTCAAGCCGAGTCCCTTGGCTACGCCAGTTCCATATGCCGGATCGGCCTTGTAGAAGTGCTGAATCTGCAGCTCCTGAATTCGCTGCGGCACGCCGTTGCCGAGGCTCGAGCAGATGTTATCGAGCAGGCGCTGCTTGGCGTCCGCGGGCATCAGCCGGAACAAATTTCCCGGTTGAGAGTAGTAGTCGGCGTCGCTGCGGTGGTCGTGTCTTGCTACAGTGCCACTGGCCATCTTCGGCCGCTCGGTGTATCGCGCATCCTGCGTTGGCCCGCCGAAGCTGTTCGGTTCGTAATTTACGGCCGAGCCGCCGTTCCCGTCGAAGCGCATCGCGCCGTCCTTGTTATAAGTGTGAAAAGGGCACTGAGGCTTGTTGACCGGCAGGGAATCGTAGTTCGCGCCGAGGCGGTAACGGTGGGCGTCCGGATAGGAAATCAGCCGCGCTTGCAGCATTTTGTCCGGCGAGAAGCCCATGCCGGGCACAACGTTTCTCGGTTCGAACGCCGCTTGCTCGACTTCCGCAAAATAATTTTCAGGGTTCCGGTTGAGTTCGAGCTCGCCCACTTCGTGCAGGGGATAGTCTTTGTGCGGCCACACCTTGGTGAGATCGAACGGGTTAAGATGATACGTCTCCGCGTCTTTCTCCGGCATGATCTGCACGCAGACGCGCCACTTCGGGAAATTTCCTTCCTTGATGGCGTGAAAGAGATCGCGCTGAGAGTAATCCGGATCTGTGCCCTCCATTGCGCCCGCGTCTTCGCGGAAGAAATTCTTGATGCTTTGCTTTGTCTTGAAGTGCCACTTCACGTAGAAGAGCTCGTTCTTCGCGTTGATCAGGCTGAAGGTGTGGCTGCTGTAGCCATTCATGTGACGATAGCCGTTCGGAGTGCCGCGGTCGGAAAAGAGAATCGTCACTTGATGCAGAGATTCCGGCGACAACGACCAGAAATCCCACATCATCGTTGGCGATTTCAGGTTCGTTTCCGGGTCACGCTTCTGCGTATGAATAAAATCGCCGAACTTCAGCGGGTCGCGGATAAAGAAGACGGGCGTGTTGTTTCCCGTCATGTCCCAATTTCCTTCTTCGGTGTAAAACTTCAAAGCAAAGCCTCGCGGATCGCGCGCCGTGTCCGCCGAACCCTTTTCGCCGCCCACCGTCGAGAACCGCAGGAATGTCGGCGTCTTTTTGCCCACGGTATCGAACAGCTTTGCTGTCGTGAACTTGGTGATCTCCGAGCTGGTGCAGACAAATTGTCCGTATGCGCCCGAGCCCTTGGCATGTACGACGCGCTCCGGAATGCGTTCCCGGTTGAAATGCGCCATTTTTTCGAATAACAGGAAATCTTCAAAAACGACCGGACCGCGAGGCCCCACCGTGAGCGAGTTTTGGTTGTCGCCCACCGGCCGGCCAGCGTCGGTCGTCATAATCTTTTTTTCTTCCGCCATAATTCCTCCTCAGTTCGCGCGCGGCACTGGCCCCTCGGGGCAGAATGCGGCTCGCTGTTAAGAAGGTACGCAGCCTCCGGCTATACTTCCAATATATAGTTCGGATACGATGGATAGGCAGAGCCTATAGCTCGACGTGACCACGGTCACATCGGTGCCGGGCGAACGCCAGTAGATTTCATGCTTTGTTCTGGAAAGTGGCTTCTTTGGAACTTCACCAGCTTCGTTACTTCTGTGCCGTAGCCGAAACCGGCTCCTTCAGCCGTGCCGGAGAGCAGTCTCACGTCTCGCAGCCCTCGCTCTCGCAGCAAATCATGAAACTCGAAGACGAACTAGGCGTGCGTCTCTTCGACCGCCTCGGCCGCTCCGTGCGCCTCACGGAAGCCGGTCAGACGTTCCTCCCGCGAGCTCGCTCTGTACTCCGAGAACTCGAAGCCGCTCGCGGCGATGTAGCCGAACAAAAAGATTCCGTCGGCGGTTCCGTCACGATCGGTGTTATCCCCACGGTTGCCCCTTACTTTCTTCCGGAGCGCCTGACATGGTTCTCGCGAAAATTTCCGCAGGTGCGGCTTACGGTGGTCGAAGAGATCACACCGGTCCTCCTCGATCAGGTCCGCGGCAGCAAAGTCGATCTCGCCATACTCGCCCTGCCCATCAGGGGCCACGAATTCGAAACGTTTCCTTTGCTCACCGAGCCCCTCTTTGCCGCTCTGCCCAGCGGCCACAAATTGGCCAAGCGCCGCGCACTCTCCTTAAAAGACCTGCGCACCCAGCCTTTTCTTCTCCTGCGCGATGGGCACTGTTTCCGCGATACCGCGGTCGCGGCATGTGATCGCGCACGCTTGCATCCGCAAATTATTTTTGAGAGCGGCCAGTTCAGCAGCCTGCTCAGCATGGTCGGTGCGGGCATGGGTGTTTCGATCGTTCCGGAAATGGCCATCGACAAGAAATTGCGCTGCCGCTTCGTGCGTATCGACGATCCCGCCGCTTCACGCACGATCGGCGCCCTTATTCTCCGCGGACGATCTCTTTCACGCGCGCATCATGCCTTCTTGTCACAGCTTCGCGCTTCCGCAAGTTCCCGGCAAGCGTAAAGCACACTTCGCCTGTTGATTTGGGCTATGCACGGATTTCGTTTCTCGATGGGAATTCTAGATCGTGCCGAGTGACGCCTATCTTGAATTGTGAAGTGTTAAAAAGGAATTAGCGTTTTTCTACGGAAACCGTCATGTCGTGAAAATCCAGCGTCAACGCCGCTTTGTAGAACAATTCCAGTCCCACTGTTGCGTCAAACAATCCATCGGGCTCATGCACGTCCGGAGTAGGGAAGTACACCAGCGGCGCCGGGCCGCTTAAAGTCAGGCCACGAAAGCCTTCCTTCTCCGCGAGAGCTTCCTTCATCTTCACGCCGCCGTCCGTGAAAGGGAAGTCGCGCGATTTCGTGGTCTTCGCCGCATCGCCAAGCTGCAGCTTTTCGATCGAAGCGGTGTACACGAGCAGTGTCCCGCTGTACATCGTGTCA
>Ga0210393_10003612_pt1 | contig 12406 bp, 12 predicted proteins | sample IncBWC27OmetaG_FD_160068 | JGI IMG/M metagenome (GOLD analysis project Ga0210393, IMG submission 160068) | Forest soil microbial communities from Barre Woods Harvard Forest LTER site, Petersham, Massachusetts, United States - Inc-BW-C-27-O ... | reverse complement strand
GCCGTCGCTTTCCACCGCCAGCGCCGCGCCAAGCGCCAAACCGAAACCGTCTTAACCGAAATTCCCGGCGTCGGCCCCCGCCTCACCCAAAAACTCCTCCGCGAATTCGGCAGCGTCGCCAACATCCGCCGCTCCAGCCTCGAAAAAATCGCCGAAGTCATCCCCCGCAAAGCTGCCGAAAAAATCCTCGCCCACCTCGCCGCAACCCCCGCCGAATAACCGCTGCAAGTCAACGCAACACACAACTCAAAGAAAATTGTCATTCTGAGCGCAGCGAAGAATCCGCTTTTCCTCCTCCATCGGCACGACTCCTCCGTCGAGCGATCGATTTGCAATTAAACCCGTTACCCTCCCCATACTGGTTAGGCTGTATTGCTTGCTCAAAAGTGCTATGCTACGTTTTTGCAGGAGGCTTCAATGGCGGACAACGTTGGTTCCAAAGTTACTTATTTCCTGGTCGGTCTCGGTATCGGATCTCTCGTCGGCATACTCTTTGCGCCCAAATCCGGCGAAGAAACTCGCGATTTTCTTTCTAAAAAAGCGGACGAGGGCAAGGATTTCGCCCAGCGCAAAGCCCGCGAACTCCGCGAGCGCGCCGACGAATTGATCGAGCGCGGCAAGGAAGTTGCCGTTCGCAAGAAGGATTCCATCAGCGCTGCCGTAGATGCCGGCCGCGAAGCCTACTTGCGCGAATCGAAGTCCTAGGCTCTTTGAATTTCTCCGGCGCTTCGAAGCGCCGGGCATTTTTCAGAGGTGCGAGTTTTTCGAACGGCTGTTAGCACGGTGATTCCGCCTCTCAAGGGGGCGGCCGGGGCGTGTATGCAATTCTGGGTTGCATTCTTCAGCATCGTTGCGGCGATCGCGCTGGTCGTCCAGGTGGTGATTCTCTTTGCTCTATTTTTCGAGCTGAAGCGCACCACGGAAAATATCAATCGCCTCGTCACCGACATGCACACGCGCGTCGGCCCCATCATCACGCGCGCCCAAATGCTTCTCGACGATACCCAGCCGAAAATCACCACCATGGTTTCGGACGCCGCGCATATCGTCTATCTCGCTCGCGGCCAGGCGCAAAAAGTCGATCGCGTCATGACCGACGCCGCCGACCGCCTCCGCGGCCAGCTCCTGCACGCCGATCGTATTCTCACCGGCACTCTCGAAGCCGTCGAAGAAGCCGGCTCCAAATTCCGCCACAGTTTCTGGCGCCCCGTGCAAAAAGCTTCCGCGCTCGTCCAGGGCATCAAGGTCGGTCTCGATCTCTTGCGCTCTCGGCGTCCAGCTCCTCGTCCCGACGAGCCCCTCGAACAACAAGAAGAAGAACTCTTTATCTGAAAACTGCGGTGCCACTAAATCGTCGCCATTGTCTTGTAGTTGTGCAGCATGCCGCGCAACTACAACGGCGCTGATTCCTTGGTCGGAGCTTTCCGCCACAAGCCTTTAGCCGCAATCGCAAACAAAACCGCTCCAATCACGAATGTAGGAATTGCAATTGGTGCGGCGATTTGCGGAAAATACTCGGTTACAAACACGCCAGCCGCGAAGGCAACTAAAACCCTTCCCAAAAGGAATAGCCAGATTTCAGTTGGTGTTAAGTTCTGAACTCTTCGCGCATTCGCTCTGAGCATCGACGCTAACCTCTTACCGGATCCATCCGCCCGCTAACACGCGGTCCCCATCATAAACAATCGCGCCCTGCCCCGGCGTAATCGCCCGCTGCGGCTCATCAAATGTGATCCGCGCGCGATCTCCATCCAACCCTTCCACCATCGCCGGCGCCGCCACATGCTTATGCCGGATTTTCGCCTGCGCGCGAATCGCCCCGTCCGGCTTCTCGCAAGAAACCCAATTCACACCTTCAATTTCACAAACAGTGGTCCGCAGCGCGTCATCCTCGCCAACCACTACGCGGTTTTTCTCCGGGTCAATCGACAACACATACAGCGCCTTGCCCGTAGCAAATCCCAATCCCTTGCGCTGCCCAATCGTAAAGTTATGCACGCCGTTGTGCCGCCCAACGACTTCGCCGCTCTCTGTAACGATCTCGCCTTCGTCCTTGTTCAGCAAAATCTTCTGATCCGCCGCATACGCCTGAATAAACTGCACGTAGTTCCCATTCGGCACAAAACACAGCTCCATACTCTCGGGCTTCTCCGCCACCGGCAGTTTTACTCGCCGAGCCAGCGCGCGGACCTCTTCCTTCGTCAATTCTCCCAGCGGAAAATCGCTCTTCGAGAGCTGCTCCTGCGTCAGCCCCCACAAAAAATAAGACTGGTCCTTGGTATCATCGCGCGCCCGCAGCAACTCCCATCGCCCCGTCGCTTCATTCTTCCGGATGCGCGCATAGTGCCCCGTAGCCAGCCGCTCCGCGCCAATCTGCCGCGCCATCCGCAGCAGCGGCTCAAACTTCACATCCGTATTGCAATTCGTACACGCAATCGGCGTCCGCCCCGCCAAATACTGATCCACAAACGGCCGCACCACGCGTGCCTCAAACTGCTCTTCAAAATTCACCACGTAGTGCGGGAAGTTCAAATGTTGCGCCACGCGCTTCGCGTCATAAACATCGTCCAGCGAACAGCACCGATGCTGCGCCGGCCCCGTGCCCTGCAATTCCGGCAGCCGCCGCTGATTCCACAGCTGCATGGTGAGGCCCACGATGGGGTGGCCCTGCTCCTGCAACACGGCAGCAACCGCGGAGGAATCGACACCACCGGACATGGCCACGGCGATGAGGCCGGGACGCGATTCCGTGGACGCGGGCAGCGTCTCGAATTGTGTTTCCGTTTGCATGCTCTTCTATTCTATCGGATTCCCGCGCGTGTGGCCCGTGTAGGGGCCGCCTTCCGAGGCGGGCCGCTCTTGCCTCAACTCTTCTCGGACCCCACCGTCCTCCGAAACGTCGGCGAAATCTCCCGCAACCGCTCCGCCGCCTCCGGCACCACCCGCAATGCAAACTCCACATCCTCCCGCGTCGTATGCCGCCCCAAACTAAACCGCAAACTCGCGCGCGCATCCTCCGCACTCAACCCAATCCCCGTAAGCACATGCGACGGCTCGACCGCCCCAGAAGAACACGCCGCTCCCGTTGACACAGCCAGTCCCTTGAGATCGAGCGCGATGAGCAGCGCTTCGCCTTCCACACCCGAAAATAAAATATTCGTCGTGTTCGGCGTGCGCGCCGCGGTGCCCGCATTCACCCGCGATTGCGGCACGCGCTGCAAAATCCCGCGCTCCAACTCATCCCGCAGACCGCCAACGCGCCCCGCATCCTCCGCCAGCGATTCCCGCGCCATCTCCGCCGCCTTCCCCAGCCCGACGATACCGGCGACATTCTCCGTGCCGGGCCGCGCACCGCGTTGGTGATGCCCGCCGTAAAGCAGTTGCCGTACTTTCGTTCCCCCGCGAATGTACAGCGCGCCAACGCCTTTCGGGCCGTAAATTTTGTGCGCGGAAAGCGAAAGCAGATCCAACTGAATCGCATTCACATCGATGGGGATTTTGCCCGCCGATTGCACCGCGTCGGTGTGAAAATAAATAGCGCGCTCTTGCGCGATGTGCCCAATCTTTTCAATCCGCTGCACCGTCCCAATCTCATTGTTCGCATGCATAATCGTGATCAGCACGGTCTCCGGACGAATCGCGCCACGCAACTCATCCAGGTTGATCAACCCGTCGAGATTCACCGGCAGGTACGTAACCTCCACGCCCTCCTTCTCCAGCGACTGACAAGCATTCAACACCGCCTCGTGCTCGATCACGGTCGTTATGACATGTTTTTGCCCCGCACCAACTTCTGCCGCTCCCGCAATTCCAAAAATCGCGTGATTGTCCGACTCCGTGCCGCCGCTGGTGAAGACGATCTCCTGCGCCTTCGCGCCGATCAGCGCGGCTACTTGTTCGCGCGCGGTCTCCACCGCGGCGCGAGCCTGCTGCCCGGGCGTGTGAATCGAAGAGGCGTTCGCGAACCCGTCCGAGAAATACGGCAGCATCGCCTCAAGCACTGCAGGCTCGACGGGCGTGGTGGCGTTGTAATCGAGATAGATGTGCTTCATGGTGCGACTCTCAGAATAGCAGGGCGAAGCGCCGTGCGGTCAGTTCCAAAATGGGACGGAGGGCTCCCCACCCCCCGTTTTTTGTAAGTGTTGCTTCTACAAGACTTAGGCATTCTGTAAGTCCTTTAGAAACAACACTTACGAGGATTTTGCAAGTGTTGCTTCTAAAGGGTTTGCAGGACCGGATCAACGCGATGATGCTACAGGCTGGATGGGCGCTGAAAATAGGATCGATCATAAACCTGATATAGTAACACATCGGTACTTATTGTCAAGTGATTACTTATAAGTGCTGAGGGTTGTTGGGGATAGCCGGGCGCCAATTCGAGTTGGCGGTAACATGAATGAACTAAAGCGTTTGCTTGCAGTAGTCTGAAAGCTAGGCGACTTTCTTGGCAGCGCGTTCCAGGAGTTCGTGAATCAACGTTTGGTAGGGCTTGGATTGTTTGGCGGCCAGGCGGCGGAGTTGGGCTAGGAGCGCTGGCGAGATACGAATAGCGATAAGTTGCTTGGCTTTGCCGGTTTTCGGACGTCCGACACAGCGGGCGCGGCGAAGTTCGACGTCAGAAGATTCGGGGATGTCGGAAAAATCGATCTTATGATCCGGCGTAGGCTTGGCGCTCTTCGCGACTCGCTTGGCGCGCGCTGATGATGCGAATTGTTTCCCGGCCATTCTTCTGCCTCCGAAGGGTGTGACCGCAACCAATATTGTATATACGTTAATGCGGGAGAATATCAAGAGGTTTGCGCGGATGAGGGTTTGTGACTATAATGACTATTATGACTATCTCGGCCACGGAAGGAGAACCCCATGCCAAAACAACAGTGGACGGTGGCAGAAGCGAAGGCTAAGTTCAGCGAACTCATCGACAGAGCCCAGCGAAAAGGCCCGCAAACAATCACCCGCCGGGGAAAAGATGCCGCAGTCCTCGTATCCGCGGAAGAGTGGGAGAAAAAGACCAAACGCAAGGGAACCCTTGCCGAATTTTTCGCCGCGTCCCCCCTGCGTAATTCCGGCATCGATCTGGAACGGCTGGACGATGAGCCACGAGAGATAGACCTGTGAATTTTCTGCTGGATACGAATGTGGTATCCGAATGGAAGAAACCGCAGCCGAACCCAGGAGTGATGCGATGGCTGGACGAAATAGATGAAGATCGACTATTTCTCAGCGTTGTGACCTTCGCGGAATTAAGGCGCGGGGCTGAACGGCTTGTAGCAGGCGCGCGAAGGCGACAGTTGGAGGAGTGGATCGAGGTAGAGCTGCGTGCGAGGTTCGATCAGAGAATCCTGATAGTGGACGAAGAAGTAGCGAATTGTTGGGGTAGGCTTATGGCGGCAAGCGAGGCGCGAGGCAGACGGATGCAGTTAATGGATGCGTTTTTGGCGGCGACAGCGCTAACGCGAGGACATACTTTCGTGACCCGAAATATTGCGGATTTCGAATCCGCGGGCTGCGTGGTGGTGAATCCGTGGAGTTAGAGACGAAGGAGAAACCTGCAGCTTTACAAACGAAGGGTGTGGCGCTGGCGTAGGATGCTTGAGCTATGGCGAAAATAGATTGGGAAAAAGAGCGTGAGCGGCTGGCGAAGCTATACGGCGAAATGGCCGATGGTGAGTTGGAAAAAGTCGCCACCGATATTGACGGCTTAACGGAAGTGGCGCTGGGAATTTTGCGGGCGGAGATGATGCGAAGAGGATTGGTCGCTCCTCCAGTCCGAGACCTATCAGCGACGGTTGCCGAGGGAGCTTCTCCCGAACCAAAAATCGTCGTCGTCCAGCGGTTTCGAGATTTACCGAATGCCGTGGTGGCGCAAAGTATTTTGGAGTCCGCGGGAATCGAAGCCTTTCTCAGCGACGACAACATGATTCGGATGGACTGGATGCTTTCGAATCTCCTTGGGGGAGTAAAACTGCTGGTTCGCGAGGAAGATTCCACGGCTGCAGCGGAATTGCTGGCGCAAAATATTCCAGCATCCTTTGCTGTCGATGGAGTGGGAGAGTACGAACAGCCGCGCTGCCCCAACTGCGGGTCTTTCGATATTCACCTGGACGAATTGGACAGAAAAACTGCCTGCCCCGGACTGTTTTTCAATTTGGCGCTGCCGGCGACAACCCGAGGATGGAATTGTCATGCGTGCAAGCACACCTGGGAAGAAGAACCGAAAGACGACTTAAAGATAGATCCGTCCGGAGCCGGAAATGAAGACTCGCCAAAAGAGTAGCGGCATTCGATAAATCAAAAAGTCAGACAATATCGACTTCGAGGCCGCCGACCCAGCCCGCAGCGAGGTTGTAAATCACCGCGGTGAGTGCACCCAAAATTGCCCCCACGATCGCATAGCCGATGGGAAAAAGTATGAGCGAGAAGAAGCCGAAGCCCGCCCCGATGAATGGGTACCGCGCAGCCGTGGCCGTTCCGACGATCATCCCCAAGAACGCAAACGGAATCCCCACGATAAATCCAAGAATGGCGTAAACGAGCGCGCCTAACTTAAATGCCGAACCAGGACTGATGCGCTTGATGACGGCCATGAGTGCCTCCAGCGAGAGAAGTGCGCGCAGCGTAACAGAGGTCCGTCGCGCGAACAAGCAAGTTTCGCGGCGAATCGTTTCCGCAAACACCGCTTGCGCCGTGAGGCACATCATTGGCTTGTGGTAGTGCAGCTTGCTGCACCTGCTTCGTCTTGTTGTTTTCTTTGTAGTGGCGTCGCTTGCTACGCTTCTCTTCGCTTTTTCCATGCTTTGTAGTTGCGCAGCATGCCTGCCTGCCGCAGGCGGGCTGCGCAACTACAAGGAAATTGCATCACGGATCGAACCAATTCGAGCAAACTCCAAAAAATAAAACGGCCCTCGACAAATAAATGTCGAGGGCCTGAAATACGACGGGGAAAAACTAGCGGTTTACGCAACCCGAAAACAGGTCATGATCTTTCGTGGAAATGTCGGACGTGGTGCAGCCGAAAAATCCAACTAAACCCGGCTGCCCGGCGTACCCCAGATATTCATCAGTGTCGAAAATATCTTCGAGGCTCTTCAGCAGCGAATAGTGATTGAAGGGCGTATCGGAAACCGTGCCCGGCTTCAGGAACGGCGAGAGCAGCACGGCGCCCGTGCGATCGCCGCCATAGTCTTGAAACGTCAGCGAGACCGTCGGCGAAAGGTTGGTCGTTTGCGGAAATGGAGCGAGGTTCGGCCCCGGCTGCTGGTTGCAGCAGAACTGTCCTTGCGCCGTTATGCTCAAAATCCCGCCGGCGCTCGCCGAAATCGTCAGCCCGCTTTCATCGAAATTGATCACGATCAATCCATCGCGCTGATAAGCCTTTGAAGCCATGATCATCGGAATCCACTTCTGCAAAAACGCATCGGCGGAAACGAGTCCACCGGGCTGGCCATTCTTGCAAGGCGCGTCGTGTCCGTCATCGCAAAGATTCGGAGTGATGAACACAAAATTCGGCGTCGTGTCTTCATGCGCCAAATCCTGCGGCAGCTGATTCAGATTCACGACGTTCTTTCCGCAATCCGGCGAATCGATAATCGAATGAAAATAAACAAACGGATCGTGGCGCGATGCGTACTGATCGCCGAGAGGAACTGCAACCGACGGAGCTTCGGCGGCTTGCGTGTGATCGATGGTGTTGAGATCCGGGTGGCCGCAGGTGGCGGATTCGCGCGCGGGATCGTTGCCCATATCCCCCATGTAGCCGCGCCAGGTTTTGCCGATGGCGTTGAGCTGATCGGGCAGCGTCTTGATCGTGGAAGGATAGACGCAGCCGGTGCCGATGGCCTGGCCGTCGGGAGTTACGCCAGTGAGAATGAAGTCGGCGTAGGTGGTGCAGTCGTTGCGCGTTTGCGGCGTGCCGGCCTGGCCGCTGAGCATGGCGACGTAGTTGTCGAGGCTCACGTGGCCGGTACCGTAGTATTGCGAGAGCAGCACACCTTGCGTGGGAAGCGTCTTCGAGAGGAACGGGGCTTTGGAGGTGGCGCCAAAGGTGACGTCGAAGCCTTCGTTCTCCAGCACGATGACGAAGACGTGCTTGATGCGTTGACCACGGTCATCGCGATCGGGGGCATTCGGAGAATTTCCCGGGCCGGGTGAAGCAATTGCGGGCGCAACAAGAACTGCAAGCAATGCAGCAAATAGTAGTGCGGTCTTACATGACTTCATCATTCGTTCTCCATGATGGTGCAAGTGTTTGGATTTATGGAGTCCCTGATGCTCCGCACACGTCGCAATCCCGAAATAGAGTAGAAGCGGAGTGTTACGGAGCTGTTACTGCACCGTTGCAGATGATGGAGAAGGCGAGAAAAGCCGCGAGTCGAAATTGGCTAAACGATTTTTGTAGTTGCGCAGCCCGCCTGCGGCAGGCAGGCATCCTGCGCAACTACCGAGGAAAGGATGAAAAGCGAAGAGAGGCAGAGCAAGCCCCACCTGTACAAGAGAAGAAAAAAGCGAAGCGGGCACGATGTGTCGTGCCCGTACGAGAAATGAATTTGGCAGAGGTCACTCGGCGCGGAGGGCGTCGACGGGGTCGACGGCGGCGGCGCGGCGCGAGGGCAAGTAGCTGGCTAAAAATGCGGTGAAGACGAGGCCGATGGAAACGGCGCCGTAGGTCACCGGGTCGATGGGGTTGACGTGGAATAGCAAGGAGGACATGAGACGCATGACGATGACGGCGGCGACGAGGCCGGAGGCGACGCCGATGCCGGTGAGGATGAGGCCGTGGCGGACGAACATGTTGGTGAGGACACTTTGTTGCGCGCCCAGGGCCATGCGAATGCCGATTTCGCGCGTGCGCTGCGAGACGGAGTAGGCGATGACGCCGTAGATGCCGACCACGCCGAGGAGCAGGGCCATGCCGCCGGCGACACCGAGCATGACGAGGGTGAACGAAGTGCGGGCCATGGAGCGCGCGTAGAAGAAGTCGAGCGTGTGAACTTCGGAGAGCGGAAGATTGGGATTTACCGACCAGACGGCTTCGCGAATTTCTTTTAGAAATGCTTCGGAGCCCGCGCGGGTGCTGCGAATGAAGAAACCCGCGTCGCGGCGCACCATGCTCGGATTGCCTTCGAAGCGATCCATCATGATGGGCCAATAAACGGCGGAGCTGGGCTTCTGGCTTACGCCATTGTCGTAGACATTGGCGACGACGCCGATGACTTCGCGCCAGTCGTCGACAGTGGCGACGCGGATGCGCCTGCCGAGGGCGTTTTCGGGAGTGTTCCAAAGTTCACGCGCAATATTTTCCGAGACGAGGGCGACGGGGAGTTTCTGGTAAATGTCGGTCCAGGTGAAGTCGCGGCCGACAACGAGGGGCGTGCCGATGGTGGCGAAGGTGCCCGGCGTGACGGATTTGAAGCGGCGAATCGGGGGGAGTTCACCCTCTTTGTACTGGCGGTCTTGCGCGAAGATGGGGTCGTTGTTGCCGTTGCCATCCATGGGAATGGCATTGCTGATGCTCACCGCAGTGACGCCGGGAATGGCGGCGATTTTTTCGAGCATGGCTTGATACATGCGGACGACAGGTTCGTTTTCTTTGACCTGCGTATCCGGGACGGAGATGCGGAAGGTTTGCAGGGATTCCGGATGGGTGAAGCCGGGATTGATCTGCGTCATGGCGCGGAAGGTGCGGATCATGAGGCCGGAGCAGATGAGCAGTACGAGAGCGAGAGCAACTTGCACGACGACGAGGACGCTGCGCGCGCGATGCTGTTCGCGGCTGGCGCTGAGGGCGCGGCCGCCTTCGCGAATGCCGGTGTTTAGACGCACACCCGCGTATTTGAAAACGGGAATGCTGCCGAAAAGGATGCTGGCGAGGATGGCCACGAGGAAAGTGAAAAGGAGCACAGTGCCGTCGATGCCGATTTCGTTGATGCGAGGCAAACCGGAAGGCGCCATGGCGACGAGAGCGCGCAAGGCTACGTAGGCGAGTCCGAGTCCGATGACGCTGCCGAGCATGCCGAGAACAAGACTCTCGAGGAGAAGTTCGCCGGCGATGCGGAAGCGTCCCGCGCCGAGAGCGGAGCGGACGGCAAGTTCCTGGCGGCGGCCTTCGACGCGGACGAGGAGGAGATTGGCGACGTTGGCGCAAGCGATGAGCAGGACGAGGCCGATGGATCCCATGAGAACCCAAAGCGTGCTGGAGATGTCGCCGATGACGTCATTCTTGAAAGGGCGAAGATTGGGGCCGATGTGCGCGTCTTCAAAGAGTTTGAGACTGAATCCCTCGGGAGGGGGGAAGGAGCGCAAAACGATAGGCAGCATGCGTGCGACGTCGGCGGTGGCCTGGTCCATGGTGACGCCAGGCTTGAGGCGGGCCAAGGCTTCGTAACTGAAATTGCCGAGTTTCATTTTGTTGCGATCCCACTGGAAGGGAGCGAGAAAAGCGGGATCCTTGGCGTCGATAAAATGCCAGCGCTGGGGCATGACGCCAATGATCTGATGCGGTTTGCCGTCAATGATAAGCGTTTGGCCGAGGACGGAGGGGGAGCCGCCGAATTTCTGACGCCAGTAACCGTACGTCAGGACGACGGTTGCGGGGGCACCGGGGGAATCGTCTTCATGAGTGAAGATGCGACCGAGCATCGGGGGAATACCAAGGAGAGGAAGCGTGCCGTCGGTGACGAGAAGATCGTTCACTTGCTCCGGTTCGCCGGCGCCAGTGATGCTGCTGGAGTCGCGCTGGTAGACGCCAATGTCTTGAAAGGAGTGGTTTTGGTCGCGGTAGACGAAATAGTTGGAGGGGGCCATGTTGAGATCGGGGATGTTGATGCCGGGAGCGGCGTGCCAGACTCCGATGAGTTCGGAAGGCTTCGGATAGGGGAGAGGTTTTAGCAAAACGCCTTCGAGGACGCTGAAGACCAGGGTGTTGCCGCCGACGCCTGCGGCGAGCGTGATGAGGGTGATGGCGGTAAAGAGCGGAGCACGCGCGAGGCGGCGGAAGACTTGTTTGAGGTGGACTAGGAACATTTGCACTGGCGCGTCCTCCATAAATTGTGGCGTTAAGGGAGCAGGTGTGAGGATTGCGCGCCCCCAGAGGTAGTAACGCAGGAGGGCGAGGGATGTTCCGGGAAAGATTGGAACCGAGGAGGAATCCGTGGTCCGTGATCCGTGTTCCGTGACCCGTGGGGGAGAAAAAGTGGCGATGGCCGGGCTTTGCTTGCCGGGCTGGATCGGGTGCTGCGGTTTGGTTCTGGGCAGTAGATAGAAACAAAGAGCGTGCGGAGAGGTGGCTGAAGTGGACGAGGTTGAGGGCATGGGTATCCCCACCCCGGGTGATTTTTGGGAAAGAGTGCGGAATTGTATGAAAGGAAAGAGGTTGGGATTTTGAGGAGCGCAAAAAAGTGCAAAAGAGTGTGGAAGATGATGAAAAGAAAGGGGAAAGAGGACGAAGTCCGTGATCGGTGCCCCGCGATACGTGAAGAGATGACAGGGGCTCGATCTGAAATGAGGGGTACGGCCCCCCCCGGGTTTTTTGTAACTGTTGCATTTAAAGGAGTTAGGTTTTGCGTAAGTCCTTTAGATGCAACACTTGTGGAATGGCGCGGAAGTGTTGCATCTAAAGGGGTTAGTTGTAACAAGCTCGGGTGCTTTGGAGAGTGCCAATGGGAAATTGAGAGGAGGCCGCAAAGGGGAGGATCGAGTTGGGTTTTAGCGGAACGAGGGGCGGAGAGACATGCGGTGGATTGCGTGGAAGGTCCGCACGGCGAGGAGTCTAGAGGGTGGGAGCTGAGTAACACGACCCATGATAGCACAACTATAACGCGGTGTCAAGAAGTAACTGAGTGGTTATTCGAATGGATGCGTAAGGACTGGGGAATCAGGGAGTTGGGGCCAGACGACGGTACGTTGCGAGATGCATTGGTAGTTGGTGTGGAGGGAGGTGAAAAAAAGTCTGAAGTGCGAGACGCAACCTGGCGCATGAGGAATCCGCACGGAACTGGAGTGGAGGGCTGACCTTTGCAGGGGTTCAGCCTGGATTTCTCACGTTGCGGCGGCGTGCATCGAGAAATGCGCTGAGAGAAGGCGGTGAAGGTTGAGTGGGGAGCTGGGGAGAAAAAGACAGCTTGAACAGTACGCCTGGGCAAGATGGGGCGCAGCATGCTGCGCCCCTACAAGGGATTTGCGGCGCTTTCTGGATTGTTGGTGAGAAATGCGGGTTAGGGCAAGAGAAGGGATTTGGGGCGCTTTCTGGATTGTTGGTGAGAAATGCGGGTTAGGGCAAGAGAAGGGATTTGCGGCGCTTTCTGGATTGTTGGTGAGAAATGCGGGTTAGGGCAAGAGAAGGGATTTGGGGCGCTTCCTGGATTGTTGGTGAGAAATGCGGGTTAGGGCAAGAGAGTGGATTTGGGGC
>Ga0210393_10003610_pt1 | contig 12407 bp, 12 predicted proteins | sample IncBWC27OmetaG_FD_160068 | JGI IMG/M metagenome (GOLD analysis project Ga0210393, IMG submission 160068) | Forest soil microbial communities from Barre Woods Harvard Forest LTER site, Petersham, Massachusetts, United States - Inc-BW-C-27-O ... | reverse complement strand
CCGGGCGGCCTTCTCCGGGTCGCGGGACAAAACCACCTCTTGCGCACTATTACCCAATTCGACTGCCACTCTGCCCATCTCGGCAAAATAGCCATTGACCTCTTCGGGCAGGGCGTGCTGGGGATGGCGCCGACGGGTGATCTTGGCAACGTGCAAGGCCAGCGCGCCCATCCGGTCGATGTCGGCCACCATCTGGATGGCGCTGACGATAGACCTGAGATCACCGGCGACCGGCGCCTGTAACGCCAGCAATACGAAGGCGCTCTCCTCGGCGTGCCCGCTCAGCCTGGCGATCTTTTCGTGGTCGGAGATTACCTGTTCGGCCAGCACCAGGTCAGCCTGCAGCAGGGCTTGGGTTGCCCGCTCCATGGCGATCCCGGCCAGCCCGCACATCTCGCCGAGCCGCTCTGACAATTCCGAGAGCTGCTCATGATAGGCGGTCCGCATGCCGCCCAGCCTACGTTCTCAACGCTGGAAACGGGCGACGAAATGACGCCAAAAACGGTTACTCGCAGGTGGTGTCGGCGGCGTTGGTGACGGTCAGGTCCTCGGGCAGCTTGGTTGGTGCGCTGCCGGAGCCGCGTTCTATTTGCATGCTGATCGACGAGCCGTTGGGTGGAGGAGTGCTCACCGAGTTGAAGTCTGGGCCGAGTACCACCTGAACGACCTGCCCGTACCCAGAAACCCGCTGGACCCTCGCATTGGCGAACGACGACGCCACCGTGGCCGCGGCTTGCTCGTTGCCAGCCGAGAACAGCACCGTCGTCGCGTTCACCGAACTCGGGTAGTCATCCGGCGTCATCACATTGAAGCCGTCCCGCTTGAGCTGGCTGGTCGCGGTGGCGGCAAGACCGGTTCGCGCGGTCGCGTTGGATACCCGCACCGTGACGTCTTGCGGCGAGGTCGTCGTGACCTGCTGAAGTTGGGCCTCTGGAGCCGCGCTGGGGGGTGGTGTCTTCCTGGTGGTGGGCGCGGTAGTCGTCCCCGAGGTTGGGGAGGTCCCGAAATTCTGTGCGTTCTGGTCGTTTTCCTCCGGCAGCGGATCGTCGTTGATGATCGCATCGAAAAGCGCTCGCGTGTCGGCCATGCGGGGCGGCTCATCGCCATTCTGGTCGGTCACGCCGGTTGGCACAGTGACAAACGTCATGTGCCCGGCGGCCATGCCCTGCAATGACTGACCGAGCTGGACCAGGTCTTTGGTCTTGACGTTGTCGACGTAGGTGTCGCCGATGACCATGTTGACGACGTTGTTGAGTTTGTTGAGGTCGAGCAACGTGTCCTCGGAGATCAACGAACGCAGCAGCGATGACAAGAACAGCTGCTGGCGTTTGATCCGGCCGTAGTCACCGTTGGTTTCGGTGGTGACCTGGCGGGCTCGCACATAATTCAATGCTGTTGGGCCGTCGAGGACTTGGCGCCCGCCATGTTCCAAGACCGTGCCCAGTTCGTAGTCATGCAGCGGCGTTCTGGAGCACACCTCGACACCGCCGAGGGCATCGACCATTTTCGCGAACCCGGAGAAGTCGACGGCGATGAAACGGTTGATGTTCAAGCCGGACAGCTTCTGGATTTCCTTGACCAGACATTTCGGGCCGCCGAACGCGAATGCCGAGTTCAGTTTGGTCTCGGTGTAGACCATCCTGGGACCCCAGGTCTTGGTCTTCGGGTCGTAGAGGGGTCCGTACTTACCAGTGGTCGGATTCCAGGCCTCGCATTGCATCGGGGTGATCGCGAGGTCGCGGGGGAATGACACCGCGACCACGCGTTTGCGGTTCGCCGGGATGTTGACCAGCATCACCGTGTCCGACCGTGCGCCGTCGGCATCGTCGGTGTCGCCGGCGCCCATATTGGCGTTGTCCCCGGCGCGCGAGTCAACCCCGACGATCAAGAAGTCTTCGTCGCCGTACTGTCCACCGGGGTCGCGGATATCGCTCGAGTTCGGGTCGAGCGCGCTGATGATGTTGAGGCGACTGTTCTTCGACGTGCTCCACTGCCATGCCCCGCCGGTTAGCACCAGCGAAAGCACGGCGAACACTGTCGTCAGCGAGCGGCCGGCGAGCAAAAGCGGCCGTCGGCGCGATTTGCGTTTCGGCGCCTCGTCGGATTCGGACTCATCGACGTTCGGGTCGTTGGCGTCGTCGAGGTCGGGAAGCTCCGAGACGACGTCGAGCGAGTAGGCCGGGGTGTCGATGATCTGGGTGTCGTGCAGGGCGATGGATATGTCCGTCTCGACCGCGGTGTCCGGGGCTTGGTGGTGGTGGCTGGGCCGGTCAGCGGCCGGGGCGCCGATTTTGGCGATCAGGTCGGCAACGCTGACCCCGCCGTCGGTGTGACATCCGACCGCCTCGTCGTCACCTGCTCGGGGTTCGACGGGAGGTACGACGGGCTCTGCGGCCTCGATGACGGACGGCTCAACCTGCCATCGGTGGATGGCGTCATTGCGCTCCGGCTCGCAGAACCGCTCCCACGGCGCGGAACGACGCGTCGGCTGCAGGCTCGGGCTGCTGACCCCGTTCCCGTCGCCGCCGGTCGTGCGGCGATAGCCAAGAGTGGCGTCATAGTCGCCGTCACTCATGTCCTACCGGCCTCCGGATCTCTGATGCGGACGTCAGTGGTGTCCGTTTGCGTGTGCCACCGCAGACTGGCGGTGTCAGCGCCGGGGCGCGCGGTGCCGCCGTATCTGTTGCCCTCGTGCAGCGGGGTAAACCGATCCGCCACAGAACGCAATGCAGCAAGGTCCACATCGTACTGAGTTATCCCGCGGGACGCGATTTCGAGAGCGCGTCGGGTCAGCCGCCGGAGTGCATGACATCCGCCCCGGCCGGCACGGTGCAGTCGTCCGGGTCGGTCAGCCAACCATCGGGCAGGGCCACGCGAGCGGGCGAGCCCTGCCGACCCCGGGGTCCAGCCGCTGCGTCCGGAAACGGAACTTTGCCGTCCAGCCGGTCCAGCAGGGAGTCAAGTTCGTCGAGAGTCCTGACCAGCGCCAGTGCTCGCCGCAACTCGGAGCCGGCGGGAAATCCATGCAGATACCAGGCGATGTGTTTGCGGATATCGCGCATGCCCTTGTCTTCGCCGAAATGAGCGGCCAGCAGCTGACCGTGCCGGCGGATCATGTCGGCGACCTCAGCGAGGCTGGGCGGGGTGGGCGGTGGGCTGCCGGTGAACGCGGCCGACAGCTCGGCGAACAGCCAGGGCCGGCCCAGGCAGCCGCGGCCGATGACAACGCCGTCGCATCCGGTCGTGGCCATCATGGTCAGCGCGTCGCTGGCATCGTAGATGTCGCCGTTGCCGAGCACCGGAATCGTCCGGACGTGCTGCTTGAGCAGCGCGATCTGTTCCCAATCGGCGGTGCCGGAGTAGCGCTGAGCGGCCGTCCGCGCGTGCAGCGCGACCGCGGCGGCACCCTCGGCTTCGGCGATGCGCCCGGCATCGAGGTGGGTGTGATGGTCGTCGTCGATGCCGATGCGGAACTTCACGGTTACCGGTATCGGGGTGCCCTCGGTGGCGCGCACGGCCGCGGCGACGATCTGGCCGAATAGCCGCCGCTTGAAAGGCAGCGCCGCTCCGCCGCCGCGTTTGGTCACCTTGGGCACCGGGCAGCCGAAGTTCATGTCGATGTGATCGGCCAGACCTTCGTCGGCGATCATCCTGGCGGCCGCGTAGGTGGTCTCGGGGTCGACGGTGTAGAGCTGCAACGAGCGCGGCGACTCGTCCGGGGAGAACGTCGTCATGTGCATGGTGACCGGGTGGCGCTCGACGAGCGCGCGTGCGGTCACCATCTCGCAGACGTACAGTCCGCTGACCGTGCCGATCTTGGATTGCTCTAGTTCACGACACAGCGTCCGGAACGCGACGTTCGTCACACCAGCCATCGGGGCCAGCACAACCGGGCTGGCGAGCGCGATGGGTCCGATGCGCACCGCGCGGCTACCGCCGGCTCATTACCAGCTTGCCCGCGGTTTTATGGAGCTCGAGTGCGGTGACTCTCTTGCCCGTGCGGGCTTCCCGCTCGAGTTGGCGCTGCTTGGACACCTCGAACTTGTCGCAGGCTGCCTCAAGCTCTTTGATCAGCACCCCCAGGTCGTCACGAAGCGCGGCGGCTTCACCGGTGAAGTCCTCACGTTCGAAGATGCGCCATTTCTTGAGCACCGGCATGACGACCTCGTCGAGGTGGATCCGGATGTCGTACACGCCGCCGACGGCGATGAGCACGGCCTTGCGGCGGAACTCGGGCACCTGGTAGCCGGGCATCTGGAAGTTGCGCAGCACCTTGTGTAGCGACCTCATCGCCTGATTGGGCGCAGCGTCGAAACCGGCGTCGCTGACATCTCGGTAGAAGATCATGTGCAGGTTTTCGTCGGCCGAGATCTTGGCCAGCAACTGGTCGGCGATCGTCTCGTTGCAGGCCTTGCCGGTGTTGCGGTGCGAAATCCGGGTGGCCAGCTCCTGGAACGTGACGTAGATGACCGAGTCGAACAGGCTCTCGGCAAACAGATCGGCTCGAATTTGCTGGTTCTGGCCCGGGCTGAAGCCCCGGTTCACCACCTCCATGCGCAGCTTCTCCAATTCGACCGGGTCGACCGCGCGGGTCACCACCAGGTAGTCGCGCAGCGCGATCCCGTGCCGGTTCTCTTCGGCGGTCCAGCGGTTGACCCACTGGCCCCAGGGCCCGTCCAAGCCGAAGTTCATTGCGATCTCGCGGTGATACGACGGCAGATTGTCTTCGGTCATCAGGTTCTGCACCATCGCCACCTGGGCGAGGTCGGACAGCTGGCTCTGCTCGGGGGCCCAATCCTGCCCGCCAAGAGCGTAGAAGTTCTTGCCGTCCGACCACGGGATGAAGTCGTGCGGGTTCCAGTCCTTGTGCATGCGTTCGTGCCGGTTCAGGTACTCCTCGACGACCGGTTCAAGTTCGTGCAACAGCTGTAGGTTTGTCAGCTCGGCTGACATAGCGCCTCCAGTTATCTGTGTCGATTGGTTGCAGTCAATATAGTTGCAGTCAATATATCTGTGTACCCCAGTAGCATCAAGTTTGCGCGCCACGCAGCAGATCACAATTCGGGCACGCCGATAAGCCGTCCGCGAAAGCCCGCACAGATGAAAGCCCTTACTCCGATTTCCCCAGCTCAGGCGAGGGGACATACGGGGCCGCGGTGTTGAACAGCATGTTGACGCAGTAATCGATGAATTCTTTGCGGGTGGCCCCGAGCTGTCCGTTCAGGTACGCGGTGAACAGACTCGACAGGCCGCCGACCAGGCTGGTGGCGATCATTTTCTGCAGCACAGGATCGCCGATCCGGGACAGCTTGCGCTGTAGCAGATCGATGAAGTTGGGCATCCACTCCGCGCCCGACCGGGTCAGTATCGGCTCCACCGCCGGTGCCAGTAGCAACACGCGCCCGCGCACCGGGTCGTCGACCATCAGCTCGACGAATTGTTCGACGGCTTCCCGAGGGGTTTTCGCCGAAGTCAGGGTGTTCATTGCCCGGGTGCACACATCGTCGTAGACCGCCCGCACGAATTCATCGCGGTCAGAAAAGCTCTCGTAGAAATAGCGTTCGGTCAGCGCGGCCTTGCGGCACACCGCTCGGACGGTGAGCGCGGGTCCACGGTCACTGCCCAGCAATTGCACACCGGCGTTGATGAGGTTGTCGCGGCGGAGGGCGAGGCGACTCTCCAGGGGGACGCCGGTCCAACGGCCCCGTCGTTGACCGGACTGCACATCGCTCCTAAGCTGAAAACTGACAACGCATGTAGTCAGAATTTCGGACATTTACCAGGGAATCCAACAGTGACTCAACATACGTCCGCAGCCTGCCCGCTGACCAGCGCCGCAGCCATGAGCGACTCAACCACATCCGTCGGCGAGGCAACTCTTGATGGGTCGCCCAATGGCGCCGACGGGGTCGCCGGCGGCTGTCCGGTGTCGCCGCTGGGCTATGACGCGCCGCCGATCCCGCTCGGACCTGATTCCCTGACCTGGCGGTACTTCGGGGATTGGCGCGGCATGCTGCAGGGTCCGTGGGCGGGATCGATGCAGAATATGCACCCGCAACTGGGCGCGGCAGTCATCGATCACTCGACGTTCTTCCGGGAAAGGTGGCCCCGACTGCTGCGGTCGTTGTACCCGATCGGTGGCGTCGTTTTCGACGGGGAACGCGCCCCGGTCACCGGCGGCGAGGTACGCGACTACCACATCAACATCAAGGGTGTTGACGATCAGGGTCGCCGCTACCACGCATTGAATCCCGATGTCTTCTACTGGGCGCACGCCACCTTCTTTGTCGGCACTATTCATGTGGCCGAACGGTTTTGCGGCGGCTTGACCGAGGCGCAAAAGCGCCGGCTGTTCGACGAACACGTCGACTGGTATCGGATGTACGGCATGAGCATGCGGCCGGTGCCGGCGTCCTGGGAGGAATTCCAGGTTTACTGGGACCACATGTGCCGCAACGTTTTGGAGCACAACGAGGCGGCACGCGCCGTGCTCGATCTGACTGAGTTGCCCAAACCGACGTTCGCCCAACGGGTTCCGGATTGGTTGTGGGCCGCGCAACGCAAACTGCTGGCACCGTTCTTCGTCTGGCTCACCGTCGGCCTCTACGATCCGCCGGTGCGTGCGCTGATGGGCTACCGCTGGTCACGCCGCGACGAATGGCTGCACCGCCGCTTCGGTGACCTTGTTCGTCTCGTCTTCGCCTTCGTGCCAAGCCGCTTCCGAAAGCACCCGCGGGCCCGCGCCGGCCGGGACCGCGCCGCGGGGAGGATCCCGTCCGACACGCCGTTGGTGCAGACGCCTGCGCGCAACCTGCCGCCTTTGGACGAGCGCGACGACCCGAAGCACTACTGCCCGAAGGTCTCCTAAGCCAGCTCGGCGCGGCCGGTACGCGAGCGTTTACCCGTGCGCGTGACCGTGAACGTCTTCGAGGCCCGACTGGTGCACGTGCTGGTGAGTGTGCTCGGTTCCGTCTTCGTGCGCGTGTGAGTGCTCGTGTGTCACATGGTCGTGCTCATGCGTGGTGTGCGCATGCGTATGGGCCACTTCGCCATGCTGGTGTTCGTGGGCATGCGGCGCGTCATGGGTGTGCTGCTCGGTCATGATTGTCGTCTCCTCGTGCGGAATATGTTGTGGTTACTGGTCTTTGACCCGACTCCGCAGTGCTCGAGCGCTCAGCGGTGACTGTGATTCGGCGACTGCCTTGAGCCCACTGTCACCGCGGTGATGAAGTGGAACCCCGGGACCCGCGTGCTCGGCGTTGAAGACAGCATCGATAACGAGCTGGCGGATGTGGTCGTTCTCCAGGCTGTAGAAGATGGTGGTTCCGTCCCGGCGGGTGCGCACGAGACGTGCCATCCGCAGCTTTGCGAGGTGCTGGGAAACCGACGGCGCCGGCTTGCCCACGTGCTCGGCAAGTTCGTTGACCGACATCTCGCGATGCGTCAGCGACCAGAGCACCTGCACGCGGGTGGCGTCGGCCAGCATCCGGAAAACCTCGACCACCAGATTGGCCTGGTCGTCTGGCAACCGACTTTCGCTGTTACCTGCATGCATACGCAGACAATAGCGAAAGGACCGGCAGCGCTGTCAAGGTCGCGTCGGTTCAGCTCGGCGGGGCGTCAGTGGATTTGGACTGGCCGCCGTTGCGCTCGTTCCACAACCGGTAGACATCCACCGCGCCGTCTCGGGGCTCGTAGCGCATCGGCAGGCGCCGCTGGTCCCAGCTTTTGGCGAATTCGTCGTAGAACGACGAGACCTCGAAGTATTTGCGGTCATCGAGGTAGTACTGCTCGTACGACTCGCGTGTGATCAGGAAGATGACTTCCTTGGGGGAGCAGTAGTACAGCGAGCCCAGGCACATCGGGCACGGATGGGCCATCACGTAGATGGTCGCGTCGACCAGGTGCTCGGTGCCCAGCTTCATGCACGCCTCCCGGATGGCCAGGATTTCCGCGTGGGCGGTCGGATCGTTCGTCTGGGCCACCTTGTTGGCGCTCTCAGCGAGAACCTGGCCGTCTTTGACGATCACCGTCGCGAAGGGACGACCGTCCTCGACGACGTTCTGGCGGGCCAAGTCAATCGTTCGCTGGGCAAAGTCGGTCACAGTTCGGAGGGTAGTCCCGAGCGGTCCGGGAATCGGCACTGTGGTATTAACTAGACTGTCTATATTGTTCGTATTTCGGGATAAGGGAACACCATGGCGCGCACCGATCGTGATCGCTGGGATCTCGCGACGAGCGTCGGGGCGACGGCGACCATGGTCGCCGCACAGCGGGCGCTGTCTTCCGATGAGAAGTTCATCGATGACCCCTACGCCGCGCCGTTGGTGCGTGCGGTCGGCATCGACGTTTATGTCCGATTGGTGAACGGCCAGATTCCGGTTGGCGGGGATTCCGAGTTCGATCCACATCGGATGGCCCGGGGTATGGCCTGTCGCACCAGGTTCTACGACCAATTTTTTCTGGAAGCGGCAAACGGCGGGGTCGGCCAGGCGGTAATCCTCGCGGCGGGTCTCGATGCGCGCGCTTACCGGCTGCCGTGGCCGGCGGGCACCGTCGTCTACGAGGTCGACATGCCAGAGGTGATCGAGTTCAAGACCCTGACGCTGCGCGATCTCGGCGCCGAACCGACTGCCGAGCGGCGCACCGTGGCCATCGATTTGCGCGACGACTGGGCCGCCGCACTGCAGGAGGCGGGATTCGACCCGCAGGCTCCCGCGGCGTGGAGCGCCGAAGGATTGCTGCTCTATCTGCCGGATACGGCGCAGGATGCGCTGTTCGACAACATCACCGCGCTGAGCGCCTCCGGCAGTCGGCTCGCGTTTGAATTCGTGCCCGACACCGCCGTTTTCGCCGACGAGCGCTGGCGCGCCCACCATGACCGGATGAGTGAACTCGGGTTCGAAATCGACTTCAACGATCTCGTCTATCACGGCCAGCGCAGCCACATCCTCGACTATCTGACCCAGCGCGGCTGGCAGACCTCAGCCCACACGGTCAAGCAACTGCACGCGGCTAACGGCTTCACCTATCCCGACGATGACGTCGCGGCAGCCTTCGCCGATGTGACCTACACCAGCGCGGTACTCGCGCGCTAGGCGACCAGGCGCACTTCGTCGTCTCGGATAGCCCCGTTACGAAGCCCTATGAACGAAGCAGGTTGTCCTGCGGGCGACCGATGAGCATCTCCTGGAACATGGCACGAGCCGGTTCGTGCAAGTTCTGGAGTGTCCCAAGCACCGCATCCCGGTTGTATTCGGGAATGGAGTCGGCCGGAGTCCAAAAGCTGTCGATATCCAAGAGGAAAAACGGGCCAGGTTGGACCGGTATTGTCCGGCGCAGGTGGTAGTTCGGGTCAAGCGCCTGACCCAAACCCGGGCCATAGCGCACGATCATCGATTTTCCTGGTTGCGCTTCGCGGTAGACCGCGGCACCCTGCCACTCGGTCAGTGTCAGGCCGCCGGGTGCGACGCGTTGGGGCCCCAGCAGCGGCTCCGCGATCCAGTTCGCCCACTCGATACGACCATCCGCGCCCACCGGGACTCTGATCTCGAGGACATACCGCAGACCGATGCGTTCCACGCCCACGATCGACGAGACCTGCGAGCGCGCGTCCACGACCCGCATCATGACGTCGACCAACGACTCGAAGCTGGTGTAAGCAGTGGTCTCGATGACGAGCGCCTGAGCCTTCATCGAGGCGGCAAGCGTGTTATCGCGGTTGACGTAACGGACGAACCGCTCCGGGGTTGGTGTCGGACTTCCACCGGCGCCCATCGCCCAAGCCATGTCTTGGCCCTGGCGTTCGATCGGCAGGTGTTCGAAGAGCAGACGTTTCAGCTCTTTGTTCGATGATTCGGTGAGGGAATCCGTTGCCGGGTGACGGATTTCCATCGTTACCAGGGCTACCGGGGCGTTTGGGTCAGCAGCATCGCCGCTCATCCTGCGAAGCATAGCCAAGCCGTTCGCCGGGTACACCCGGAACTGGCGCGGGTCGGCGGTCGGATACAGACTGCCCCACGGCGCGTTCGTCACGGCATCACCCGAAGACGGAATGTCAAGCATCGTCCGAGGTCATACGCTTTTTGGTGCCCCCACTAGGACTCGAACCTAGGACCTGCGGATTAAAAGTCCGTAGCTCTACCAACTGAGCTATAGGGGCCGCGAAGATTCAGGATACTGGGTTGGAAACGGCACTCGAACGGCGCTCGTTTGAGGATTCGGCCCGCGGTAACCTAAGCTAGCGTGGCTCCCAACGGTAACTGCGTTGCGAGTGCCCCCGGAGAGATTCGGTTCTGGCCCCCTTCGTCTAGACGGCCTAGGACGCCGCCCTTTCAAGGCGGTAACGCGGGTTCGAATCCCGTAGGGGGTACCTGCGCCGCGGTCACGCGGAGCAGCAGCAAGGCCCTGTGGCGCAGTTGGTTAGCGCGTCGCCCTGTCACGGCGAAGGTCGCGGGTTCGAGTCCCGTCAGGGTCGCCAGCATGGCGAGGCACTCGCTGCCTTCTGGCCAGGTAGCTCAGTCGGTATGAGCGTCCGCCTGAAAAGCGGAAGGTCGGCGGTTCGATCCCGCCCCTGGCCACCGATGTCGCGCTGCACGGACGTGGTGACCCACTGCCGATCAGGCGTCGATCACCACGCGATCACTTTTCGCTCGGGAGACGCAGACCAGCATTTCGTCATCGCCCTCCGCGGTACGCCCCCGGCGATCGACCTCCCCGGCCAGCACCTTGACCTTGCAGGTCCCGCAGAAGCCCTGCTGACACGAATACGCGGTCGTCGGGTCCCGGTCGAGCATGACACCTAGCGCGGATCGGTTCGCCGGCACGCTGAGCACCCGCTGCGAGCGCGCGAGTGCCAGCTCGAAGGGAACACCGTTTACGACCGGCGGCGGGCTGAACCGTTCGTAGTGCAGTGGCGCATTGGCGTGTTTGTCGCGCGCTGTGCGCACGGACTCCAGCATGCCGGTAGGGCCGCACACGTAAACAGCCGTCGCCGGCCCGGCCTCGGCAAGCAGCTCCGCCGCGGTGGCGACGCGGCCGCGCTCGTCGTCAGCCCACACAGTGACCCGATCCGGCGCCACCGCCAAAACCTCGTCCAGCAGCGGCATGTAATCGCGGCTGCGTCCGGCATACACTGCGCGCCAGTTGATTCCGCGCTGATGAGCCGCCTGAATCATGGGCAGAATGGGCGTCACCCCGATGCCGCCGATCACGAACAACACGTCCTGCTCGTCCGTGACGAGATAGAACGCATTGCGGGGACCTTCGAACTCGCACGTGTCGCCCACGTCGAAGATGTCATGCATCTCGATGGAACCGCCTCCGCCGTCGGCGATCCGGCGCACAGCGATGCGGTAGTCGGTGCGCCGCCCCGGTGAACCGCACAACGAGTACTGTCGGCGGCGGCCTGAGCGCAGCCGAACATCGATGTGCGCGCCGGGTGTCCAGGACGGCAGCAATCCGCCATCAGGGTCGGCCAATGTCAAAGCGACCACGTCGGGCGCGATGAGTTCGCGTTTGGTGATCACCGCGGTGTTGGTCCTCCGCACCGACGCCACCCGCGACGGGTTCCACCGCGAAGCCGACGCTAAGCCGCCGAACAGAACGCCCACGCCCCACAGCGCGGTGGCAAAGCGGTCTCGGCTCCGGCGACCGTACAAGTCGGCGGGTCTGCTGTTCCAAACAGTATGTGCCACAGCTAGTTTCCTATGTCTGTCGAGTGTTGATGAGGTTGACCCATTCGCTCGTGAGCCGGGCGACGACGTCGGGATGCGAGGCCACCACCCAGTGCCCGCCCTCGATCGGGATGACCCTGCCGCCGGCCGGTATCGATCCGGTGAACCGCTGCAGCGCAGGCGTCACGAAATAGTCCCGGCGCGCCACCAGCACCTGCACCGAGACGGCGGTATCCGGCAGCTGCGCTCCCGGCGCCAGAATAGGCCCCGGCATGTTGGCGCGGTAGAGGTTGAGCCCATTGAGGTAGTCGTCGATCGACCGGATCGTCGCCGCACGCCGCTGGCCACCGGCGCCTGAACGGCCGATACGTTCAACCGCCTCAAATACTTTCACAGTCAACCGAGACCGGATCGTCATCTCCGGCACACCCGGGCACAGGAAGAACCAGATGTATCCGGACGCCAGGAACTGTCTGACGACGTCGAACACGGCGCGGGGCGTGCGCAGTGACCGCAAAAACTTGCCCGCGTAGTTCAGATGCGGCCCGGAGATCGACGTGAACGAGGCGATCCTGCCCATCACCGAGTCATCGGTGACCGCAGCCCAGCCCTGGATCGAGCCCCAGTCGTGACCCAACAGGTGGACCTCGTCGACACCCAGGCTGTCGATCACAATGCCGACATCGGAAATCAGTTGGGAGAGCCGGTATCCGGAACGGTCTGCCGGGCACG
>Ga0210393_10003609_pt1 | contig 12408 bp, 16 predicted proteins | sample IncBWC27OmetaG_FD_160068 | JGI IMG/M metagenome (GOLD analysis project Ga0210393, IMG submission 160068) | Forest soil microbial communities from Barre Woods Harvard Forest LTER site, Petersham, Massachusetts, United States - Inc-BW-C-27-O ... | reverse complement strand
AATGCTGTGCGCGTAGCATCGACGGGACTGGCACGGAGGGGTACGACGCCGGGAGGGTAAAATCGGGTAATCGCTCATTGTCAATGTCAAAGCGCCGTCTGCGGTGCGCGTGAGTTGAACACGGACACCCTGGGAATAAGGTAACACTCACGCATCGTCGAAGCTATGGATATAGCGCCGGATTTGGTTGCCTTGCACACCTAATGCGTCCATCCCGTCGCGTGCACCGTTGTTGTGTGCGCCATCTATCCCGACGCCGGTTACGTTGAACTCCGAGGCATTCTCTGATCCCTCACTGTATGTGGCCCACGTGAGTATAGCTTCGTCTATGGGGTGCAATGCCATACCGGAGGTTTTGGAACATGATCTGCAAACGTCCAACAGCGCGGATCTTATTCTTGATTTGCTCGCGTCTCGCGGCACGCGCAGTAGATGTAGCTTGATCAATAAGAGCGTGCTCTGCTAATTCGTCCTCTGAAGACGAGGAATCATCTTCAAGCTCCTCTGGGGAGCATACAGACAGAACTGCCAGCAGCATTTCGATGACTGTTCAAGGTATGAATAACTCTCCTACATGGTGACAGAAGAAAACATACTTTTCGATCCAACGAACGGGAGGCTCCATGTAAATGCATCCATGAAATTCGGTAGCCAATATGGGTGTGTGCGTGCATGATACTGGCGGATAGTAATGCTCTTATTCGCGTATTTGAGAACAGCACCTCGGTTGCGATATGCATCGAGATAATTTGGTGCCGAGAAAACGGTGATCACAGACGGGAATTTCTTTGTGGGGGTCTTACGGAACATGACATAGCTATTATGCAATTAGCCCATGAAGTCGAACTCGGTGGTTGTACGTACCCCGCATCCTGGGCCTCGTGTCCGCGGATGACGCCTAGCAGGTCATTTCGTTCCAGGAACTTTATGACAGCCTCGTATCTACGAACAGCTATTAGAAAAGGCTAATAAGGAAGAACATTGGTTCGCACGTGAAATAAAAAGAGCAGCCACGTGTAGTGTTGTGGCCCCACATTTGACCATGGGGTATGAGGGACGAGTGGGGAGATGGCTCGCCCTCGTATCCAAAGTTTGGAACCGGATCGGACCATAGCAAGTCACATAGTAGACCAGATGACGCAGGCTCCATAAATCTGTTTATCTAATCACTCGAGTCAGAACCAACTAAATACGTGGCGAGTTGATACGAACTCGGTCGATGTCCGACACCATGTGAAGTTCCGGAGAGATGCCGCCGTGGACACAGAAGAATTTGCCATCCAACAAGGCGGAGACGGGTAATGCACAGAATGAATCTGTGCACGCATCATACACCTTCTCACTGTACTTGTGTAGGCCTGCACACAGCCTGAGAACGTTAGGTGTGAGTGAGAGAAGTGGCGACACACATTCGCGCTTGAAGGTAAAGTACTCGGTGAGGTGTCGACATTCGTGATTACCACGTATGAGGAATACACGGTCAGGATACCATAACTTTAGAGCATACAGATAGAGCAAGCACTAACCAAGCCAAGGTTAATCCCTGGGTTCAATCATAGGTCCCGCACATACCTCGATTCCAAAAGAACCCCTGTCGACATAATCCCCAAGGAAAAGGTAGTTTGTCTCCGTCAACTTGCCGCCAACTTCAAATATCTTCATGAGGTCGTACTAGGAAATTGACATCTAGCCAATGATAAATGCATGGAGAACGCGGTGATGGCTCACGTATTGTCCATGTATGTCACCGACGACTATACAAAACAGTATTCAACCCTTAGATGTAGATGAGAGTATGAGAACGACATACCCGTCACTGGACTCTTCACTTTCAGTACATTTGGTTCTGACGACAGCATATCGGTGCATTGTCGGAGGATTGCCACGGCTTGGTCATCGGTCAGCCGACCCTCGCGTAGGAAGTGCTCTCGCAAGAATTCAGCATTTGGTTTCGGATGCCCATGTTGGTCATGCAGCCAAAATTGCTCATTTGTTGGACGAGCCGTAACAGGTTGGGGCACCTGCGCAAAGGGAACAGGGCAAAAGTCAGGCGCTGAGAGACCGGACACAGAGAGACGCGATGAACGGACTCACAGTCTTGACGTGACGCTCGAGGGTATTGTCGGGTATATCGACGGCGTGCGGCTGGCTCGGTTTGTTCCTTTCTTGAATCTGGTGCACGGCATTGTGGTAGCGGGTGGCACGGTCCACCATATTTGCAGTAGAATCGTCGCAGTAAGGGAGATGGTGGTGGGATGTGGAGAGGTCTAGGATCCAGAGACAAGGACGACCGGTCTCGGTCACAATATCAATGATGTTATCCTAGAATGGACGACGCACACCGCAAGTTGTCAAGTCTAAGCCTGGCCGATTATGGATCCCGTTCCGTAGCACAGGGTGTAGCTTAATGGATGAAGGGAGGGTAAATCTTAGTGTTGTATATGGCAACAATGTGGCGATGTGCAAACTCACTCGTAGTCAGAGTCACCGTTAGCTTTCCCTCGCTGGAGTTGGAGATCCGATGGGCAAGCGCCCAGCCCTCAATTTGACAGGCAACAGCCGTCTCTTCGGGCGCCGGAATGCTTTTGGTGTTGAACGACGTTGGGGCACAAGGCCCAAAGTTGGCAGTTTTGACGGGCAGACAGCTGGTTGTTGATATGGGACCTGTTATGGGTTGCAGAAGGCGCTGAATGGGGGATAACGTGAACCACCCTTAGCGGGCTAAGCGAGGGAGCTTCTTTCCACCCCATCAAGGTGATGAGCCTAACGTGGTACATGGCAGGCACGACTTGACCGAGCCGTGAGATGACACCCGCCTCTGTCCTGTGGACGACGAACACCAGTGCACGATTTTAAATAACAAACCACTGCGATGTGATGTACTTAATGTGAGGAGAGGGGCAATGGGGGATAGGAACGAATCGATCGAGTTGCGAACCAAATAAAATAAATCTACGTTAGGTTAGGTTCCGTCTGCTCTACTACAGTACTCCTAAAGTCGTCATTCCTAGCGCACTTCCCTTTTTGGCAAGGGGATGCCAGTGTACTCCTCGTATCCTAGCGCGAGATTCAGGTTCTGAACACGGGAGAGTCAGTCTGGTGTTCCAACTTGAACAGGAGACTTGAACAGCAGCAAGCCTCACCTGGAGACACTGGGTCGCAGCACCCTTTAGCAGGTTATCCAAGCCACCCTAGAATACAGTGATTAGGTTTCAAGAACACGGCAATACAGCGTGTTCGTGGCACCTACCACCACAACTGCACGGTCGCCTTGGCTGTGTACCTGGAAGCCACCAACGACCCAGCCATGCTGATCCTGCACGTCCTTGACCTCCACAATATCTCTTTGGAGCCTCACCAGCTTTTCCTCCTCGTACTTCTTTTCATAGAGCGCCTTGAGCTCACGAGCGGAGAGGTGTTCTCTGAGTGGCATGCTCAGCAAGGAAACGATGCCGCTGAACCACGGCGCCACGGTCGGCACGAATGCGACCTTCATGCTATCCGCCCCGGGCGCTAAGAGACGTGAGAGATGCACCCCTGCCTCGCGCTCGTGGATGTGGTCCGTTAAAGCGTACGGCCGGACGCCGCCTTTGAGGCTCTCGGCGCTGACTTTTGGAACAGTCGTAGGCCGCCCGTTCTGATCTTGGGCACCTGCAACTGTCCCTCCTCCGCTGTAACCCGACATCGCAAACACCGAGGGCCACGCGGGGCGCGCGAGGAACGGGAGAAGGGGCGCGATCAGTAATTGGGTTGAGGTCGCGAAGCAACCGGGGTTGGCAATCCGCTTCGCGGCACGTATGGCATCCCGAGAATATAATTCTGATAAACAAGGGCAACACAGACGACATTCAAACTTTGTTTTATGTTACATCGACGGGGTACTCTCACCGGGCAGCCCGTACGTCCATCCACTCTCAAAGCGATAGTCTGCACCAAGATCGACTATGACACTTCCTTCCCCACTGCCCCCCCTGCGCTCCGCGACGCCACGGTCAATAGCATCAACAAAAGGCCTGGTGGCACCATTGGGTAACGCAAGAACCCATGCATCCACTTCTCCGGTTTTTTCCATCTGTTGCACGTCCTCTAAGGAAAGGTTGGAATACGTAATGGGCGATTTCGTGTATCCTTCAAGTGGGCGGCCTGCAAGCTGGCGGGACGAGACATGCGTAAGGTTGAGAAACGGGTGTCCAGAGAGGAGGGATGTCAGCGCTTGTCCCGTGTATCCCCGCGCCCCAATTAGAGCAAGTCGTTTGTGCTCCGCAGTGACATTGGATTGCGCAGACGTCGCGTAGCCTCGTGTAGATCCTGGCATACGACGTGCCAGAGTCGAGTATGGTTGCGTGCCATTCGGAGAGGCGGAGGAACGATGGGGAGACGCAGACGGACCAACTGGGAGATATGAACGGTCAATGCGGCCGTTCTCTTCAAATTCCCTGACAATTCGTTCAACTTCGCTGACACTTTGAATGCCATACCAGAATAAGGTTCTTCCGGAGCGAGTGAAGCTGCCGTCCGCCCGTTCGAAGTGCCACGCGCGGTTCTCATCGTCCGCATGTGCGGTCCAGAATAGACGGCGGTGGTCCCTGCGCACGGCATTGAAGACATTGTCGACGACGTTGTTAAGAATGCCGTTGCGTGAGGAAAGAAGTTTTGTCATGACAGGGATTTCACCCTCCGGGTGCACTACGATGGCAACAACATCTAAAGGTTCATCGCCATAGAGGGTGTACGGTGTCTCTTTAAGATTATTGAGCACTTCGGTGACGGTTTGGTGCTCTACGAGAACGTCTGGATCACGATCACGAATAACTTGCCGCAGGCGATCCGCACCAAGCGAATCGATGGAATCGTGCCTGAACAACTTGTACCCACGGCGGATAAGGGTGCCTGCTCCGCTATCCGTGAAAAGCTCTTTCTGTAAGGAGTCCGGAGAGATGATGGCGACAGACGAGGAACGAGGAAGGTGATCCAAGAGTTCCTTGATCTCCCTGAGCTTCAGCTTTGTTCCGTACTTGACCCAGGGTTGTTTCATGAGATCAGCATATTCCTGTGAAGGATGTTTCACAATCATGGAAGGAAACAGTCTAAGAATGCGCCTTACTTCGTCAAGATTGATGATGTCCAACTTATCACCACTGACGCCGTGAAAGAGGCCACCCTTTTCGTTTAGAAAGACGATTTTAAGAGGCTCAAGCTCCTTAGCAAGCTCGCCCGCTGCAATGTCGGCGTTGACGTTGAGAATTTGGCCGTCTGCGCTCTCGGCCAAACTAGTAAGAATGGGCAACGCGCCGGCGCGGATGGATGCCTCGAGAGGACGTTTGTCCACCCGGGTGATTTTGCCAACGAGACCATATTTCTCACGGTCCAGATAGTCCGCGGTGAAGACGCCAGAAGTGATGGGTCGGGCCCTTGTTCCGAGCTTTTCCAACGCGGAAACAATCTTCAGGTTCTCATCCAAGAATACACGGCGAGCAATTTGTAAGGTTTTCGCATCTTTGAAAGGATGAGGGGAGAAGGAGGAATGGCAGAAAGGGCGCACCAGTTACGCGAATACCGTCGATGTATTCTGGTACCACTCCACCGCGTTCAATAATTTCATTGAGTTGAGGTCCTCCTCCATGGAGGATGACAGGATAAAGGCCAACACGATAGAGGAAACTGAGGCTAAGAGCGAGTTCGTCAAGCTGTCCCAGGATGGCACCGCCAACTTTGATTACTGCAAACTTGGCAGGTTGGGAAGGGTTTGAGGACGAGGAGAATATACGAAGGTAACGTTCAACCTCGCGCTTGGTTCCGATGGAGTATAAGAGCCGGGTGATTGTTTCCTGTAAAAAGTTAGGGAACACATATGGGGGACGGGGAGGTGTTTTACGGACCCTGTCGGTTTGAGCGACCGACTGGATGGACCTGGTTAAGAGACGAGGGGCATTGAGGATGGGACGAGGACAACGAGCGACGCGAAGGGCGCGGGATATGATCATTGTAGTAGAGCCGAGGAAAGAGGGATAAGATTAGATATCGAAGAAAAAAGGGCGAAAAGGGCGACGGATGTTACCGCGAGCGGTGGTGGGAAAGGCGAGGCGATGCGCAATAATTTGAGCATTGTCCTCCTCGACCATCATGTCGTCCTCGGACACCCCTCAACTCCGTCTTTCCCTCCCCCAGTCTGCTTCCACTTTTAAACGCTCTTTTGACCAGTTTGGCTTCGATCTGGATTCCCCCCTCGACTCGACCGCTGTCGCAAGCTCAAGCGGCACAGATGAACACCGTCCAGGCCCAAGCAACACCGATAGAAATAAGAGGGCTCGCAGTAGTAGTGGCACCCTCAACTCTGCGGACCAAGCCCACGCCATGGACAGCTCTCCTAGCTCTAGTTCATCTCATACCATATCATCTGGCTCATCCCACCACCCTGTTGCCACCCACGGCGATGCCCCGCCCCCGCCGGCAATCCGTTATTCACAAGCGCCAGAGAATGATCCAGTTTTTCCTTCCGCTTTAGGCGGCGAACTGAGCCACACTTCCTCGGGTTTGTTTGACTCTTCCCGACCCGTGGAAACGTCTCCCGTCCAGCCACCGACCACTTCGGTCTGGTCCAATCCGTTGTCCTCTACGAATTCCGGCACTGAGCAAAATGACCAATTTCGCATGTCCATGGAACGTTTTCATGCCTTCGATAGCCAGATTTCCAGCATCCGTACTCGTCCCTCGCCGCTTCCTCTCCGCCCACCTCCCACCCCCCCAACATTGCCACCCTTGACCCTTTCCTCCCCCATCGAACACACCCGTTCGCACACGGGCCCTGTAGTATCCCTCCCCTCTGTGGAGTCTTTGAGCTACACGTCTGCTCCTGCGCAAGCCTCCCCATCGACGCTCCCTCCGACCGCACCGCCATCAGCCACATCTCCCGATCAGTACCATTCTGCCATGTCACCTTTGCGTTTCGAAGAGTTTGGGGAGCTCAGAGAAATGATGGGTTTCATTCAGGAACAAAACCCAAATTCTTCAACCATCGACCGCCCCACTTTCAGGCGTCACCAAAGTCCACCTTTAGCCGACAACTCAGAACGCCCCCGTATCGGTCCACTCTTCCGACGTTCGACGCCGAGGCACATGGAGGAAAATGTCTCGAGAAATTCTACCTTGCATCCGTGGCCTTCTGTCCGAAGGGGTGCCCTCCCTGATGACTCGGATGATGAATTCGGTGGTCGGACTATCGTTCCCAACATGCAAGGCAGAGGGTCATTAGATCATCCGAGGACTCGTCTCGATCCTTCCCTTCTAGCTAATAGAATGAGAAGGTCGATGGATGACCAGGTAGCTCACCCGCCTCTTGGTCGAATGTCTCCTCCTCTCGTCTCTCCCGTGGTTTCGTCGCAAGTTGAACCGAACTCGAACCACCCCGTGAATAGCTCTCGTACACAGGAGCAGGGGCGACACAATAGACATGAACTCTGGCCATTCCATTCTCCTTCAAGGCTGCCTGTTTTTGCGGAAGCCGTCCGTACTCTGGCTGAGAGACTGGGCCGCTCGAGGCAGAGGACTAGTTATGCTGGCGACCGCCGCGCCGAGCGATCTCGCAGCCCGGGGCCCGGTGTTTTCTCGAGTTCGTGTATCTTATTGTATCTTTTCATGGCACTAATCCAGTTAAAATTATTACCCGACAGGTTCAACCTCTCCTGCACATTATGATTGGTCCTTTGCCTATCCTGAATTCACATCATCCGAAGATAGTCCCTACGAATTAGATCTTCAGACGCCATCCCCTTGGTTTAGTGAGGAGAATATTACCCCTAGACTATCTATGCCCACTTCGCGTATTCAAAGAGACACCTCAATTTCACGCCAGGTGCCATGGCGGCGTTCACTTCCCTCAAACGAGGTGATACAGTCAGGTAAGTAATGTACCTTCCACTCCAGGTGCCATAAGTTAGTTATCTTCGGACTCTGAGCAATTGTACCATATAGACCCCGTCTGGCGCCGCCCCTCTTACACCGATTACCATTCTCCAAATCCTCCATCCAATCGTACTAGCAGTGGTCGTGGTGACGGAGCAAATGACACACCCTTCACACGTGCGCCTCACACCACCGAGCCCAACACCCTTACTGCGGACGTCGGCCCAGGATGGTGGCGGAGTGTTCCCCGTGCCGAACTAAATTACGGTCCCGTCCATGAACACAACATAGGCACTGCGTCCAATACAAGCACTATTCTTAGTGACAGACCGCCGACGGAGCACCCCTCCATATCCATGCGAGATTTCATCGGCCGGCAATACCATCCCCAGCCACCCTCTCACATTGCATCCCATGATCTGAGCACACGGCGGTCATCAGAGGTCTATCAACCGGCGCAACCGCCGGAAGTCGCGGGTATAATGGCCATCGATGCAGATGTATTCAGGCCGGATGAGTCGTCTCAGGTCCCTTTTTCAAGTCACGCTGCGGACCTCTTCGCCTCCCGTGCACCGCCGTCAACACTCGAATCCCAACCTCATCGTCGCTCGGACGCTATTAGTCTTGATCGCCTCGGCGACCCCCCGTCATATTACCGACTTGAAGAGAATTTCGCCTTTCCTGCTCCACGTCGGCGCGCAAACGCCGGGGAGAGGAGGTATCGTGCATTCCCAGAGCCAGAACGTTCGAACACGATTCGGCGGTCTGCTGTAGAGCCGCCTACGGATTCTGCCCCTCCACCTCGGACCCTAGATATAGAGGAATTCCAACATGGACCCTTCCGTGCCACCCTTGAACGCTTGGAGAGACAAGAACGTCAGGATCAACAGATGATGATGGAGCGACAGGCAGAGATTGACCGACTACGCTCGCGACTGGATGAGCTAGAGTCTCCGGGTCGACCAGTCCCCTCATCACGCGCTCCAACCTTGCCACCGCTGAGGTTTGATGCTGAACTTTCGGTTCCTGAGGTTCTCCACAGGCTGCCGTCACCGTCACCTACACCCCCAACCAATATCGAAACAGCTTCTGTACGTTGTTCTTACGTCATCCCGAAAAACATGCTAATTCCGCCGTAGTCTTTCCGTGCAGGTCTGGAAGCAGAAAATCGTCGGCGTATGTGGCAGAGAATAAGAGGAACCAGGTCCTCTTGGTTTAACCCTGGTGATGAGGTCGCACCATGGCGTAGTTCTTCCGGTCTCACGTCCCCTACTGCCCCTCCCCCTATACCTCGCACGCATTCACCACCATATCCCTTTGCCGAGAGTCGGAATCCCTTCCCAGCATTCGAACGTGAACGTGACCGCCGCAACAGGTCTGGTACCTTGGAACTGTGGAGCCCTGGAGACGCGGAAGATGCAATCGACAACCTACCAACACCCATGGGTGATGGTAGTTTTCTCACGCGTAGCTTGGCGCGCATGCGTGGGGAATTCCAGAGCACGGATGGGCAGCCGCCTCGACATGAGCCTCGCGGCAACCCTCCATGGGGTATGGATTCTGGGCGTCTGGCATCGAGGGAGCCACACGCAGATGCGCTACGCGGAATCCGCCCACTTTGGGCCACCCACGTTCCAGGTCCATGGGAGAGCGAAGTGCGCAGTGAGATCCTTGCCGCAGGACCAAGCACAGGAACACCCGCGGATGCCCCTGCCCGCGGACGTCGCCGCCGTGTCAATCAGTCTGCCCTGCCTCCGCAAGGGCGCAATATGTCTGAGGATGAGCGGCCCGTTGGCGCGCGCAGGGCGTCATCGAGCTCGCGCTACGCGGCTGCTCGCCGGGCAATCCGTGATCCCCTTTTCGATCGGGTCCAAAGGATGGTCCGTGGCGGCCCGCGAGAAGGCGGTCTTTCCGGCCGGTATGCCCGACGGAATGCTGGTGACTTCATCGTGAGTCGATTCTTAAGCACACCGCGAGGTCTTCGCTGGCTGACTTGCTGATTTCATAGCGCGACGAGGACTTTGATACATCCTATGAGAGTCTGTTGTCTTTGGCCGCCACCATCGGTGAAGTGCGACCGCGAAACACTCCGGACCATGTTATCAATGCACTGCCGAGCGCCACCTTTAAAGAGTGGCGCAACGCCGAGAGCGATCATCGTTGCCCTATCTGTCTGGACGACGTGAGCACACAGCAGTTACTCTTGGTTTCGTTGACCCCTTCTAACCTTGCACGTGCAGTACCAAGAGGACGACACAGTTATGAAATTGTCCGACTGTCCACATTGGTTGCACAAGAACTGTTTGCAGGTGAGGCCATAGCTCCCGCATTGTATCGCACACGCCCCAGCTAACCTCGGAGCAGCAATGGCTTAAAGGCGCTACAACCTGTCCCGTCTGCCGCCAGCGGGTCCGCTGCCCCCAGCCTTCCCGTCGTGAGCGCAGTACCCGGGGAGACCCCCAGCCAGGCCCGTCCCGTGTTGCGGACCGAAGCACGCTCGACATTGCCCGTGAGATTCGCGAGCATGTGCGCATGGCCTTTCCTGATATTGCATCAGCCTTTTCTCGCTCCGATGCCGGGCCAAGTGGAAGTGGATCGGAGGCGGAGAGGGAGATTACGCCGCAGGACGGAGACGTCGTTGTCGATATGTCGTTGGATTGGGACATAGCGGGTCCCATCTAGACCATCTATGAGTCGTATTCATGTTTTTTGTGAATCTCTGCCCGACGTTATCTCTACAAACTTTAACACCCACAGTTTGGTCATGGTATTTGTATCGTTTCGCCTGTCGCATTATCTGTACGATTTGTCACCATAAGCATGATGTTTGCACGAGCCTATTCGACTATTGTACTTTTTATCATACCCACAACCCAGAACGCCAAATATCTGTACGTCTGATAGCGGTCCCCCGCGGTTTGAATCCGTGTCATGAATTTTCGGTAAGCGGAACGAGTTCCAATGGTCATGTAATACGATCGATCCAAAGTTCCATTCCATTAAATACCTCCGTAAAAATAATGATGATTGAATTTTATGTCGCACCGTCGACGACGAAAGACAATCGCAGGGATCTCGGAAATAACTCCGGTTAAAGCACCAGTCTGTCTGTCACTTTGATCGGGACTCGGAAGTGGATACCGACGAGAGATTCAGAGGGTCAAACCACAGATCAGGCAAGTCGATGGATAGCAAAATGGAGCGAGCTTGGCAGACTCGGACTAATACCAAGAAAGTGCGTACGTGACTAATAATATGTTAATTCTGCTTTTCACCTTTCACAGTGGCCTGCCGTGTCAGGGGATCGACGTCATAGTTTGGACCTTGCCAGCCTTCCATCAATGGATGCACTCACCCTTTTGTATGCGGGTCTACGGGAATGGACGTCAAGAATGACTGGCTGTTCAAGAGACAGGTAGCACAACACCTACCGCTCCTGAACAAGCTCAACCCAAGCTTTCGTCTTCGGCCCTACCAAGTCTGGTGCTCGCTCAGCAAGCTTGTCCATGCCGAAGCACATCATATAATCGGCCATGGTAGGTTCCGGACCACCAGCGAACCAGCCGGTGGGAGATTTCTCAAGCGTTTCTTCGATCTATAATCGAGATGAGATCACGAACATGCGAGTTCGAGGTAAGGGCGGCATACATATTGAAGGCTCGCCTTCAGCGGGCCCGCGACGACTTGGGCATCGAGGGCGGAAAAGACAAACTTAAGCAGAGGGCGGAGTAAAAAGGGCGCCCTGCCAGGCGCCAGAGAAAATATATATCTGTTAACCAGGAGAGGCATGAATGAGCCCTCCGCAAAGTGAGTGACTGGTGGTGTCTTGGTCAGCCATCGCAAAAGGCGTTAGAAGAAGCAGACGCCACAGTAAAGGTCTATCAGTTCGCCCTCCTTGGGTGGGGCAACGCGCCCGTTCCCGTATTTATTGATGATGTACTCTTGGTTGGGACTGTATATCAGCCGAGTGGACGATTGAGACGATTAAGGACGCACGAATGATGGCGCCACTCTCGGCGAGGGTAACATCACCATGAGTAATGATAGGAGATTTCCCCAATGGATGGATTTCTAGTAATTCCTTTGGAGCACGCAGATTCTCGTCGCGCTCATAGAACTTGATCTCGTAGGGCACCTCGAGCTCTTCCTAATGGGAAAGTGTGTGTCACTGATGAGAATCGATGGCGACGAGTGAATGAGACAAACCAGGAGCCAAAGAATGCGCTGAGAGCGTGAGTTGTTCAGGTGGTGAACGACAAGTTTGTCAGTCGATGTCGACATGGGTGTAGCCTGTACTGCGCAGTCCAAGCCGCCGCAAGCGTAGTCAACCAGCGCATTTCCCCGAAAGGAAAGATTGACTTGGCATCCGCTTATCATGCAGCCACTTTGGAAAAGGAAAAGGAAGGTAGACCTTACCCAATCGGAACTCGGCAGTTTCGGGACCATACCTTGCCTTGCCTCGAGTTGAAAAACCCGCTTGTCCAACTAGGGTTCGTGAAACGCTTC
>Ga0210393_10003607_pt1 | contig 12413 bp, 16 predicted proteins | sample IncBWC27OmetaG_FD_160068 | JGI IMG/M metagenome (GOLD analysis project Ga0210393, IMG submission 160068) | Forest soil microbial communities from Barre Woods Harvard Forest LTER site, Petersham, Massachusetts, United States - Inc-BW-C-27-O ... | reverse complement strand
ATCCCTCGCGGTCCACATCGATGGCCGCGTCCTCGCGTTCACGGTCGGGTTGTCTCTCCTGACCGCGATCCTGTTCGGTCTCATCCCCGCGCTCCGAGCGACCGGGCTCGACGTCGCGTCGGCGCTGCGCACGCAGGGGCGCGGCATCGCGGGATCCGGGAAACTGGCCATCGGCAAATGGCTCGTGGTCGCGCAAGTCGCGCTCTCGATGCTGCTGCTCGTTGGCGCCGGCATGCTCTCCCGCAGCACGATGGCGCTGGCGAACGCGGACGTCGGCGTGGCGAGAGACCATCTGGTGCTCGCCGAGATCGATGCGCAGCGCAGTGGCTATCAGGGTCCGCGGCTCATCGCATTGGTCCGCGATCTCACCGAACGGGTCAAGCAGATCCCGGGCGTGCTCGCCGTCTCCTCGTCGGAGAACGGGATATTCAGCGGCACGGAATCGGGCTCGACGCTCCAGGCCGAGGGATTCACCGCGCGGGCCGACAGCGACACGCTCGTCGCATCCGACGTGGTCGGCGCCGACTATTTCCGGTCGGCCGGCGCGCACATCCTGCAAGGGCGTGACATCGAGGCGCGCGACAACGAGACCGCGCCAAAGGTCGCGGTCGTCAACGAAACCGCGGCGCGGTACTTCTTCCCGAACGGCGAGGCCATCGGACGGCATGTCCAGATGGATAGCGCGTCATGGGAGATCGTCGGCATCGTCAGCGATATCCAGCAGACTGGCGTGCGGGAGCTACCGGTGCGGCGAGTCTACACGCCCATGGTGCAGCAGAAGATCGCCCCGACCGGGTTTAAGCTCGAGATCCGGGTGGCCGGGGATCCCGCGCGGCTCGTGCTGCCTGTGCGTCAGACGCTGCTCGCCGCCGATCCCACGCTCGCGATCTTCAGCGTCGATCCATTGACCGAGCTCATTCGCGACTCCATCGCCAAGGATCGGCTCGTGGCGACGCTCGTCTCGGCCTTCGGGATACTCACGCTGATCCTCGCCGCCCTCGGGCTGTACGGGATCATGGCCTACGCCACGGCTCGTCGCACGGGCGAATTCGGCCTGCGCATGGCCCTTGGCGCCGCGCCGAGTGCGGTCGAGCGCATGGTGCTGCGCGAGGCCATCCTGCTCACGGGGTTCGGCATGGCCATCGGGTTACCCGTCGCACTCGCCGCTACGCGACTCGTGCGCGGGCAACTCTTCGGCATCAGCTTCTTCGATCCGCCTTCGATCGGTCTCGCAACCGTGGTGCTCAGCGTCAGCGCGGCGTTGGCCGCGTTCGTGCCCGCGTTGCGCGCCTCGCGCGTCGCGCCTCTCGAGGCGATCCGGGCCGACTAGCGATCAGCGATGCTCGTACACCGTGGCGCCTGACGTGTGGAGCGCGAGCACGTCATAATGGTCCGCTTGGCCACCCATTTCCATTCCTGGCGAGCCGCTGGGCATGCCGGGAACGGCGAGACCAGTGACGCCGGCCGGGTGATCGCGTAGCAGCCGCTTCACGAGCTCCGGCGGGACGTGTCCTTCGATGACATACCCGCCGACGACCGCCGTATGGCACGATCCGAGCTGTGGCGTGATGCCGTGATCGCGCTTGATCGTCTGCAGCGCGCCGGCGTTCTCGACGTCCACCGTCTCGACGGTGAAGCCCGCGGTCCGCATCCGGTCGACCCACTGGGAACAACAATGGCAGGTCGGGCTCTTATAGACGGTGACCGTCTCGGGAGGACGCACGGTCGCGAGCAGGACCAACGCTATGAGGCCAATTTTCATAACACTAAATATGAAATGCGAAGCATGAAACGCGGCATCGCCATCGTCCTCCTGGTCGTCGCCTTGGTCGTCGGCGGCCGCTTCCTCGGCGCCAGTGTCGCGCCATTCGTCCAGCAGGTGAACCGGCTTGGCGCGGCGGGTCCCATCGCCTTCGTCGTCGGCTACGCCATCGCCTGCATCGCCCTCGTACCGGCGTCGCTGCTCACGCTGGCAGCGGGCGCGATCTTTGGGCTCGTCTGGGGGACGATCTACACGCTGATCGGCGCCTCGATCGGCGCCGCCCTGTCGTTCCTCATCGCGCGCTACGCGGCGCGGGGACTCATCGAGCGTCGCCTCGCCGACAACGCGCGGTTCGCGGCGATCGATCGCGCCGTCGGCGCCGACGGGCTCAAGATCGTCACGTTGCTCCGGCTGTCGCCCGTGTTTCCATTCTCGCTCTTGAACTACGCGCTGGGCCTCACGCACGTGCGGTTCGCCGACTATTTACTCGGCATGATCGGCATCATTCCGGGTACGCTGCTCTATGTGTACTATGGGAAGGTCGGCGGCGATCTGGCCGCGCTCGTCGGCGGCGCGCGGCCACGCGGTGGACCGGCGAGCATCGCGTTCTTGAGTCTCGGGCTGATCGCGACGATCGCCGTCACGGTGCTCATCACTCGGGCCGCCCGGCGCGCGCTCGCGCATGTCATCTAGATATCATCTTGTGGTGATTGGCGCCGGCACTGGCGGCCTGGTCACCTCGGCGATCGCCGCGGGACTCGGCGCGCGCGTGGCGCTGATCGAGCGCGATCGCATGGGCGGAGATTGTCTCAATGTTGGGTGCGTTCCGTCGAAATCGCTGATCCATTCGGCGCGATCGGGCATGGCCTTTCCCGCCGCGATGGAGGCGATGCGAGCGGTTCGCGCCCGGCTGAGTGTCCACGACAGCGCCGAGCGGTTTACGTCGCTCGGCGTCGATGTCTACCATGGCACGGCACGATTTACCGCTCGCGATACGATAGCGGTCGGCGACACCACGCTCCGATTCGCGAGAGCGGTGATCGCGACCGGTGCGCGAGCGGCGGTGCCGCCGATCGTGGGGCTGGAGGCGTCCGGGTATCTCACCAACGAGACCGTGTTCGATCTCACGACGCAGCCGGATCGATTGGTGATCGTCGGCGCCGGACCGATCGGGTGCGAGCTCGGGCAAGTCTTCGCGCGATTCGGCACGCGGGTGACGGTCGTCGATCTCGCGCCTCGGATTTTGCCGCGGGATGATCCGGATGCCGCGGCGGTCGTGGCCGACGCGATGCGGAGGGACGGCGTGCGGTTCATGTTTGGCGTCACACCGGTGCGCGCCGAGCGAGGGGCCGTATATGTCGCGCCAATCGGCGCCGAGCTGGCGGGCGAAGTACGAATTGAAACCGACGCGATACTGATCGCGGCCGGGCGAGCGCCGAATGTCGAGGGGTTCGGCCTCGACGTCGCGGGGGTGCGATATCACGCGCTCACCGGTGTCGTCGTTGACGATCGGCTGCGAACTACGAACCCCAACGTGTATGCGGTGGGCGATGTGTGCTCGGCGCTCAAGTTCACGCACAACGCCGACTGGGAGGCCCGCCTCGTCGTGCCGAACGCCCTCTTCTTCGGCATCGGTGGGGGCCGCGTCAGCCGCGGCATCATTCCCTGGTGCACCTACACGACGCCCGAGCTCGCGCACGTTGGGGAAACCCCCGCGACGGCGCGGCAGAAGGGCCTGGCGATCGACACCGTGACGGTGCCCATGGCGTCGGTGGATCGGGCCGTGATCGACGACGTGACCGAGGGATTCGCGCGGGTGCACGTCCGGCGTGGGACGGACCGTATCGTCGGCGCCACGCTCGTATCCGAGCACGCCGGCGAGTCGATCAGCGAGATCACCCTCGCGATGACGAACCGGGTCGGCCTCGGCGGGATCGGCAAGACCGTTCACCCATACCCGACGCAGGCCGAGGTCTTCCGGAAGGCGGCTGACGCCTGGCGCCGGCAGCGCCTCACGCCAGGCGCCAAGAGCCTCTTCGAGCGATTCTTTCGGTTTAGTGCCTGAAGAGCGGGAAGACGAACTCTTTGATGAGGTTGTAGCCGGCGTGCTCGCCGATGGCCTCGGTGCCGAACCTGAGTCCGCCCTGCCATCCCTCCCCGTGTCCGTAGAACGCGGCCGTGGTGAAGCCCCCGGCGTAGGAGCCGGCGATCTGTGGAACACCGAGCACGTAATTTCCGTTGTCATTGCGGGCGAGGAACGACGAGACGACCGCATGACCCGCGCGAGCAAACACATTCCGACAGCCACACCGGACGTAACTCGGATCCTGATGCATCACGGCCGCGAGCCCATCGCGCACGGTAACGTCCGCCGTGTGCGCGGCAAAGTTGGTCCCGAGGCGGTAACCAAAGCCCTCGTCGCGATCCCACCAGCTGGGCGAGCGCTGCAACGTTCCTATGCCGGCGCCAATGGTGACGCTGGCCATCGCCAGCGGGCTGAACTCATCGCTCAGGTACGTGTGCAACAGGTCTTGCGCGTGGGCGGTGACGGGAGCGACGATCACGGCGAGGGAAGCGAGGCAGCATCCAGGACGCACAGGCAGCTCTGTGGTTTGAGGGTGGTTTGAGGTATAAAGTACTCAATATAACGGGGTGGAAACCGTGACCCCGTTTGGCCGCCGGGTGGCGACGTTCGTGGGCGCGTGCCTGGTGTTCGATCTCTACGGGTACGCCGTCTACCACGCGTGGCGCACGCACCTGCTCGGCCCCGTCCCAGCGCTGGTATTGCTGACGCTCATGGCCGTGCTCGGTATAGCTGGGATGGTGTTCGCGCCGGCGTGGATTCGGCGGGCCGGCGGGCAGGTACCGGCGCCGTTGGTCGAGGAGCCTCGGAAGCGGCGGCCATGGTGGTTTCCATGGCTACTCGCGCTCGCTTCGATTGCTGGCGGCGCCGGTCTGGCGGCGTGGAGTTGGATCGCCTGGCCACCACCGGCGCCGCCGACAGTTGCTCAGTGGCTTCTGCTCGTGGCGCTCGACGCCGCGTGTGTGGGCTTTCTCGTCTTCACGATCGTCCGGCTCAAGCGCCCCGAGCGATTTGGGCTCGCGCTCGGGGTGATTCTCACCATCGACGGGAGCATCCGTCTCGTCGGCGGGTTCTCCGTCGCCCACATCCTGAGCCTGCGATTCGTGTTCGGGCTCGTACAGATGGGGGTCATCTACATGCCCATCTGTCTCTGGGGCGGCTATCTGTGGCGGCGCATCATGACGGCGATCTTCACGCCACCCAAACGCTAGCTTGGACTAGCCCCGGCTATAATTCAGAAGGACGCATAACCGGAGAACAACGTGAGCGAAACGGCGACGTTCGCCGCTGGCTGCTTTTGGGGTGTCGAGGCGACGTTCCGGCAATTGCCGGGCGTACTCTCCACCCGAGTCGGCTATACGGGCGGCAAGACTTCGAGCCCGACGTATGAGGATGTGTGCACAGACCGGACGGGTCATGCCGAGGCGGTCGAGGTCACCTACGACCCTACCAAGGTCTCGTACGATGACCTGCTGACAATTTTTTGGGAGAACCACGACCCAACGACGCTGAACCGGCAGGGGCCGGACGTCGGCACGCAGTATCGGTCAGCGATTTATTACCACGACGAGGCGCAGCACGCCGCCGCCATCGCGTCGCGCGACAAGCTCGAGGCCGAGCATAGATTCCGTCGGCCGATCGTCACGCAGATCGTGCCGGCCGTGCCATTCTACCCGGCGGAAGAGTACCACCAACGGTATCTCGAGAAGCGCGGTCTCTCGAGCTGCCACGTCAGTCTGACCCAATAGCCCCGTGGTTCCGGTCGGCCATCTCATAAAAGAGTACGGGTATCTCATCGTTGCCCTGCTCGTGGCGGCCGAAAACTTGGGACTTCCACTCCCCGGCGAAAGCGCGCTGATCACCGCGGCCGCTTTCGCCGCCCACGGACACCTGTGGCTCCCCGGCGTGATCGCCGCATCGACCGCCGGCACCATCGTCGGCGGATCCGGCGGTTACTGGATCGGCCGCGCGGGCGGTATCCGCCTCGTACACCGCATCGGGAAATTCATCGGCGTCGGCGACGCCGAGATCCAGAAAGGCCACGACTTTTTCGCGAAGCACGGCTCGAAGACGGTATTTCTCGCGCGGTTCGTCGCGATCTTGCGCATCGTGGTCGGCATCCTCGCGGGGGTGAGCGAGATGCCATTTGGACAGTTCACATTGTACAACGCGCTCGGCGGCGTGTGTTGGTCAGTCGCGATCGGGTTGCTGGCGTACACGTTCGGCGCGAACCTGCCGCGGCTCCATCGGCTGCTCGGCACCGGCGGACTCATCACGGCCGCGGTCGTCCTGCTCGCCATCCTGATCGTGCTGCGGCTCAGGCGCCGCCGACCCGCGCCTTCCACTTGATGTTGCAGCCGATACTTGGCACCTGGACATCACTCACAGGGCGCCCAGCCAGCACCGCGTCTATCGCGTCTCGCAAATCGCGCCCGGTCACGGGCCGCCCATTCCCAGGCCGACTGTCATCGAGCTGCCCTCGATAGACCAACTCGCCATCTGCATAGAGGAAGAGGTCAGGGGTACACACCGCGCCGAAGGCGCGTGCGGTATTCTGGTCCTCGTCATACAGATAGGGAAACGAAAATCCGACCTGCCGAGCCTGCGCGGCGAGAGAGTCCGGCGCGTCGTCCGGATGGGTCGCCGCGTCATTCGAGCTGATCGCGACGATGCCGATGTCACGCGACTCGTAGTCGCGGCCGATGCGCGCGAGCTCGTCCTGCACGTGCACGACGAACGGACAGTGCCGGCAGATGAACATGACGAGCAGCGCCTTGTGCCCGGCGACCTCGGCGAGGTGTACCGTGCGCCCGGTGGAGACGTCCGGCAGGGCGAAATCCGGGGTCGCCGTGCCGAGGGCGACCATGGTCGATGCTGTTCGGGCCATGCTATAATCTATTCGCCGTGCGCATCCTGACCGCCACCCGTTACGTCCAGCCGCTGCGCGAGGGCGGATCGCTTCCCGCCGTCGTCGAGACCGAGGACGGCGCGCTCTACGTCGTGAAATTCCGCGGCGCGGGACATGGCGCGCGCGCACTCGTGGCCGAGCTGATCACCGGCCTCGTGGCGGTCGCGCTCGGGCTCCCGACGCCGGAGTTGGCGTTGATCGATATTCCGCCGCCGTTCGGGCGGAGCGAGCCCGATCCCGAGATTCAGGACATCCTGCAGAAGAGTCACGGGCTCAATGTCGGGGCGGTGTATTTGGACGGCGCGTTCAACTTCGACGCGACCGCGGCCGGCGATCTGATCAGCCCAGCGCTCGCGGCCCGGATCGTGTGGCTCGACGCGTTTCTCACCAATCCCGATCGCACACATCGCAACCCGAATCTGCTCATCTGGCGGCGCAGCCCATATCTGATCGACCACGGCTCGGCGCTGTACGCGCACCACGACTGGGAGGCCGTCGACGACGCGCGCACGCGCACGCTGTTCCCCTTGATCCAGCACCACGTGCTCATCGACCGTACCTCCCCAAGCACGATCGCGGACGCCGACCGAGACGCGATGACTCGCCTCACGCCGGCGACCATCGACGGTATCCTGTCACAGATTCCCGACGACCTGCTCTCGGATCCACGCTCGCGCTATCGCGACTACCTGTTGCGACGTCTCGAAGAGCCGCGCGAGTTCGTGACCGAGATCAATCGCGCACGCGAGGCTGCCGCTGGCCTGCCACCCAAGCCCTTGAAGGCGCGCCGATGAGTTGGGTCGCGTACAATTTCGCCGTGTTGCGGGTCGTGCCGCATCCGTATAACGGCGAGTTCGTGCCCGTTGGGATAGTGTTGCACGCCAGGACGGAAGAATTTATCGCGCTTCGCGCGCTCACCGAGCTCGATGCGCTCCGCGCGCGTGTTGGTGACATCGACGTCGAGCTCCTGGCGCGCTATCTGCGCTCTGCCCAGGCGATCGTCGATGGAAATCCCGATAGCGGACCAGTGGCCTTGACGCCGCCGTCGGAGCGATTCCACTGGATCACCGCGCCTCGCTCCGACGTCGTTCAATGCTCGGCCGTGCACGAGGGCATCACCCACTCGCCCGAGCTCGCGCTCAGCGAGCTGTTCGAGCGCTACGTCGAAAGAACCTTGCGATAAAGCACGACGCGATCCAGCTCCTCGAACCCGAGGCGTTCGTGGGCACGTTGCGAGATCACGTTGTGGGTCTCCGTATCCGACCCGAGCTCGCGATATCCGCGCGACCGGGCGAATGACTCGGCGCCCTCGATGAGCCGAGCGCCGATCCGCTGCCGGCGCACATCGTCGTCGACCCACCACCCCTCGACGTAAGCGACCGGACTCGACTCGCACCCGTCAGCGTTGGTTCGCTCGCCGACTTCCACGAATCCACAGAGTGACCCCGTCGTTCGTACGGCGACGATGATGGCGGTGTCGGTCCGCGCGAGCCACGCGGCCATCTCGTCCTCAGTCTGGCTCGGCCACAACGCCCTCCGCATCCGCCGCCACTCGGCGTAGTCCGCGCTCGCGTAAGGGCGAATCACGACTGTCATAGCCGCGGCGCGACTCGCTCGGCCGCCTCGGCCGACGTGATCACCGGATGGACCTCGAACTCCACCAGGTCGCTCCAGTTGGCGATCCACTGGTCGAGCAGCGCACGGTCGTGCGTCTCCATGACCTGGTAGCATCGCTCGAGACGCTCGTCGACCCAGCTCGAGACATAGGTGAGCCCCTCAGGGGCCAGTCGTCCCTGGGCCCGAAACCGACGATACACCGGGACAGCATCTCCTTTCCGGAAATGCTCAACGATCATGTAGAGACGTTTCATAGCGAGTGTGAAACCTAACGGTGAGCACATGCGCGCTCACGCACGCCAACGCCACGAGCGGCGGTCGGCTGAACATCGCGACTTCCGTCGCGGCGATCACGATCACGGCCGGCGTTGATACCATCTGCGACACCCGCGCGAGTATCAGAATACCCACGGTCAATTCGGCAGATGCCATGAGGACGCGCCCGAGCGTGTGAGCGCCAGTCAGGTATCTGGTCACTCCCAGGTACAGGAAGATCGCGGCGAGGGCAAACTCCGTCACGCGCACGAGAATGGGGATCACGCGATGTCTCGTCGTCACATGACGGCAGATGTCCTCCATGAGGCCTTTATTCCGGGGGACTATATTCCGGCATGAAAGCATCCGTATTCATCGCGACCAGCGTCGATGGGTACATCGCGCGGCCAGACGGCGCGCTGGACTGGCTCCCCCCCGACGACGTCGTCGAAGAGCACGGCTACACCGCATTCTTCGCGTCGGTCGACGCCCTCGTCATCGGGCGCAAGACGTACGAAGTCGTCGCGGCATTCGCGACGTGGCCCTACGGCGCGAAGCCGGTCTTCGTGCTCAGTACGACACTGTCCACGGTGAGCCCGCCGGATGGCGCCGTGTGCGAAGTGATGTCCGGCACGCCCAACGAGATCGCGCGGCGGCTCGTGCACCGCGGACACAAGCACGTCTACATCGATGGCGGCGAGACGATCCAGGGCTTCCTGGAAGCGGGACTGATTCAGCGCATCGTCGTGACGCGCATTCCCGTCTTACTGGGGAGCGGCATTCCACTGTTTGGCACGCTCTCTCGTGACATTCGCTTGCAACACGTTGCCACACGCTCATATGCGAGTGGCATGGTCCAAACAGAGTACGCGATCTGAGTGACCGCCCGCGGCGCGCGGGCGTCTGTACTGTATGCGGCGAGCCATCACGATGACTCTCGTGCTCTCTGGTTGCGCCTGGGGTTGCGCATCCACGCCTCAACATCCCGGCACGGCGCCGGCCCCGAACGGCACGCGGTATCTGTCGTCGGCCGACACGCTGTACTACGGATTCTGGCAAGAGCACTCGCTCTACTACGTGCGCGGCCGCGACACGCTGCGCATCCCGGGCCAGACCTTTCTCGTGCGCGCGCAAGAGTGGACCGACGCGGCCGAAGGCCTGCGCGTGGCGCAGCAGCAGCAGTGCGTCGGCGCGGCGAGCTGCCACGCGGTCGACACGTTCACGGTCTCGCCCCGCGGCGAGCTGGTCGCCGGCGCGCACCGCTTCCAACACAATGTCATCGCGCTGCCGAACCGTCCGCTCGCCGTTGGCATGCAATGGGCCGACTCGAGCGCGCTCGACTCGGGCGGCGTCGTCGTCGAGGCACACCAGACGTACCACGTCGAGCGCTTCTGGGACAATCAGGGTCGACATCTGGCGGAGATCGTCGGCGATGGGACCATGAAGTTGCACGGCTCGTTTCACGCCGATTCGACGTCGACGATCGCGCAGCGCGTGTTCTGGTTGGACGTCTCCGGCTCCGTGCACGAGACGCACTGGTTCGATATGGGGGCCGGCCGCATCGTGAGCAACTTCGCGACCGCGCGGCTCTCCGGCTGGGGAACGATCCCGAACGGCAACGGCGGGCTGGACACGCTCCCGGCGGGCCTCACGTTGGACCTCAAAGATCGAACGATCACGAGTGAGCGCGCCCACATGCTCGCCCGCGCCATGCCGGGCCGCGACACGAGCGTCACGACGAATGCGCGGGGCGTGTTGTTCCTCCACACCGTGCAGCGCGTCGGCGATCAGATCGATGCGGGTTTGGCGCGGCCCGATGGGTGGGTGCGCACGGCGAGCGAGCGGTTCGCCGGCGGACGGCCCGTGAGCTACGACGCCATGTGGTCCGATACCGCGTCCCGGTGCTGCACCGTGCGGCACGTCGAGCGCCATGGCGACTCCCTCTTCGTGCGGCGCGACGGGCGCGACACTACGATCGCCGTGCCCGCGGTGACCTGGGCGATCAGCGATGCGATGAACCAAGAGATGTTGGTGCCGGTGCTGCTGACGATTCCGCACGACAACCTGACCCATCCGGTCGCGGTGTATCGCCCGTACGACGGCAAGTGGACCATCTGGCAGACGCAGGTCCGCGAGACGGACGGCGTCTACGTGGTCCGGATGATGATGAGCCCACAGGATCCCGAAGAGGTCCTGGTCGTCTCGAAGACCGGCGACTTGTTGTTCGCCGAGCAGCCCCGCGCCCAGCAGCCGTGGACGCGCATGCCGCCGCGTGGCACGGTGCGCCGCGCCGCGATCGAGGGTCTACTCAAGCGCCTCGCCCCCGCGCGCAACGTTGCGTTTCGAGCGAGCTAGATAGAGCACCGACGCGGTCACGATCACGAGGCCCATCGCGAGAAGCTCATCGCGAGTCGCTTGGACGAGCAGCCAGAGCAGCACGGCGCAAGCGAGCAGGGGAATGGTGGGTCCACCCGGCACCAGAAACGGCTGCCCGTGCGTGCGCACATCGCGCCGCCGGAGCACCAGTAGGGCCAGGCAGCTGCCGAGGTAAATAATCACCGCGGAGATCGCGCCCAGCGCCGCCATGACGGGAAACGTCCCATAGATGGCGAGTGCGCAGGCGACGACGGCGTAGGCGATGATCGCGATGTGCGGCGTGCGGTGGCGCGCGTGCACCGCCCCCATCATCGACGGCAGGTATCCATCCTTCCCGAACGCGAACATGATGCGTGGCGAGGCGAGGATGTCGCCGCTCACGTAAGCGAACGTCGAGAGAGCCGCCGCGGCGAGCATCAACGCCTTGCCGCTGGGGCCGAACAGGCGGTTGGCGGCATCGGCGAGCGGTGCGACCTGATCGAGCGCGAGACCGGGCCCGAGCACGCCTTGGGCGACGTAGTGCACTCCAATGTAGAGCGCCGTCACGATCCCCAACGCAAGGAGTACCGCGCGTGGCATCGTACGGGAGGGATTCGCCACCTCGCCGGCCGGCGTCAGTGCGACCTCGATGCCAGTGAACGCGAAGAAGAGCTCGAGCGTCGCGCGTCCGATGGTGCCGATCGGCGCGTGACCCGACACCGGCACATGTTGGCCGCGCAGCGCGAACAGGCCGACGGCGACGAGCAGGACGAGCGGTGCGACTTTCGCGACCGTCACGACCTCGACCACCAGTGCGCCGGCGCGCACGCCGCGAATGTTGATCGCGGTCAAGACCGTGTAGGTCGCGATGAGCAGCGCGACGCGCCCCACGGTCGTGCCGAGCGCGGGGACGACGGCGGCGAGCGTCCCGGCAAAGATGTTCACGACCGCGGCGCTCGATGCGACGGCACTGAACCAGATGACCGCGCCGAGCAGCACACCTGCGTACGGGCCGAACGCGACATCGACGTACCGGTACGGCCCCCCGGTCTCGGACACACGGCTCGCGGCTTCGGCCAGCGAGAGAAAGACGAGCGTGATCGCGACCGCGCAGATCACGTAGGCGACGAGCCAGCCGGGTCCGAGGATCGCCGCGACGGCGGCCGGCAGCACGAAAATACCGGATGCGACGATGCAGTTGACGACGTTCGCCGTCATTGCCGTCAGGCCTAACGAGCGAACGAGCCCGTCGTCGGACACTCGCTAACTTGAGCCTAGGTCGTCTGCCGCGCCAGGACCTCGCCCACGGTGTCGATGGCGGTGGCCGCGATGTATCCGTCGGGCCGGACGAGTGTGAGGCCCTGCTGCCGCGTCGGTCGCACCTCGACGATGTCCGGAAACGCCTGGGCGATCGCCGATCCATCGGCCTCATC
>Ga0210393_10003605_pt1 | contig 12418 bp, 9 predicted proteins | sample IncBWC27OmetaG_FD_160068 | JGI IMG/M metagenome (GOLD analysis project Ga0210393, IMG submission 160068) | Forest soil microbial communities from Barre Woods Harvard Forest LTER site, Petersham, Massachusetts, United States - Inc-BW-C-27-O ... | reverse complement strand
ACGTGGCGTGGGAGGCGGCAAACCTTTATCTGGTTCGCGGCGAAAATGAAAAAGCTCTGCGTGAATTCCGTGTAGTCCTTAGCACAGACCCCTCCCTGATCGCGTCAGCCACCCAATTCTGTTGGCGCATCGAGCCTGACGTCGACGCCCTTCTTCATGACGTCATCCCGCCACACTTAGATGCGGACCTCGCCTTCCTCACCCTGCTGATGTCCAAAGGTGAGACGTCGGCCACCGCGAAGGTCTGGGCTGCTCTGATGCAGGTTAACGACCCGCCCGCCTTGCGATACGTTCTCGAGTACTTTCACTATCTGATTCTGCACAAGGACGTGGACCAGGCCTTGCTGGTATGGCAGCAGGCCGCCGTCCGCCTGGGACTCTCGGGCTATCTGCCGTCGGTCCACAACCTGGTCGTGAACGGAAACTTCAGTCTCGACGTACTCAACGGCGGCTTGGACTGGCAATATCAGAAGCTGCCGAGCGTCGAGCTAACCCTCGATCCCAGCGATTTTCACGGCGGGCGGCGTTCTCTTCTAGTCACATTCGACGGTCCGCGAGTCAATGACGCCGGCCTCTTCCAGTACATTCCCGTCCAGCCAAGTACTACCTACGTGTTTACTGGTTATTACAAGACTGGTGAATTTGACGGCGCCGGTGGACCGCACTTCACCGTCCAGGATATGTATAGCCAGGCGATCTATTACGAGAGCGACGAGTTGAAGGATGCCGGATTCTGGAAGTCCGCCACCGGCGAGTTCACCACCGGGCCGGAGTGCAGGCTCGTGGTGCTGCACATCCGCCGCTTGCCGGAGGGCAGCCCTATCCGTGGTAAGCTCTGGGTCGGCGATTTCCACCTTGTGAGGAAGGCGTAGGCAAGCCTTTACCGGCCGAACACAACCGATTCCATGTCCTTAGCCAACACTGCCGACGCCAAGCGACGCGCGCTCTCCGGACAGATCGGCACAGGCCTGCTCTACGGAACCTTTGCCCTGCTCATGTTTGGTCCCCTTGCGTTCGGCGCAGTGGAACCATGGTCGATGTTCACGCTCGAAGCAGGCGCGATTCTGCTGGCTCTGGTGTGGATCGGAAAACAATGGTTCGACGGCGAGATCAAAATCCAGTGGAATCCCTTGTTTCTCCCGATGGGGGTCTTCGGCCTTCTGGTCCTGGCGCAAATCGTATTTCGATCCAGCGCCTACCCGCACGATACGATCTCACACGCCCTGTTGCTCATTGCCTACGCCATTCTTTGTTTCCTCGCCTCGCAAACTCTGCTGCGTGGCGCCCAAGCTCGCAAGCTGGCGCTCATTTTCTGCATTTATGGTTCCGCAATTGCCGGTTTTGCGATGCTGCAGGGCATTTCTCCCAACGGCCGGCTCTACTGGTTACGCCTGCCGCGCCTAGGCGGCTGGATTTACGGTCCCTACGTCAATCACAACCACTACGCTGGGCTGATGGAGTTGCTGATTCCGATTCCGCTCGTGCTCTCCCTGACCCGGCTCGCGCCTTCGAAGGAGCGGATCGCCGCCGCCAGCGCTGCCGCCATGATGGCTGCAACGATTTTTCTCTCCGGCTCGCGAGGCGGAATGTTGGCTCTGTTCGGCGAACTAGTGGTGTTGGCGGTCGTCCTGGTAAGGCAACGTTACGACTGGCGTTCCGCAGCCGCACTTGGGCTATTCCTGCTGCTGATGGTTGGCTTGTTGACCTGGCTCGGCGGTGACCAACTCAGCCGACGCCTGACCAGCGTGCATGGTTCCTACGCGGATATCTCCAACGATATGCGCTTCCAGATCAACCGCGACGGGTTGCGCATGTTCCGGAAGCGGCCGGTTCTGGGCTGGGGATTGGGCAATTTTCCCGTGGCCTATCCTCAGTTTCGCACTTTTTACACCAACTTCTTCGTCAATGAAGCGCACGACGACTACGTGCAATTGCTGGTGGAAATGGGGCTTCTCGGGTTCGGCACTGTGGTCTGGTTCTGGATCGTACTTTTTCGCAGAGCTGGGCGCAAGATCAAGAACTGGTCCACGGAGGTCGGAGCTGCGGTCACTCTGGCCTGCATCCTCGGGATCGCAGGCATCCTGGTGCACAGCGCGACGGACTTTAATTTGGAGATTCCCGCCAACGCCGCGCTTTTCTATGTATTTTGCACCGTCGCGGCATCCGAGCCGATGGTGGTGCCCAAACGTAAGCGCAAGCCTGTACAGCCGCCCGCGGAGGAGACACTGCCGGCGTCTGAAGTCGTCTGAAAAAACCTGATTTCTCAGCCTGGGGAGATTAAGGGCTCGGCAGCTCCCTGTGAGCCTCTGTGGGGGAGAAGGGAAAGACTTGGTCCTAGAGGCACCCCTCTCTCTGATCATGTTTGGACTGGAACTCAGATGAGATCATCTCTGCCTCAGTCTCAGATCAACTCATCGCAACTCATGTCCGGATCGTGCGTCCTTTGTTTGTCGGGCGTGGGCGCGGGGACGCTGAATGGAGATGGGTGGATTTTGATTTGGGGCGGAGTGAGTGGGGAGCGTGGGCTGTAGCGAGCTCGCGTGGTGCGCGGGTCAACGATCATGTGCGAACTGAAAGCTGTTGAAATGATTGCCTGAAGGAGGAAAAGCAAAACACTATCAGACCGTGTGTACCATCACGCGTAGCCTACGAGGTTGGAGCGGGGCGGCAACAAACCGTTCGAAGCCGGTCGATGATCAGCCGGAGGCTCTGCTCCTCGATCATGGCCTCGCTAAACAGGCTTTGCGCCAGCGCCCGTGATGGTTAGAGACGATTGATCCTGGAAGTTCGTTGCCGTTTTGCCGTTTGCCATAACAAAGTTGCCAGCCTAAGTCCGAACCGCGAGGCGACGGTGTATCGCTGGCGCAACGTGGAGAGGGCCTAGGCTTGATAGCAAGGTCAGAATACACAAATGCTCGTAAGCGTCGTCACCCTAAGAGAACCTAAGATGCTGTGTGGTTCTTCCTGCAGTGATGTCATAAACAGCGTACGTCCTAACTGATAAAAATGAGAAGATTGATGTTCGTGCGTAATGCTTAGAGCCAGTTAACGTGCAATTCACCGAAGCCATAAAAATCATTCGAGATTTCCCCGCGTCAGACTTGCCTCGTCTCCACGTACGTCTCATGACTGGGTTCACTCCCCTCCACCTGCAAACTTTCCTCCAGGCCCACCTCCAGCAACGTATTCCCGGAAAATGCGTTATGGTTCAAACCGATGTCTATGGGGACCTAACTGGCGCGCTAACTCGCATCGATCCTGCACAAGCGAGCCACGGCGCGATCGCCCTAGAGTGGACCGATCTCGACCCTCGTCTAGGCTTCCGCCAGCTCGGAGGATGGGGTCCGAAAGAGCTGGCTGATATTGGCGAAAATGTTCACGCCAAGCTATCGGCACTTAAAGAAAGCCTGCTGAATTTGCCCGACCATTTCCCGCTCGCCTTATCTCTACCGACGGTCGATTTGGCCCCCATTTTTCACACTCCATCCTGGCAACTCTGCGAAGCAGAAATACGGCTGCGTCACGCTATCGATGAGTTTGCCCTCTGGGCCACCAGCACACCCAACATAAAGTTGGTTCGCCTCAACGCAACTCTGCCGCCCTTCGACTTGAAGGGCGAACTCATGGCTGGCTTGCCCTACACCCTCGCTCACGCCGATCGACTTGCCGAAGCCTTTGCCAAACTTCTCGCTCCGCCTCTACCCAAGAAAGGCCTAATCACTGATCTCGACGATACTCTTTGGGCGGGCATCGCCGGCGAAATCGGCCCTGATGCCGTCTCCTGGGATCTGGACCGCAAAACTCAACATCACGGCCTTTATCAGCAGTTGCTTCGTGCCCTATCCGACCAGGGGGTTCTCATCGGCGTCGCCAGCAAGAACGACCCGGAGATTGTCGAAGCCGTATTTCGTCGTCGCGATCTCGCAATTCCGCGTGACCGCATCTTTCCGCTCGAAGCGTACTGGAACGAAAAATCCGAGTCAGTGACCAGAATCCTGAAAACATGGAACATCCACGCCGATAGCGTAGTCTTCGTCGATGATAGTTCCAGTGAACTCGCCGAAGTGAAGTCCGTGCACCCCGGCGTAGAATGCATTCGATTCGACGGGCAGGATTACAACGCAGTCCACAACCTGCTCCGCCAGTTGCGCGACTTGTTCGCGAAGCAAGCCATAACCACAGAAGATAGCCTGCGCCGCGAGAGCCTTCGTTCCGCCGCCGTCTTTCGCCAAGCCCCACCCGGAACATCTCATGAAAATTTCCTGCAAGCGGCGGAAGCGCAAATCACTTTTGATTTCGCCGCCGCCAAAAATCCCCGCAGCCTGGAGCTTGTCGACAAAACGAACCAGTTCAACCTCAATGGAACTCACTATAGCGAGCCCGAATGGCGCGCCATTCTAAACGCGCCAAACGCCTTCGCCATCAGCGCCAGCTACCGTGACAAGTACGGCCCGCTCGGCGTCATAGCCGTCATGACGGGCATAGCAAACGACGAACTGCTCTCTGTCAACACGTGGGTCATGAGCTGCCGCGCCTTTGGCCGTCGCATCGAACATCAGTGTTTGAAGGCCATCCTCGCTCATTTCTCCGCAAGTGAACTGCTCTTCCAATTTTCTCCCACCCCCCGCAACGAATATTTCCAAAGGTTTTCCGAATCGCTCCTCGGAGAAAAACCCTCTGCCCCTTTCAAAATCTCACGCGCGTTGTTTCTGGATCGATGCCCGAAGTTGTACCATGAGGTCGAATTCCATCATGAATGATCTTCGTTTTCGTCTGGTCCAGTGCTTTTCATTGGCCTTTCCCGAACTCAAAGCGCCAGAGGTTTACTCCGCAAGCGCTTCCTCCGTTGCCGCATGGGATTCCATGGCCTCCATAATCTTAGCCAATGTGATCGAAGAGGAGTTCAAAGTGAAACTCGATTACGATGTTTTGCCGGAACTCGTTTCCTTCGACTTGATCCTGAACTACCTGAACGAGAATAACCAGAATGACAATCAGCTCCGGCGCTCGGAAAAATAACCATGGAATCCCCTGAAACCATCCTCGGTCACCAAGACCCTCGCAAGGATCACGTGGCCCGTCCCGCCGTCCACTCTGCGGCTAACCTGCACGTCGGTCTCACCGCTAGCTACGAACGCGAAATCAGTGAGGCCGATGTGCTCGAATTCGCGCGGACCAGCGGCGACGTCAACCCTCTGCACACCGACGCCGAGTACGCGCGCTCCACCAACCTTGGCGCCCGCGTCGTTCACGGAGCCTACCAGGTTGCGCTCGCCTCAGCGATGGCTGGCATGCATCTCCCTGGAAGAAACAGTTTTCTCGTTTCCTACAATGCGCAGTTTCTGCGTCCTCTTTATTTCCCCTGCCGTGTTTCGGTTCGCGGTGAGATCACCGCGTGGGATCCAACCAACTCCCGAGGCGCCTTGAAGGTCTCAATCGCCGAATTGCCCTCAGGAGCCGTTTGCAGCCAGATTCACGTAGGCTTCACTTGTCACGAAAACGCGACCCAAAACGCGGCCGCCGTCGCAGCCGAAAGACCAGCAAAAGCCATCGCTCCACCTTTCCCCGCGGCTCAACTCGCCGCTAACCCCGCCACAAAGCTCATCCTAATAACCGGAGCATCCGGCGGAATCGGCTCTTATCTCGCTCAAGAACTCTCGCAAGACTACTCAATCGCGGCCGTAGTCAATCGCAGTGCGCTGCCCTCCGAACTGGCCACGCATAAAAATGTTTACCAGCTGAACATTGATTTATCGGAATCGGAATCCGTCACACGAATCGAAGAAATGCTTCAGGGTCGCTGCCTTTTTGCCATTATCCACGCGGCCTGGCCCGGTCTCTTACAAGGAGGCCTGCTCTCCGTTCCGCGTCACGCTCTCGAACAGCAACTCTCGTTCGCCGTTCATCGCACGATCGAATTGGCGCGCCTGTTGTCTGCCAACCGCGATACTGGCGGCGACGAGAATCAAGGCGCGCGTCTAATCGTTCTCGGCTCGACTGCAGGTACGCAAAAGCCGTCCCTGAATACCGCAGCTTATTCTCTCGCCAAAGCCGCGTTGGAGCACACCGTCAAATTGCTGGCGCCTGAACTCGCTCTCAAGAAGATCACCGTCAATGCCATTTGCCCTTCGTTCCTGCCCACCGGCATGAATGCGCAGACGAATCAGCGGCAGCGTCTCGCCGCCGCCGCAGCCGTCCCCATGGGCCGCCTTTGCGAAACGTCCGACGTCCTCACAACTTTGCGATTTCTCCTCTCGCCCAACGCCTCGTTTCTCACCGGACAAACTATCGTCCTCTCAGGTGGACAACTGTGAAATTCAAAAGACCGACGGTCGAAAATTAAAGATCAACGATCGAATAGTAGGATGGAACTGATCCTCGAATAATTTCGGACAATAATGATCCCAGCGATCCGACCCACCGAAAGTAAAGATCTTCCCTCCCTCGCAAAATTCCTAATCCGGATTTACAACTTCGACGCCGCCGACCACCACGCCAGCACGCAATTGCTCGAATGGAAATATTTGCGCCCCAGACCCGGCTGGCCGGGCAGCCGCAGCTATCTTCTTGAAAAAGACGGCCAAATCCTGGCTCATTGCGGAATTTGTCCCGTAACTTTCCATCTGCCAGACAAAACCACCGTCAACAGCATCACCATGATGGACTGGGCCGCCGATCCCACATCGCCCGGCGTGGGCGTAAAGCTCTTTCGCAAACTAATGGAGATGGCTCCCACCTCATTCATCATCGGAGGCGCGCCCGCCACTCGCCACATTGTTCCTCGAATCGGCTTCAAACTGGTGGCCGATGCTTTCACTTACTCTGTGTGGCTGCGCCCGTGGCGCGAATTCCAAACGCGGCCTCGCACTCCAAAATCTATCCTGCGTTTATTCCATGGACTAGCTCATCCTCTGAAAAATCGGCGTGCCCTCGTAGACTGGGATTTCGCTCCTGTCAGTCAATTTGATGATTCCATCTTGCCCGTCCTAACCAGCGAACGCCTCACAATGACGTTTTGCAACCGCACCGTAGCAGAGTTGAACTATCTGCTCGAATGTCCTCACCTCAAGATGCAAGGTTTTTTGTTGCGGCGTCGCGGCGATCTCATCGGCTATTTCATAATCGGCAGAGCGCAGTGGGAAACCCGGCTCCTCGACATTGTTGTCAATTCGTCAGACGCGAACGATTGGAATCTGGCCTATGCCGCCGTTGTCCACGCGGCCCTCCAAGACCCGCAAGCCTGCCGGCTTCGCGTCCTCTCCTCGATCCCCCTCATAACGCAAGCGCTGAGTTGCAACGGTTTCTGGCTCCAGTACAAAGAGCCCATCGCTATTTACGATCCCACTCGTGTCCTCGACCGCGATCTTCCCATAGGTTTTCAACTTTTCGACGGCGACGCCGGTTTCTGAGATCGCGCGTGAGACTGAAACCACTGCGCTACAATTCTGCGAAGCGCAGGCACGAAACCCAGGCTCGAAACCTAGGCATGAAACCATAGAAAGGTAATCTGTGCGATTCGTCACTCCCGCTCTCAAGCACATCGTTTTCCCCGCCTTATCCCGGAGCGGATATCTGCGCTATACCGCAGCCAATGGTCCAACCGTCGTGACCTACCACGGTGTTTTTCCTACCCGATACAAAATCAAGACTCCGTCCCTGGATGGCAATCTCGTTCACTCCGCCTCGCTCCGCCAGCAAGTCCATCTTCTGAAAACGCACTACAACGTGATCAGCCCCGAAGATTTTCTGCATTGGTTAGAGCAGCCCTTCTCGAATGAAAGGCGTTCCGGCGAGAAACTTCCTCCGCGATCTATCTTGCTGACCTGCGACGACGCGCTGCGCAACACGCTCACTGAAATGTCGCCCCTGCTGCAGGAAGCTTCCGTCTCCTGTCTTTTCTTCGCCACCGGCGCTTCGGCAGGTGACGCCCCGTCCATGCTTTGGTATGAGGAACTCTATCTGCTGTTGTTGTACGCCAGAGAACGCATCACCATAAATCTTCCCGAGGTCACTCTTCCCCCCCGCCCGGTCGGCCTGAATGAGAGACACGCATGCTGGTGGAATTTGGTCGAACAACTTTCGCAGTTCGACCAAGAACGCAGGCGCCAGCTGCTCGATCAAATTCGCGATCAACTCGGCCATCCGCCCGGTTGGAAAGACGCGCTCCTCGAAAGTTCCGCCGATGCTGACAGATTTCTAACTCTGAACGCTTCCGGATTACGTCAATTAGCCTCTGCCGGAATGGCCATCGGCGCGCACACTCTCTCGCATCCCATTCTCGCGCGAACCTCCGATGAACTCGCTGCAACGGAAATCTCACAAAGCCGCACCGACCTGGAAAAAGCCGTTGGCCAGACTATCTCGACCTTCGCCTATCCCTTCGGCACCACGACCACAGTGACCACACGAGATATGCACTTCGCCGAGCAGGCCGGCTTTCAATGCGCATTCATGAACTCCGGAGGACCAGTTTCCTCCAAGTCCACTCGCTTCGCTTTGCCCCGCATCCACATCACAGCCAATATGAGCTTGTCTGAGTTCGAAGCCCACATCTCGGGATTTCACCGCTCACTGCACCACCGATTCCGCCGCGGCGATAATCTCGAAACAGCATCAAGCTCTTAAAAGACCCATCATAAAATCATCCCCACTGGTCTCCAATTTGAGTGCTATGGCGATTACAACAGTTATGACCTAACCGACTAAAATGTGTGCGCCGCAGGCGTTTTTACTTGTATTCGGTAGAGAAGAGCGGTGGCAGACCGCCCCGGCGTGCAGACACAATCAGTTCCGCCCCAAACTTTCCTCCGGTGTTCACACCAAAGAGTCGATGGCGGAGCCTACCCTCCTGCAGGTATGGCCGGCGGAGGAGAGCACCGACTCGCTGCTTGACTGTCAGGCGGGTCAGTCTTAGATCATGGAACTGAATATCATCGAAGGAGCAGAGATCCAAAAGTGATTGTAGATTCCCGCCGCAGAACCCTCCGAACATCAGCAGGCTCGTCGCAAAAAAATCAGCCCGGGTCAACCACTCTTTCGTACTCGCGAAAAGTCTCATCCGGGGAGTCCAGGGCTCCCGCTTCAGCCAGCATCGACGGATCGGGCCCGCTGGCCGAGCGCGTGGATGCCTATTTACCGATCTCTGATCATGTTTGGACTGGAACTCAGATGAGATCATCTCTGCCAGGCCAGGCAAAACATCCGAAAATGGGGCCTTCTTAATGTGCGCGCCAGGGGATGCAAAACGCCGGAAGGTTACGGTTTGGAAGGGCTGACTGGCTCGTCCCCCCGGCATAGAGCCCAGCAAGTAAGTATACCGATCGCTACGATTCCCGCTCCTCTTGCCCAAGGGCTGTTCAGTATCGCTCCATTGGCAGCGACCGCCCCGGCGGGCTTTGCATCTGCCCGGCATCGTTCTTCGCGAGTCACCTGTGTACCTGGATGTACTGTCTCGTCTGAGAATGCCGATTTCGACCGTCGGTCCGCTGCACCCTGGTAGTGGATCTTGACATCGTTATCGTAGGTTACCACCATCACCCTTCCATCGACAGCGGTGACATCGTAAAGGGTCCACTCTTGCGTTACGGGAATTACGGTCAGGCAGTTCACGCGCACTCTCATTGCTCGCGAAGTGTTCAGTTGCAGGCTGCCATGATCGAGAACGAGTTCGTCTCCCTCAAACTCCACAATGGTGTCCGGTTGGATCGTGGCCGCCGACCCGTCCGCTCCGATTGTCGCCCCGCTTTGCTTCTGGGTCTGAATCAGGTCGTGCAGAAAAATCGCAGAGGAATTGGGCGCTGGATTACCATTCAGCCAAACACCTCCGTTGCTGTGGAGCATAGCCCGAGAAGCATCCTGGGCGATCAGCGACGTCGGCAAAATGACGATCATCGCGCTGCAAACGAATTTGCTCCATCGAGGCAAACAAATGCCCTGCTTTCGCCCCGCAAAAGATGCTGTCGCAAGGGTAACTTGCGATCATCTTGCCTTCTATTGACTCGCGTGATTACCGGAAGACGCGAGGACCCGCACTGATGGAGCCGGGGCCGGGAAAGACGCGCTCAGTCTGGTTACGACAGTGATCTATCGGGGAGGAGGGAAAGATCGAAGAATAACGTTCGATGAGGGTTCCAACTGTCGACAGAAAATTTGTCCGAGTGCCCCCGACGATTGTGCTGCTAGCTTCGGTGATGCTGCACTGCGTTTCTGCGATGGCCCAGACACAGGCTAAGCGATTTTGCGTCGTAGGTCGTAGTCTGGCAGTATCGGTGGTTTCGAGCGAAGCCTTTGCACAGTGCGACTCAAATCCCAAGCGTGACACGTCTGATACCGATAAAGCTCTGCACTTCAGCGGCCCGGCTGCCACCTGTTCGGTGCAGCCGAATGAGGTGTTGGTAGGCGAGCCAGTCACCGCGACGGTCACCACCAGCAACTTCAAACCCAAGCACACGCTCAACTATGTCTGGAGCCCCAGCAACGGCGGAGGTAAGGTCATCGGGAAAGACGCGACCGCCGAGATCGAGACCACGAACGCCGCCCCGGGCAGCTACACCGTCACCGCCCATGTGACCGACGCCAAAGAGAAGAAGAACAACGAAACAAGTTGTTCGGCTAGCTTCTTGGTGAAGCCGCTGCCGCCAAAGAACCCACCCACCATTTCTCTCTCCGCCAACCCGGCCAGCCTGCGGTCTGGTCGAACCGTGAACTTGTCGGCCAACTGCACCAGTCCGGATGGTGTTCCGGTCTCTGTCGCCAACTGGGCTGCCAGCAGCGGAACCGTTTCCGGCATTGGCGGTTCGGCCACAGTTAACACCACTGGAGCGTCCCCGGGAGCAATCGCCGTGAGCGCTACCTGCATCGACTCGCGCGGGCTGAAAGCACAAGCTTCGATCGAAGTCGAGGTGGAGAACCCGCCTCCGACTCCGCCGCTGACCGGTCCGGAGATCAAAGTGGTGGAAGCTCGCCTAGCCCTGAAAAGCATTTACTTCCCGACTTCTATGCCGCCGGTCAGCGATCCCCATAGCGGGCTCGTTGACAGCCAACAGCAAACTCTGTTTTCTCTAGCTGCAGACTTCAGGAAGTATCTCGAAAGTAAGCCGGAGGCGCACCTGCTCCTAGTGGGCCACGCCGATCCGCGGGGCCGCACCGAGTACGATCAGAAGCTCTCCGAGCGTCGTGCCGATCGCGTCAAGAGCTTCCTGGTCGAACAGGGCGTTCCCGAGGCTAACATCGATACCAAGGCCTTTGGTGCTCGACATGCTCTCAGCGAAGCCACTGTAAAGAATGCGATTGAGAATGATCCTCAGCTCGGACCTGAACAGCGTCAAAGGGTTTTGAGAAACACGCATACGATTGTTCTAGCAAGTGATCGCCGTGTAGATATCACGTTGAGTACGACCGGGCAATCCTCGGTCCGCCAATTCCCATTGAATGCCGCAGATGCTTTAACTCTGATCCGCGGCCGGGAAGTCGAGACAAAGAAGAAGACGGTCAAGCCTGTGCACAAGAAGAGGACGAACAAGCGCCGCCCATGACACCTTTGGACTTACATCGGGCGCAAACGGTGTGGCCCGTACGCGCTCCGCGGTGCACGACTAGAGCTTTCCGATGCCTGGTCATCCCTCAGCACGAACCGGCGCGGCAACGCGCACGGGAGTTAGCGAACACGCCTGAGTTTGCCAAGCTACAGCGCAAAGTTAGAAAGCAGAGGCACTGTCCCTTTTCCCGTGAGCCTCTGTGAGTTCGATCTCTTCCTCGAACCGGTGCGCTAAATCGCGTGACGTCGAAAGGGCAAGCGCAGAAAACAAGACAGGAACGAGGCCCGATCGGGAACTACGGGGTGGACGGACTCGCGGGGTTGCTGCTTTGGAGCAACACCCAGGTCGTGACCCCGGCGATGGCCGCCGCGCCTGCTCCAATCGCGATGGGAGAATTCAGTATGCCGCCGCCAGCGGCGGGAGCCGCTCCGGCAGCGCGCTTCTTCTTTTTCTTCTCTTTGGGTTGCTGGTCGTTGTTGTTCACCTGGTCCGGCGATTCTTGCCGGGTCGTGTCCTGGCCTTGCTGCAGAGTTGCCGAGCCAGTGTCGTCGGTGATCAAGAGATCGCCTTTGCTCGCGGCAATTCTCACCGTGCCATCCACGTCAGTCACGGTGAACTCCGTCCAGGCGCTTGTCGCGGGAGCGATTTTCACATCTCCTGCCGTGGTTGCCACACCCTTCGAAGTGGAAACCGTCAGCCCACCGTGTTCAATCTTCAAAGCGGAGCCTTCAAACTGCACCAGGGAATCGGCAAGCACGGTAATGCTGGAACCCGTTTGCGTGATATTGGCCACAGAATCAGAGCGGGTCTGCAAAAGGTCGCCGGAAAAAATGGCCGAAGAAAAGCGAGGTACGTGTGCGCCGTTCACCCATGCTGTCCCG